>Ga0181465_100281_pt1 | contig 18692 bp, 11 predicted proteins | sample InSIn3gowninarea_FD_119076 | JGI IMG/M metagenome (GOLD analysis project Ga0181465, IMG submission 119076) | Clean room microbial communities from NASA Spacecraft Assembly Facility at Jet Propulsion Laboratory, Pasadena, California, USA -... ... | reverse complement strand
TTTGGATCTTCTATAGTTACACCCTTGAAACCCATAGCCTCTGCCACCTTTGCAAAATCAGGATTTGACATATCAGTTTCATTATCCGGAAAGCCGGCCACTTCCATTTCGAGCTTTACCATCCCCAGTGAGTGATTGTTGAATACGATTAATTTGATGGGTAAATTGTATTGTTTAATTGTTGCCAGGTCTCCCAACATCGAAAAAGGTTTTAAGGAAGCGTTTGCGCACAAAGGCCCGGTACTGGTAAACGTAATAACAGATCCTGCAGCGCTTGCTATGCCGCCAAAAATAGAGCTAAAACAAATGGTAGGAATGGCGGAGGCAATGACCAAACTAATGCTGGGAGGCAAAATGCAGGAAGTTCTGGACACCGTTAAAAGCAATTATAAACATCTAAAATCGGTATTAGATTAACCCACAACTGTTTTATTACACCCTGCGGACTACTAATTTTTTTTAAAGTATTATTGAGCGAACTTTTATTTATTCTTCAACATCGTTGTGTCACTCACTGGTACCAATGTGCTTTCTGCTGCAATCAAATACACCGTGCATTCCTGCGATTTTCACAGAAGCCAGTTTCAAAAAAACATTGTAAAAAGATTAGAACCGGCGGCTTTACTACAACTACCTTTTATTTTATACTTATACCCAGGTTTCACAACGTTTTGCTCCTACCCCTGCAAATCCTTACAAAATTATCATAGGTCTGTACAAGGAGTTGTTACGAAAAATAGCATGTCTTTTTTATTTAGATCTATGCTACTTCATCTACTTCCAGGATGTTTGCTGGCGTTCTTCACTATATACTTTTAAATTTTTCCTTTTTCATTTTTTATTTGTCTTTCGCCTCCTGCGACGCTTTTAACCTTTATGGATTCTTTTCATCTTTTTGCCCTACATTTGCACCATTCAAATACTCTCTCTTAACAGGCCCGATAATCTTCCTTCTCCTTTTAAAGTATCATCTGGTCATATCTTGAGCAGAATATCTAATCAATCTTTACATACAATTTGAAAGATTGTAATTTATTGTTATAAACATTTATAGAATTGTTATTCGAAAATTTAAATTTAATTGAGCCTATTTTAAGAGCGCTCAAAACCGAAGGATATACCAATCCAACACCAATACAAGAGCAGGCTATTCCGGTAGTATTAGATCGCAGAGATTTACTTGGTTGCGCACAAACCGGCACTGGTAAAACTGCGGCTTTCGCTATCCCCATATTGCAAATATTGCATGCGGAAAAAGCGGTGCAAAGAGGTCCGAAACAAATAAAAACTTTAATACTCACGCCGACCCGTGAGCTGGCTATACAAATTGGTGAAAGCTTTATGGCCTATGGAGAACACACCGGCCTTAGTCACCTGGTAGTTTTTGGCGGTGTGTCGCAAGTGCCGCAGGTAAATGCACTAAGACATGGCATTGATATATTAATTGCTACTCCCGGCCGTTTGCTCGATCTTATAGATCAACGTTACATAAGCCTGCAACACATAAACATGTTTGTGCTCGATGAAGCAGATCGCATGCTTGATATGGGTTTCATCCACGACGTAAACAAGGTAATTGCAAAACTTCCGGCAAAAAGGCAGACATTATTTTTTTCTGCTACTATGCCTAAAGAAATTGCCAGGCTTGCTGATACTATTTTAGATAACCCGGTAACGGTTGAGGTAACACCCGTTTCGTCTACCGCGGAAAAAATTCAACAGGCGGTTTACCTGGTTGACCGTGAAAATAAGCCATCGTTGTTATTGCATATCTTACATGACAGCACTATAAAAAGCATTCTTGTTTTTACCCGCACAAAACACGGGGCAGATAAAGTGGCTAAATTTTTAAATCGTGCTGGTGTAAACGCAGAAGCGATACATGGTGAAAAGTCGCAGACAGCAAGACAACGTGCTTTGTCTCTTTTTAAAACGGGTCAGTTGCGGGTACTTGTTGCAACAGACATTGCCGCAAGAGGCATAGATGTAGATGCACTATCACACGTTGTTAATTATGATTTGCCAAACGTTCCTGAGACTTATGTTCACCGCATTGGTCGTACAGGTCGCGCGGGTGCAAGCGGTATAGCATTATCTTTTGTTGACGCTGAAGAACGTGCTTATCTAAAAGACATTAATAAGCTTATCGCGCAGTCTATCCCGGTTATTGAAGATCAACCTTTCCATAGTAAAAATGGCAGGGCTATCAGCAATCAACATCATACGGGTAACAGGTTTTCTCAACGTTCGTCTCACAGAAATAATCAATCTGGCGAAAGACAATGGACGAAACGAATGCCTGAAAAACTAAAAGCAGCTTTATAAAAAATTGCCCTCAAATAAAATTGAGGGTTTTTTTTTGATATAATCATGCCTTTTAGCCACACGGTTTCGGCCAGTGATGAAGTCATTTACTGTTATGTCCTACTTTGTATTTTTGGAGGATTGTGTCTAATACTTTGGTGCTCTGTCTTATTTTAAACAATAAATGAACCTTTTTTCCAATTCAACTTTTTTTTTTCGATTGGCCGCGATGAGATTTTTATAAAAATGTCGAATAAAGTTTTATAGGTACAAGAGAGTGACACAACGATGTTGAGCAAAGTAGTTTGGGCTGGAACAATATTTTTTGCAACTGAAGTTATTACGTTACCAATAGCAGCAAAAGATCTTCACAAACCATTTCTTTGCCTGCTACCTAACTAAATACAGGATAATGAAAGTTGCAGGAATTACGAAAAGATTAAGCATTATTAAATTATCTGTAGCGAGCGGCCTTCTGTTTTTCCCTGCACTGCTATTTGCGCAAGAGCCTGTTGATACATTGCAAACACCAAGGGCCGATACTATTAAAAGGGAAGCAAAAGATACTACCCTTTCGGCAGATACCATTCAGCAAAAAGACTTGTTTGATGTTGTAAGCTCTCTTTTTAAAAAGGACCGGGCAAAAAATCGAGTAGATGAGGGTGTAACCGATAAACCGGTGTTTTCGGTAGTGCCTGCAGTAGGCTATACGTTACAAACAAAATTAGCAGCCACCATATCAGGAAACGTAGCATTTAAGTTTACTGCAGCAAAATTATCAACCATCTCGGGCAACGCGACCTATACCCAGAACAAACAGTTTTACATGCCGATACAATCGACCATCTGGACAAAAAACAACAAATTTAATTTTGTGGGTGATTTTCGTTTTTACAAATACCCACAAAGCACCTTTGGTCTTGGCTCATCATCATCAATTGCAAATGAAGACCCGATGGATTATACTTATTTCAGGTTTTATGAGTACGCACTTACAAAAATTAAGGGAAACTTTTTTGGCGGAATTGGCTATATTTTTGACTATAGGTGGAACATTTCGCATAAGGGAAACAAGAACGGAACCGAGAGCGATTATGCAAAGTACGGGATGGCCAGCCACACCATTTCTTCAGGTATTACCTTAAACGCCTTGTATGCAAGCAGAGACAACCCGATTAATGCTTCAAAGGGAACGTATGCGAGTTTGCAAATAAGAAACAATTTCACGGTTTTTGGTAGCAACAGCAACTGGAAGTCGATGATACTTGACATGAGAAAATATTTTACGTTTCCGCGCAAATCGGATAATGTGCTCGCGTTATGGTCATATAATTGGTTAATTCTTAAGGGCAACCCGCCTTACCTGGATTTACCCAGCAATGGCTGGGACAGCTACAGTTGCACCGGGCGAGGTTATATACAAGGTCGCTTCAGGGGAACGCAAATGGTTTATTTTGAAACGGAATACAGGTTTAAAATATCTCAAAACGGATTATTTGGCGGAGTAGTTTTTGGAAATGCCGAGTCTTTTTCGAGAGAACAAGGCAGCAGGCTGGAAAAGGTGCAACCGGGCTACGGACTCGGCGTAAGGATAAAGGTGAAAAAAGCATCTAAAACAAATTTGTCGATAGATTATGCTTTTGGGTCGCAGGGGTCAAAAGGACTTTTTATAAATATTGGTGAATACTTTTAATTTTGAAAATTGCATCTAAGCAAAATTAATCCGCGTTTAATATACTAGTTATGGACTTATCATTTGTAAAGCAAAGCCTCTCCGGCGAGACACCGCCAACTGATGCGTCAGTATATCTTCAGGCTTTATGGTACGACGGTAAAAATGACTGGAACAAAGCCCATGAATTAATCCAGGATCTTCCGGATAAAAACGCTTCGTGGATACACGCGTATCTACATAGAAAAGAAGGCGATATATGGAACGCTGATTATTGGTATGCTAAAGCGGGAAGAAAAAGACCTTCGTTGTCTCTGCAACAAGAATGGGAAGAAATGGTAAAAGCTTTTTTATAAAATCTGTCAAAAAATGTTTAAAAGTACGAGGGTCTGAAATATGTTTAATTCGAAGCGGTATCGGTTTTCCTGATGTTGAGTTTGTAGCGCATAATAACATCGTCATTAAAAATTACGTTTAACCATTCGACATTGGGAGAAGAAACTACGTACTTACAGAAAACTCTTTTTCCTAAAACTGTAAATTTAGGTTTTGTACTGTCTGGCAAGCTTGCATTAGCAATAACAGCAGAATCAACATACGGAGTATCTACCAAAAACATTCGTTTGTCAGCATTTGTTGTTTCGAGTTCTATTTGTATGGTGTCTCCCGGTAAAGCATCTATGACGCCTGATTGCGGTTTAAAAGATTCTATCTTATATTTTATAAAAGCATTGTTTTGAAAAGGAGAGAATTTATATTCTCTTTTGTCAGGTGGCTTGGGCAGCAAAGTCCACTGCAACTCCTCGGGATAATGATCGCGTATAAAGTCCTGCGCTGGCGTTAAAAAATATTGATTGTTATAATTTTGAATAAAATCATTAGAACCATACGAAACAAAACCACTTGCCCAGGTTACATCAAGCAGATACCACGAACTGTCGAGGTAGACGGCATTCCACCGGTGATTTGAGGTAAACTTTAACCTGCGGTGAGACATGCCGCCATCAGCATAACCTAAAATAACTTCTGATTTTATTCCGGCATAGTCACATAATGTTTTAAAAAGACGTGCATAACCATCGCACAATGCTATTCTTTTCTTCAAAACCTCGATAGCCACTCTTTCACTTAATGGCTTTAGCGCCCCTGTGTCGCTGTCGTCGTAGCTGTGCCTGTCAGAATAAAGGTTAGCGTTATAATATGGGCGTACATTGTACGAGATATTTTCAGTTATCCAGCGAAATATAGATGTTACTTTATCACGGTCAGTAGTATAACCATTGGTTAGCATGCGCGATAAGGAATCAGGGGTCAGCACATCTTCAGACCTGTTGGCCACCGGGTAAACATTTACAGGCCCGCCCTGGGAAAAACATGTGAGAGACAATAAAGCTAAAACGAGCCCTGGCAAGCGTTTCATATTAGGCACAATAATTAGCAAAATTGATTATATTATATTGAAAAAAACAAGCGAAATCAGCCGGAGAAAATAGTTTAACAAATTCTACACCAACTGATTTTTCGTATATAAATATAAAGCAAAAAAGGCAACCAAAGTTGCCTTGAAACAAAGAAACGAATAGTATTTATAACGCTAATTTCTCGACCTCAACCTGGTTTTAAGGAAACAGTTTTGGCGAAAGAAACAGGTATTAAAAAAGGAAAAAATAAAAAAGAGGGAAGAATTGTTTTTATCTTCCCTCTCTCCAACAAAAAACCTCCTATTTAGAAACTATTATGTTTTTGGTCAATCGCTCCTTACCTTTTTGTAACTGCAAACTGTATACTCCGCTTGATAACCTGGATGTTTGCAATTGTAATTTATTATTGCCAATATGCAAAGTCTGATGAGAACGCAGCACTGGCTGGGCAAGATTGTTCTGCAACGTAAAATATGCTTCCTGAACCTTATCCGAATACACTTGCACTGTTACCTCGCTTCCAGTTGCCGGATTTGGGAAAACCCTCATTCCAGCTATTTGGGCTTCTGTGCCAGCAACTTCTGCCGCACTCAGACGTTGACTCGTCGATGAATAGTTTCCATATACCGTATACGCTGTCGCTCCAGCAATTGCCGGTTTGCCTTCACTGATGGGCACCTTCACCTCGTAAATTGCTGATTTTTTATTGCCGCTATTATCAATTGCTTCTATGACAATTTTGTATACGCGACCGTTTCCTGTACCTGCCCTCTCAGCACGTAGTTGTACAGATTTACCGTCGCCGCTGATAATAATATCCTTAGCGGTATTACCACTTCCGCCACCAGTTATGGCTTCATCACTGCTTACCACTTTTATTCTTACTGTAGAAACGAGGCCGCAATTATCAGTGACACTTTTTACGATGGTATTGAGACTAAAGGTCTTTAATAAATGATCTTCTGCAGCAATAACTACTTTGTTAGCCGATAGTGTAATAACAGGCGCATCTACATCAGGCTCGATTGTTATCGCAACTGGCGCTGAAATATTAGTATTGCCCTCATTATCATAAGCTTTAGCCGTTATAGCGTAAATACCGGTTGTAGCATTCTTCCATTCGAGCATAAAACCATCAGCAGGGCTAGCATCTGTGGCTATAACTTTACCGTTTGCCAAAAACTCTACTTTTACGACTGTTCCTTCGGCGTCTGACGCATTCGCTGTGATAACAGGTGTTTGACAAGTGAGGTATTTTGTGTCGTTGACAGGCGTCGCTATGGCAATTAGCGGCCGCCCATACATTCTCCAGTTTGGTAGTTCATCCCTGGTGATAACATCTTCATCGTGATAAACCTTGTTTAACAGATCCAACGGCTGCTTTTTAATGAAATCACCATTCCAGAGTGCAAACCACGACCACCATGTACCATAGCCACGAACTTTATCAGGCACCGGCAATGTTCCTGACTCTGACAGCGATATAAGTTTCCTCCCATTAAATTTCTGTAGAAGGTCCGCCCAATTGCTGCTCATATTATCAGAAGCATTTGTATAGATATCCATGCCCACCATATCAACATAATCATCGCCGGGATACCAATTCATATTTGCACCGGTGGTGAAGGTATACACCCAAATAAGATTATGCAACTGGTGATGATTGGTGAACCGATCGTACATCAGGCGCCACAATTTTTTTAGAGGTTCCGGACCTTTTGCACCCCACCAAAACCATGCGCCCTCGGCCTCGTGTAATGGCCGCCATAACACAGGTATATCCGCATCCTGAAACTTTTTAAGCTGGTTTGCAATCGTATCCATGTCTCTTAATAGCAGCTTATAGCGATCACTTGTAGTATCTGCCAGGGCTGCAGCAAGGTCGAAAGTTGTTGCAGCGGTATAAAAACCACTCCACCAAAGCTTGTCTGGCGCTTCATTTATAAGATCTGTTGGCGCATTCCAATGCCATGTCAGAGATAGCATTCCATTACCCTCTCCTTTTTTAGCCCAATTAATATATCTTTCTGATGTTCCTTCTGGCCTGGAACCATATTGAACACGTGAAGGTGAATATTCGATTAAATCAAAACCGCCTATAGCTGGTTCTTTACCTGTCTTCTCTAGCACATAATCTACGTCGTCGTGCTGACCAGATATCGTTTTATGACCATACACATCTGTCATATAAGAAAACAATGATTTGGTAGATTGGCTGGCAAGGGGATCGCTAAGTTTTTTTGGGATCTTTGTTGGAGAAGCGACAATGGAAGGCGCTAGTTGTATGTAGTCTATTCCATAATAGCCCCAGCCATTTGTAATGCTAATCCTGTTTAATCCGGCTGTTAGTAAATATTTCCCGGCACTTAGCGTTGAAAAACCAGCATTCGCAGGAAACATGCCGCTGCCTGTTTCAGCGTTTACAATTACATTGTACCCCTTTTCACCGTAAGGAGTAATGTAACCAATAATTAATTCGTACAAACCTGTTTTTTCAATATTAAAATTGAAGTTGATACGGTCTGCGCCATTATCGAAACCGGTAACATAACCCGTTCCAGAATATCCTGCAGGATTTGTTGACGCCTGCGTTCCCACCAACTCGGCTTGCTCGGCTTCGGCTTTTCCATTGACTAACGGAACAACAGGTGGCGGAGCGGCGGAAACAGGGGCAAGCCTAATATAGTCAATTCCATAGTATCCCCAACCCTTTGTAATCTTTACAGTATTCTGACCTTCTTTTAATTGGTATTTGTCAACAACAACAGAACTAAAACTGCTGCCGGTTCCCGTAAACATTCTATCACTAAAATTATCATTCACCTGCAAGCCATATCCTTTCTCGCCATAAGGTGAATAATAGCCGATAGTCAACTCGTACTCGCCTGCAGGTGCATCAAAACTAAATAATATATTATCAGTATCCTGGTCAAATTCCCAGGCATAACCCGTTCCTGAAAATCCGCTTGGCGAGCTTGCAATGGTGACGCCATTTAAGGTAGCTTTTTCTGCCTCTAACAAGATATCAGCAGCCATCGAAGAAAAAGAGGAAAATAAAAAAAACATTAAAAAAGATCCATAGACTGGCCAACGCATGGCATTGCCGCTTTTCGTAGCAGGTAACAATCGTCTCATTAGTAATATTATAAATGAAAAAAATAGAATTGATGCAATATAATTTCAGAACATTCTGACATTAAGAAAAAATTAAATTATCATTACACTTAGATATTAAAGTATCAGCAAAAAAGCTTACAGGCAATAAATGGCCTAAGTTGTTCCAATAAAAAACCCCGCTATTGAAGCCGGGTTTTTTAAGCAGTAAGTCTAAGACTGTATTCTATAATTTATCAAGCCTCAACATCAATACATCGTGCGAGGGAACCGAAGCATGCAGAACGGAAGAAGTCTGTCCAGCACTTTTTTTACTCCATAAATTCCTGATTGAATAATTTGTTGTACTTGCATTCAGACTTTGCTTAGAAAGCGTGTCGTTTATGACGTTTTCTTTCCAATTAAAGTCAACCGTTCGTGCTTTTGCAGAACGGTTTAGAAAGCATATTGCCCAGTCTCCGCCCTTCAACGGTTTCAGCCAAGTTTCAAGGCTATCTTTTGAAGTGTGTTTAAAACCCTGTACACCAAGTGCGTCCTGGTTAACCGCAATTACTTCTTTGTTCAGCAATATCTCTTTTATCGCAGGCGACATATTGCGCAAGTCGTTGCCAGCAATAAGCGGTGCTGCAATCATTGCCCACATTGAAAAATGCGCCCTGTCTTCATTCACCGGCATTCCGTTTCCTACTTCCAGCATGTCAGGGTCGTTCCAGTGACCCGGGCCTGCATATTTCCTAAGCGTATCCTGGCTTTCCAAAATTTTCATAACACTCAGCGCGTGCCAGTTGCCCATAGTTTTAATTCCCTCCCATTGGTTAGTTATGTCGCCCGTAGTTCTCCAAAGATGCCCTACATTTGTGGCCCATGTCCATGGATTACTTTGTCCCCATTCGCACATACTTAATACAATCGGTCTCTCTGCTTTCCTCAAAGCGGCAGTAATCGTTTTATATGCACCTTCCGCCTTTAAACCTTCAGTATTGCACCAATCATATTTAAGATAATCAATACCCCACTTTGCATACATCTGCGCGTCCTGGAACTCGTAACCCCTGCTTCCGGGCTTGCCACCACAAGTTTGAGAACCGGCATCGGAATAAATGCCCAATTTTAATCCTTTTGAATGCACATAATCAGACAACGCTTTCAATCCTGACGGAAATCGCTTTGGGTCTGCATGAATAAATCCCAAGCTATCCCTTTCACCGTGCCAGCAATCATCAATGTTGATATAAGTGTAGCCCGCGTCTTTCATTCCGCTTGCAACCATAGCGTCTGCTGTTTCTTTAATCAGATTTTCATCTACATTACAGGCAAACTTGTTCCAACTGTTCCAGCCCATTGGCGGCGTCATTGCCAGTCCTTCGTACTTTTTATAATTCTGTGCATAATTATTTCCCTGGCTGTACCCGGTAGCGGTACCAACAACCAATAAAACGATAGCCACCATTGCATGTTTCATTTCGTTCTTTTTTAGATAGATTTTTGTTTTTTTATTTTTTTGTTATCATCATTTGTTTTTCAATGTATCTGCTGTTGCGTCGCACACTTGTACCTGATCTCTATATGCAGCAATACAATTAAAAGTTAAGCACAATAAGTTTTTGCTATTTCATGTGTGGCAAGTCTTGCCTAACACCTTTTGAAAATCTCGATACATGCCCTTCCATTATGATAACAACATTTCCAAATGCCAACTTTGTCTTCACCTTGCATTATCGAATTGTCTTCTTTAATACCCCAAAACCACTCGCCGTCTTTTTTATTCAACATATGTTCTTTAATAAAATTCCAGCTACCCAACGAGTTTTCGAGAAAAGAAGGATCACCCGTTACCTGGTAAGCATTATAAAAACCTACCATCGCCTCGGCCTGCGGCCACCAGTGCTTCTCTTTAATAAGGTGATTTTCGGCCAGGTCTTTTTCATACCATAGTCCGCCGTCTTTATCTAAACCTTTTTGTGCAGCAACAGCAATTTTTACCGATCGTTCCTTAACTTTTTCGGCAAGCGCTTCGTCTTGTATTATTTCAGCTGCTTCCTGTATCAACCACGCGGCTTCTATATCATGTCCGTAAGAAATAATCTGAGATTTTGCATTCCATTCATCATCAAAAAATGAAACTAGATGATTGGTTTCTTTATCAATAATATGATCAAGAAAAATATAAATAAGCTCAACTATTCTCTGTTTCAATTCTGCATCGGGCCATATCCTGAATAGGTTAGCAAACCCTTCCAATACATGCAAATGCGTGTTCATCGACTTTTTTTCGTTTGCGTCTTTCGCGCTTAAACGTAAGTCTTTTATTTCCGCCCATTCTCTCGTAAGTGCCTCAATATATCCACCGTTTACTTTGTCATGGCTGCGCTCGACAATTGCCTTGTACAAGTCAATCGCGGTTTGCTTTGCTACTTTATCTTCACTTGCACGATAATATTCACTTAAAGCATATACTGCAAATGCAATGGCGTAAATCTGTTTCTTTGTATCCGCAGGATTGCCTCTATAATCAACCGACCAGTAAACGCCGCCAAATTTTTTGTCGATGAAGTAGTTGGTGATGTACTTGAAAGCTCTTTCTGCCGTTTGCAGGTAAATGGCTTTAGGCGTGAGATTGTAAGCTGCAGAAAATGTCCATAAAATTCTGCTGTTTAGTACAGAACCTTTTGGTGCCTTTTCGTCAATATTGTTTTCGTTATCAATCTTCCCGTAAAAACCCCCATTTTGCAAATCAACAGTATGCTTTGTCCAATAAGTAAGAATGTTTTCGAGCTCTTGCTTTGCCTCTGATTTGTATTTATCCAATACTTCCCTCATTACCTTTTACATTGTTTTAAAAACTACAATTCTGCATTTTACCTCTAAAAACCTTCATAGTATTACTAGCTGAAATAGATGACTTACAACAAAGGAAAACGACGCACAATGATATTCGGATGAACGAAATGCGACGCAACGATGCATCACCAAGATTCGATGCCCGTACCAAAATAGCTCTACGTTTTTTCTGAATTTAAACATGCAGTAACTCGCTGAAATGAACCGTTTGCTGATTCATCTTTGCTATGTAATCCTCGTTGTTTTCAATAATACCATCGATAATCTTTACCGTATTGCTGGAGCTAAAACCATCTGCAGGAGAATTTGTAACATAGTCAACCAACCTGTCGATAGTGGAGGTAGCAACGTGCAAACGAGTGTCAGATGATGCGTAATAAATAAATACTTTTCCATCGTCATCTGCTATCCATCCATTGCTAAAAAGCACGTTTGATACATCGCCCACTCTCTCCTCTCCTTCCGGCGCCATAAAGTAACCAGCAGGTTTATAAGTCACTTTGGTTAGATCGTTTAGGTCGGTCATAAACATATATAAAACATAGCGCAAGCCAGCGGCGGTATTGCGGACACCATGAGCCAGGTGAAGCCAACCTTTTTTTGTTTTTATAGGCGCGGGGCCCAGGCCGTTTTTCGCCTCATACACCGTATGGTAAACTCTTTTATCTATTACAACCTCCTCGGTGATGACTGCATTTTCCATTGATTCTGCGAGTCCAAAACCTATTCCGCCGCCTTTGCCCGCGTCGATAAAACCATCTTGTGGACGCGTATACAATGCATATTTTCCATTAACAAATTCTGGATGCAGTACTACGTTTCTTTGTTGTGGCGAAGGTGTTTTTAAATCCGGTAGTCTCTCCCACGTAACCAGGTTTTTTGTTCTTGCAATGCCGCATTGTGCGTCTGCAGAAGATTGGTCGCTTTCTGGCGCGTTTGGGTCGCGTCGCTCAGCACAAAACAATCCGTAAATCCAGCCATCTTCATGCTGAACTATTCGCATGTCATAATTATTCGTAGCAGGATTATCTGTTTCGGGCATGGTAATAGGCTTGTTCCAAAAATGAAAATTGTCTATGCCATTATCGCTTTCGGCAACAGCAAAAAATGATTTGCGGTCAATTCCTTCAACACGTGCTATCACTACATATTTACCGTTGAACCTGATAGCGCCCGCATTCATCACCGCATTGATACCAAAGCGTTCCATCAAATACGGATTCTTTTTATCATTGAAATCATACCGCCAAAATAGCGGTGTATGGTGGTTGGTTAGTACCGGATGTTTATACCTGTCATACACTCCGTTTCCTGTCTCCTCAATTTCATTTTGTTGACTAACAAGCTGCTCATGGGCCTGTTGCAATGCCTGCATTCTTTTTTGAAAATCAGCGTTCATAGCATATACTTTTACGTGCATTAGTTATTTCCTGCGATGCAACTATAGCTGCAACCGCAAGTGTTATTTATATTTAGGTTTACTCTGCTTATCTGTAAGTGAAAATCTATTCAACTATCTCCAATCCCCCGAAAAAATCTCTTTATTTAACAAGTAGCAAACTACATGCTGCTGAAAATCTTTTATCAACTAATCCTCCAGTTTATCCCACCAGGTTCGCTTAAGAATAAGAATAATTACTCCCAGAATCAGGATTGTCACCAGCAAAGGAAGCTTCATTGACAGTATCAAATACATGGGTAAAATGGTTAGGCACGATTGAGCAATTATGCCTAACACCACATTAAACATGTCGAGCTTAAATCTTTTATTGGGTACAAATGCCGGATTTTCTTTCATAACTTCTCTATGTACAGGCTCCCAAAAACCCCATGGTCTTACCGTGCTATAAAACTTTTTCAATATTTTCATATCGGTTGGCGGAGTAGCATAAGTACCTGCAAAACAGCCAATAAGCGATATCACAAATAATAAAGGCCAAACGTAAAGTGGTAGTGTATTTGGAAAAATATAAGGAAACGCAAGAGCAGCGACAATGCCTGCTGTCATTCCCCAGAAAAAGCCGGTTGCGTTAAAACGCCACCAGTACCATTTAAACATATTTGCGGCAAGGTAACCGCCATACAATCCACCTACAATCCACTGAAGAATACTGTTGACATCTTTTGCAAAAAAGCCGATAACAACACCGACTGCCACCACTATAACTCCCACCAGATAATTCATATAAATTATTCTCCTGGTTTGCGCTTCTGGGTTTATGTATTTAAGATAAATATCGTTGATAATGTAGGCTTGTGCAGCGTTTAAAGTGCCGGAAAAAGTACCCATAAATGCACCTAACAAACCGGTAAGTACAATACCCAAAATGCCTACTGGCAAAAAATTGTTGATAGCTCCCGGCAAGATCTTCTCAAAATCTACTCCGCCGCCCGGCCCTGAAAGATCTAGTTGATTATAATATAAAACACCGAGCACAGTTAACCCAATAACCATAGAATAGCGAATAGGTAACAAAATGATTGATACAAAGCCGGTCATTTTTGAAGCTTCTTTGGGAGACCGGGTAGATAATACCTTTTGCATATCATAGTTGGGCGCTGGCCCTGCAAGACTTGCAAAAAAACCTTTGAACAGCATCATCATAAAGAAAATACCAAAAAGGCCGAATTTGTCTTCCTCAATCTTTTTTGCTGCGGCAGGCAAAATATTATTCCAATCGAGGCCGAGATGCAAACCAAAAAAAGGACTATCCCAACCAGCGGGCACATTCAACTTCTGTCCCTGCAAATGTTGCATGGCTATAACGCCGACAGCAATACACCCAATTGTCATGATCAGGTATTTTATAAAATCGCCGATAACTATGCTATGCATTCCGCCCAAAATAGAATAAAACATGGCAAACAAGGTGAATATTATTCCATAAAAATGAGCAACATACTCAGGAGCTATTTGAAAAGGAACATAAGGAGACACAACCTGCCACGGAAGAAAAATTTCAAGAAATTTACCTAAACCAACAAAACCATACGCCAAAAAACCCAGGCAGCCGATAAGCGCAAAAACCACAACAATGTTGTGAGAAGCTTTCACTCCGGGACCTCTTATTCCAAACCGCGTTGCCAGCCATTCTGCACCTGTGTCAGCATTTGATCTTCTCAGCCATTTTGCCAAAAACATCATATTAAAAACCTGGTTAAACACCGGCCACAACCAAGGTATCCAAATGCTTTTAAAACCATAAACAAAACCCAGCGAAACCATCCACATAGTGCCACTGATATCAAACATATCCGAGGCATCACTTAGACCAAGAAGATACCAGGGAAGTTTTTTGCCACCCATAAGGTAACTTTCTTTGTCGGCACTTGCTTTTTTACGCATGAACCAACCCACCAGAAGCATGGAAATAAGGTAAGCAACAATTATAAGAATATCAACTATTTGTAGATGCATTTAATTATTCTGTTGTTTTTTGTAACTCGCACTTATACTATTATTACACTTTGTACTAATAAACCTGAATATTTTTTTGTTACCAACCGCAGAGTCTCTATTAAACTCCCGTTGCGTCGCACCCTTTAACTGCAGCAAAAAAGGGGGCGGTACTTAATGGTGGCTATAAAAGCCCTTTGAAAGTTTGTGGTTTGTCTTCGTTTTATAATTAAACTTTTTTCAACCTTTTTTAAAAAATGTCTTTTTTCTTCTTACCCTATTTGTATAAATTTTCTTTGCTTACCTCACGCTGAAACAAAGTTTGGGGTTCAGCGTAGAATTTAATAAAGTCTTTTTCTGACACCTGCCCTTTATAAGGTAAGTAAAACTCCGTTTCTCCTGAGGCAGGCTTAAATCCAGCGTTTCTCCATGCTAAAGCATACGATATCTTATGATTTTGTATCGCCTTCCACAAAGCGCTTGTCCACCATGTACTATCAGGAACCCGACCATAACCAAACTCAGTAAGTGCAGGAATTTTATTTTTTTCCATGCTGATTTCTTCAAGCGCTGTTAGCATTTTATCAGCGTCTTTCGCAAACTGCTCATCTGCTTCGGGGCCGTCGTTTCTCTGGTATATATCGAACCCAATGACGTCTACCCATTCATCGCCGGGATATTTTTCCAGGTATTCTTTTTTAGAGGAAAATCGGTCGGTATTAAAAGCGTATAAAATATTATGAACTTTTTTTTCATCGCGCAGGTAAGCAACAGTAGATCGGTAAAGCTGCTTATATTCGTCGGGCGTAGAATGATCTTTGCCCCACCAAAACCAATTTCCGTTCAACTCATGAAATGGACGGAAGATAACAGGAATTAATTCACCATTTTTGCCTTTAAGGTTTTCGATAAACGCGGCTACTTTATCCAGCCAACTTTTATACAAATCATTTTTTTCACCACCCGGCAAAACAGAAGCCACCGTACCAGGAGCCGGGTCCCATGCTGTCTTGCCAGTCAACGGATTATTTAAATGCCAGCTTATAGTAATAACGCCTCCCTTGTTATAGCTTGTCTCTATATACTGCTTCATTTTGTCGAAAGGCACGCTGTCTATATTCACTGCGTGATCTAACTCAAGTCTTCCCAGTTCCCATCCATACACTGCAGGGTAATCGCCTGTTACTTCCTTTACATCACTTTTTCCCGGAACGTACTTCCAGCCAACACCATAAGCAAGATCGTCCTGGTGACCAAACATAATTCCTTTGTCTAAAAGCCGTTTCAGGTTATTATAAAGTCTGACTGTTTCTTTTGTTGCTTGCTTGTCTGACGGCAGATCACTTTCAGATATATTGTTTCCTGCACCTTTTTTCGTATCCGAATGTGAAGATTTACTTACTGCTTTCTCGTTCGAAACACGATCATTTTTTTTAACCTTATTCCCATTGGTTTGGGCCAATAAAACTTGAACAGAAAAAACAAGAAAAACAAGCGAAGCGAAAGATTTAATCATTATTAAAATTTTACAATAAGGCTTTCGGCATCAGCACGAACGAATGTTATTAGAAGTGACAAAATTCAAAACTGTATTATCATAGATCATGTTTCAGACGCCTTCAATCTACAAGCAAATCGTTGTTCCAAAGCTATCCTTAATACCCAAAGGGTTCTAATACTTTTTTATCTATTATCATCAATATTTTATTAATAATGAGAAAAAAAGAGTTCTATTAATCAACGTAAAGAGCTTGCACGACATTTTCAAATAAATTAACTGCAAATCAACTTGTTGTAATTACTTTTATTTAAGCCGGAAAGCTTTTAACTTGTCGTCATTTACCGCTGCCAGTATTATTTTTTCTTTGCCACCTGTCGCGATTATTTTCAGGTCTTTTACATCTCCATCTACAACAAAACCACTCGCCGCGGGAGCAACAGGAACAAAACTTTTATTTCCGTCTCCCTTTAAAAATAAACCATAAGAGGCATCATAACGGCCAGTCATTACCTCTGCCTGGTATTCATTTCCTGCCATTATGATATCGTTGATGCCGTCTCCGTCTGCATCTGTACAAATGAGTGCGTTAACAGGTGCAAATTGTGCAACAGCCGGAAGCCCATGGAAAGTAAATTTACCATTGCCGGTGTTTTCCAACCACCCGCTTCTTGTTTCTTCACACACCAGTTTCACCATATTTTCTTTGTCTTCTTTGGTGAATATTTTATCTGCATTATCTTTCGAATAGGCGGCGTGCTCGAGGTAACGGCTTTTGATGGATGGCACTTGCCCCGCAAACTGATCTCTTCCAATCGCCGGAAATAGCGAACGTTCTCCTTTGTTGCCTAGCATGTAATAAGCCATTACAGGGTCGATGCTTCCATTACCGTCAAGGTCTTTTGCATACAAAACAATTGGCTCTTTTTCTGTGGCGTGGTATCTATTATTTAGACCAAGATTTCCTGCTACGAAATCAATATCTCCGTCTTTGTCTATATCTGTAGCTACAAGGCTTCGCCACTGTCCACTCATGTTTTGCAGACCTGTTGATGATGTTGTTTCTTGCAAAGAACCGTTACTATTTGCAAAAAAACGTATCGGCATCCACTCACCTGCAATTACGAGGTCTGGTCTTTTATCACCGTTAAAATCTGTCCATGTTGCAGCTGTAATCATGCCCGGCTCCTGCAGGGCGGAACAAACATCATTGGTAACATCAGTAAATTTTCCTTTATTGTTTTGAAGAATAAAACTTCGCGGCGAAACAGGAAATTGGTTTGGAGAAACCCTGCCACCGACAAATAAGTCTATGTCTCCATCTCCATCATAATCACCACCGGTAACACATTGAGCACTTGTAATAACCGTTTTGGAAATCGCTTCCTTATCAAGACTAAAATTACCTTTGCCATCGTTTATGAATAGGCGAGGCATGTAATAAGGTGAACCTGCGTCGTACTCGTAACCGCCACTATTTATAAAAAGGTCAAGATCTTTATCGCCGTCAGCATCAAATAAAAGGCATCCTAAGTCTTCTTCCTCCTTCTCGCCAGAAACCAAATCTTTAGGTATAAAACTTCCGCCAGCTTGTTGAATAAAAAACCTACCAGATTGGTTGTAAGCACCGCCCACAAAAAAGTCTGTAAGATTGTCGCCATTAATATCTCCTTCAGCGATAAATGGCCCTAATTGAGAATACTTCTGTGGCAAAAGTTGCTGAAAAGAATAATCATAAAAAAAAGTTTCATTGTGCTTAAAATTTATATCAGACGCAGCCACCTCTGTAAATAATTTTGAAGCATCTGGTACCAAGCGATTAGTGGATTGCAAAGCATCTCTTTCAAAAAGCGTTACGGCTTTGTTTGTTGCTACATCTCTTAAAATTTGCTTTTTATTGTTAGGCCATATGATGACGATTGAATCGACTTTAGCAATATTTGCAAGTCCGAAGTGTAACCGTTTGTCAACAGTAGAAATAAATCCGCGCACGGGACTCTGTTCTGCAAATTGAGTTTTTCCCCGCGAATAAATAGACACTTTGGCCCCAAACCCATTGCGGTTAAGAGAGTTTCCTTTTAAAGCGATAGAAAGAAAATTACGGCTAGAATCTTTCATACCTTTCCGGACGTCATTTCTTAAAACAAATGCTTCTTTATTGATGTTGTTGACCATAAGGTCAACATCGCCATCATTATCGAAATCAGCATACGCGCAACCGTTTGAAATAGAAGGTGAACCAATGCCGGCATCAGCAGAAACGTTGCTAAAAGTAAAATCGTGGTTATTTTGAAAAATATAATTATTTAATTCGACGGCTCCGTATTCGCTAAGCTTTTTAACCACGGTTTTGTTTCGTTCTGCTATATTCAAAAATTGACCCGAAGTGGCGTAGTTGTTGCGAAAATACAGTTTTGAATTTTGTCACTTCTAATAACATTCGTT
>Ga0181465_100280_pt1 | contig 18708 bp, 16 predicted proteins | sample InSIn3gowninarea_FD_119076 | JGI IMG/M metagenome (GOLD analysis project Ga0181465, IMG submission 119076) | Clean room microbial communities from NASA Spacecraft Assembly Facility at Jet Propulsion Laboratory, Pasadena, California, USA -... ... | reverse complement strand
TGGGCATCATTGCAGGCCAAACACAAACCAGTGGCTGACCCAAAGGAGGAAGCTTGGTCTACATCCTCGTTTAACACATGCTGGGCCTTTTCTATAGCGGGGTAAGGATATCTTCTTACATTGCTTTGTCTGCTTAGGATGGTAATCTAATTTGCCATATTCCTACACAAATTTCGAAGTTCCTGAATTTTTGATGATGAAGCTACCCCTTGATTCATATTAGGTTGAGGAGGGGCTGGTAAGGCTAAGGGAGCTCTCGAGACTAGCAAAGTTGATGGCCACTGTTGAACTGGAGCGAGAATACTGGCCAGAGGTGGAGCCAAACTAACAGCTTGAGGTCTCAAAATTTTCTTTTGGGAGGTTACTGGAAAGTAAGGCATTCGCATGTGACTTGGCAATTTTCCTACTAAAATAAGATAGGCTTTGACATATATCGCTTGTTTATAGACCTCCGAGAAAGTATTTACTCTAGAATTTTGGATTTGCAGAGAGAGATCTGGAGGAAAGACCCTCAGGTAATACATTAGGGCTTGAAATTGCTGAGGCTTGATTGGCATTGGCACTCTTGTCCAAGTTTTTTGGAATCTAATGTTGAAATCAAGGATATTTTCTTCCTCATATCTTTTGATTGAAGTAAATTATGTTAACAGAGAAAAAGGATCTCCTAGTTCATTAAATTCCAAGATAAAGGGCTCTGCCAGTTAAGCCCAAGTAGTTATAGATCCATTAGGAAGGCCCCTGTACCAATCCAGGACCTTGCCTTTGAAAGACTGAGCCAGTAATCTCACCATAACATCTTCATGTTGGATATTATGAATCTTAGCTAGGCCAGCTACATCAACACAATGTTCATAAGCTATTTTTTCTGAAGTTGCATCAAATTCTAAGAGAGTTTTGAAAACATTTGCTGGGATGTCATGCAACACGGCCAAGGCTATTAGTACCCCATTGTCCTATGCTGGATAAATATTCTGGGTTGGATTAGCCATTTTAGGAGAGGTACTTCTGGTGTGAAGATTGAATGGTTCTGGCTTGGTAAAGGATTTTAGGGTGCTGATACTATTCAAAGACTTGGACCTGATCAGGGTCTTTCTCTTAGGGGTATCAAACGTTCTAAAATCTGGTGCTTCTTTTGCTGCTCTGGTTTTAGACCTAGTCCACATAAACTCTAGGTTGCAAAAGAAGATAAAAAGGTTCAAAAGCACATATGATATTTACAAATAATTTGCTTTGATACATACCATGGATAGTGCTTCAACAGAGTCACCAATAAATTTCTTCGTATCCCACCGGGCATGCCAAATGAAATATTATTGATTGGTATTGTGTAATATGTGCACCGTATACAATCTCAACCAAAGTATATCAAGAACTGACTATGACAATAGTTTGATCTCCAGAGAAGGCCGATTCCTTATCTATTGGGTACAGGAGAAGCTACAGGGAAGAAAATAAAAGGAGCGAAGTGCAAGAAATTTAAGCAAAAGGCTTAGAGTAACGAGAGAAAAGCAAAGGTAGGTCACTAGTTCAGCGTGGGCTTTCACTGGATGTGAAACTTTGGCCTAAATCTAGTGTCGCAGCTACAGTACAAGCTCTCACTCTCTAATAGCTTTCCAGCTTTACTCTACCATGTATGCAAACATAGTTATACCAACAGTTTATAATTATCATCCAGGAAACATTCCAAAATTGCCACAATGTAACCCAATTAAGAATAATAATTACAAATGCTGGACAAGAAAGGTCAAGATGGCATTATACTACTGATAAAACTGTAGGTCTCAAAGAACAAATGTAAAGAGCAAAACTAGGGTTTCTGACCCTTTTCACTTTATTTTCCCTATACTTATACTGAAAAATAACAGTTACAAGGAAAAGAAAATCGAACGGTTACAAAAATGGCCTCAAGATTTTTGGCCTCCTTAAACTGACACTATCTTTATATGCCACTTGGTAGAATATTACAAAAAAACTGAGCAGGTCGTGGATGGTAATGGCTCCCTGATTACTATAGTCGTGCCTTTTGCTGACATTATCTATGCACTCCAGAATATTTACTTACTAACTCCAGCCTTTCAATCACTCTTTGCTGACTTCACCTCTTTCGGGATCTGGTCTTCATCATACTGTGACTATCTTATCTCACGACATCATCTATACACTTTGAACCACTTTATTTGCTTGTCTCGGACCCATCGTAACTTTATGCTAACCTCATCTCTTTTGGGATCCGACCTCTGTCAAAATGTGAACATTATCTTCCCCATGACATCATCTTTATACTTCCAGAACACTTTATTTGCTTATCTTGGACCCATCATAACTTTATGCTGTTCTCATCTCTTCCGGGATCTGGTTTTCATCATACTGTGACTATTTTCACCGGAGGATCCTCCACCTTTTCATGACATCATTATTTTCGAAGTCTGATTTTGGACAAAACTATTTTTTTTTTTTTTCAACTTGGTGATGTCATGTTGATTCATCTTGCAATGTTTGTGTTCACTTTCGTGGAACTTATTTGGCCATTTGCTGACATCACCCTCTTCGGGGACCGGTGCCATTCAAAAGAATGTGAACATTATTTCCCCATGACATCGTCTTCATACTTCTGAAATGATTTACTTACTAATTTAGGATTTTTGATGACCCTTTTGCTGATTTCATCTTCTCCGAGATCCGATTTTGGGTTAAGGTTTGAAATCACCGACGTCATTTCTTTTGTATCCGGGTTACTCAATATTGACTTCGTGGGGCTTTTCTTTTTCCGTAATTACTTTCAAAAATCAGTTCTTAAAACCATTATGATTATACCTAGCCTACATCACCTTCGGAAGTGATTATACTTGATAGTATTTTTCACCAAACCTCCTGGAATTAACAAAATTGATGAAGGAAATTTAAATAAACAACACTTCCTAACAAATTGAACACCACATCACTTTCAGAAGAACCTTGGAAGAATGATTATGTATTAATATACACTTACCTCTCTAACAAGAAGAACATATATGATTAGAAGACTTGGATATGCTTGGTAAATCCCTCATTGATTTATTTACGCTAATTTTGACCAGATCGTCAAAATTTATGTGCCCCATCCTTTTATACCACAACCAATTGGAGTCTTCTTGGTTGACCATGCATGAACCTTCACTTATATCTGATAATGTGTATAGATTTCTAAAGGTTGTTATTCTATAGGCAACCAACTTTCTAGTGTTAGATCTTTTGATTTCACAACTATGCCTCTTGAAAATAATATCATTCCCCTTATCATAAATCTAACTTAAATTGAGCAAATTATGTTTTAATATAATAACAAAAATCACATCTTTAGTCTTTACTTTACCATATTTAAGATTAATAGTTCCTTTTCCAACTATTTTTGTATTTTTATTATTTCTAAACCTTACAAATCCACCTTCATATTCTTTAATGTTTTCAAATCTTTGCTTATCTCTGATTATGTGACTTGAATATCCAATGTCCAAGATCCAAGGTTTTAATTTACTCTAAACTTTTAAGGTTATTTACACTATCAAACACTGATTAACATTGATTTATTTTTCCTTCCACACTTCCTTGACTTTAGGCTTCATTTTAGATTTCTTATTTTTGATCAAATGTGAATCTTCTCCAACTATTTCAATCTTCCTTTCTTTTGCATTTTTTATTTTACAATATTTTTCAATGTGTCTTATATTATGATAGTTGTAATATTCTACTCCATATTCATATGTAGAGTTAAAACTATTCTTATACATGAACTGTGTTGGATTAACATTCTATTTACAACTTATAACCTTGTGATCAAAATGGTGATATTTAAAAAAATATCCAAAAAATAATTTACTTTGGTCAAAGTACAAATTATAGAACCTATTTAGATTGTATTGAATATTGTAAGTTATTATTTGAAAGCCTCTTGTATGATAATACTTTAATTTTCTTTTATCATATTTATTTTTGAGTTGATTTGTATTGATAGAATTCAAGCATTCACCAGATTCATAACCCAATCCATATTTATCTTTTGGATCTCTTTTTGTTTGCATTATTAACTCATCAATGATATGTGAACTTTTTCCTAGCTTTTGATAACCATTGATTTGAAGCATTAGTTTATCAATTTGCACCCTCAAGGATACTATTTCCTCTTCATATCCATAATAGGCATCCATCCTTTCTGTTAGCTGAACTTGTAGAGACTCTTTAATTAATTTGGCCTTTTCAATTTGAACTTTCAAATCTCTAATTTTATTTCTAATGTTTCTAACTCTTTAAGAGTTCTTTTTTTCTTTCTCCTCTCACTATCAAGTTCTTCCAAGGCTGATTTAAGTTCTCCTTCAAGATCAACCTCACCATCTTCTTCATCCTCTTTAAAATCAAAGTTCTCTTTTTTTGATTTTTCACCAATTTCATGAATCCTCTTACATTTATCTTGTACCATGAATAAAAACTCACCATTTACTTCCTCCAATCCATCACTATCACTAAACATTTCATCTTTTTCATGAGAAAAAAAAACTCTTTTTCTTGTACTTATCTTTCTTGAAGTTTTCAGACTTATTTTTAAATCTAGCATTTTCATGTTTGCCTTCATTGTTGTCATTATTTTCTTTATAGAGATACTTACTTGCAAAATATCCAATGCCACCATAACTAAAGCATTTGAAAGGGAGCTCACCTCTATATTTTTCTTTTCCTCTTTTGAGTTTTCGAACAAATTTTGATTCTTCAAAATTTGATATATCTTCTTCTAATTCATCTTTATTTTTGGAGCTCCTGACTACTTTGAATACTGCTTCTTTATTAAACTAGTTTCCTTTGACTATTTTCATCTCCCATATGGTTAATGATCCATGCATTTCATTCAAAGATAATGCATTTAGGTCCTTGGCATCTTCAATGACTAAAATCTTTGAGTTGAATCTGGATGGTAAAGATCTCAACACTTTCTTAATAATGATCTTATCTTCTATAGTTTCTCCAAGACCTCTTATAGCATTGATAACCTCATTCACTTTGATAATGTATGCAATAACATCTTCATCTTATTCATTTTTAAACTCTTAAATTGAGCTTAAAATGTTTATAGTTTGGATTCCTTAATCTTATCATCACCTTCATCTATACTCTTCAACTTATCCCAAATCTATTTGGCAGTAGTGCATTGCATAACTTTGGCCAACTCACTATCAACAAGATCACTCATTATTGCATTTTGAGCCTTTGAATCATTTTCAAATAAATTTTTACCAATTGCATTTGTTGGAGGGGTAGAAGGTATAATATAACCACTCTTAAAAAACTCTTATATATCAAAGCCTAGTGCATTTAAATAAGTATGCATTATTAATCTCCAAAATGCATAATTTATTTCATCAAATAAAGGAGCTTTGCTTGAAGAAAATCTTTCACCACTAGACATACTATCACTCTATAGATCTACCTAAGTTGTTTAGACCAAATAAAGGGACTTGAATCTAATGCCAATTATTAACTAAGAGTGACACTGAGAGGGGGGGTGAATCAGTGTAGTTTATAACTAAACCGATTAAAAATTTATGCACTTGAACCAATATGAATCAAATTACCAAAAATCACCAACATATAAATAATATTCACATAAACCATCTCACAACATAGAGCATTTAATGAAGTTGACCATAAGGCTACATCCCCAGAAAGGTTGCTTAGATCATGGTCCATATCCAACCAAGTAAAGCACCAACTTTACAAATTACCAGCACCAACTAGTAGGAGCATCAACTACTCTTATTTTGTAGCACCCACTGTAAGGAGAACCAACCCCTTAAGCACTAATCACCAACTCGATTTTCAAGCTAAATAATTTTGGCATTATGAAATTCCTTCTCTAAAATAGATCATGAATTATCTTGCTCTCTAATCTCCTCTTCATTAGATTGATATCAAATTTGATGTTACAATCAGTAAATCAATCTCCCCTATTCTACCTTCACGAACAATCTTTGTAATTTAATAACAATGGCATATTCTCTTCATCGCTCTGCTATTTTTCATCAGCAATCCTCTCAACATCATGTATTCAATAATATAGCATGCTTAACTCAATATATTCTTCTCATTACAGTATACACATTTTTGTTCTTACAATTTTCATTGTATTATCCTCATGTTCCGCCACACCCCTGTACATTACACACAAAAAATAGTCATTAACCATTTGTAATATTTATACCTCATTGATGAGTAATCATATAAATCTTTTGTAACTGGTCCTTCAATGTTGAGAATCTATTTTCTGATTTTATAATTGTTGCAACTGAAAAACCTTTTTTTTAGCTCTATCTACCATAATTATCTTTTTGTATTTTGACTGCTTTATCTAGGGATCATAACTTTCTCCATGAGTTTTCAAATAAAATGATATTTGGAAGGCATATTTTTCTTCATACTTACAATCTTTAGTTACAATTTTAGCCTCTAAATCCTCATGAATTATCCACGACATCTTCAACAAAGTGGCCATGAATCTTGATTTGTAATTATCTTTTAAAAATTAGAAAATTTAGTATATTTTAGGGTTAATAACTTTCTTCACTTTTTCTAAATGATTTGAAATTTAACACACCTTCCTTGTTATATTGACTACCTTCAATTCAATTTTTAGCCTCTAACTCCTCATGAGGTATCCTCAATATCTCTGACAAAATGGCCCTAAAACTTGATTTGTAACTATCTTTTAAAAATGAAAAATTCAGCATATTTTGGGATTAATAACTTTCTCCATATTTTTATAAATGATTTGAAATTTAATGCACCTTATTTTTTATACTAACTACCTTCATTTCAATTTGTAGCCTCTAAGTCCTCATGAGTTGTCTTCGATACCTTTGATAAAATGGCCTTTCATGCAAATTTAACACATGTCACAAATGTAATATATTTGTTTTATATTCATATCAACTCAAATATTTTATTTTTTTATATTTTTGAGTACTCATTTGGCCAAATATCATCCTATAAAATTTTCATCAAAATATGGGCACTTTTTATTTTTGGTCCATTTTTAATGCTATGACCTGTCATGCTTTGTAGTTACTTTAGTGCTATTACCTTCTTCCATGCTTTGTAGTTACTTAAGTGCTATGAACTTCTTCCACTCTTTGTAGTTACTTCAGTGTTATGAACTTCTTCCATGCTATGTAATTACTTCAATGTTATGACCTTCTTCCGTGCTTTGTAGTTACTTTAGTACCATGTTCTAACTTCATAATAGTATTACTATGTTGATAACAATGACAACTATGAAACATCCATATTAAACTAATAATGTTTTCAATCTTGAATATATGCTGCTAGGTGATATATAAAATATATCTTCCCTGGTAGCTCCTATTGTGCCCCATAATGGGAGCATGTTAACTATACAAGTGAATCCATATTTTAGCAATCTATAATTATTTCTTATGGTCAAACCAATAAGATAAATTAAACATAATGCATTATTATCCCAAGAACTATGTTCATATTTTTATTGAAGATTCCTTTTATCATACTTTATTTCGAACGTGTGCTTGATTGATCTAGAATCCCTTTTTCTTGTTCCTTGGATGTTGTAGTCCCCATAACTCTTCTTTATAGTAAGGAGCTTGTTGTATGTTGTTATCCCTTTTTTGTCTATATAAGTGACTAGGGATGCATTATTAACCAACTCTTACTTGCCAATATTGGCTCCATAAGGTGCACTTGTAAGGCTACCTTTCCGTTGTATGTATCCCATCTTCAATGTGATCCAAGAAGCTAGATGTGAAACCAATATGATGTTATTCAAATCAGTCCTTATGTAGCGAATAGATGGATCAATTTTTATTTCTTGGGTATTCCCTTGACTCCTTTCCTATATGGTATCATAATCATAATATTTTGGAATGTGGTTGCTAACTCCATAACTACCATCTTGGTCAATATTTAAGGTAGTTTATGTGAGGATGTTATAATTTCTTTCTAATCCTTCCAATGTGATTTTATTTCCTTTTTCAAGGAAGCTTATTTTTAACTTATGGTAATTATAATGGATGCCTCCTAAATGGTATGATCATTGGATTCCGAATATGAGGTGAGGAAATCTATCTATAGGGTAAGCATAAACTTTTTCTTTTAGTATGTAGTTCCTAAAGGGGATTCTTGGATCTTTGTGTTTTGAGATAGAGGTGATGCCTTTCAAGATCACCAAGATCTAAATATTTATGAGTTAAGATGCAGGTCTGACTCTACCCTATATGCACTTAACTGAAAATAAATAGATGAATTAAAATACTAAGAAGGCTTTTTCAAGCCATCCTTCTAAAATACATAAGTTCAAATGAATAAACAAAATAAGAGCTCAAGGTGGTGTTAAGAAATATCGAATTTTACTTGATAATATTGCATTGGTGATGAGTGAACTTGACTTGATTGATTGGATCATGAATTGACCTCCAAATCTCTCCAAAATAGACTTTACTATCAAAATGTAGGGATCGAAGGTGTTTCAAAAAATGTGGGGGCATTTTTATATTGAAATGTAGGGACTCGAGGTATTTCAAAAAATATGGATATGTTTATCTGTTGAAATGTGAGGACCTCGGGCATTTTTGTTCCTACAAACATAGAAGAGAAAATGAAAATGTCAGTACTGATAATATGATAAGATAAGTATACAATATAAATAGAATATGAAAATGAGATCAGGAAGATAGGTGGGTATGTTTGAGGCCTGATATAAGGAATAAAGGACTTGGAATGATAGATTCCAAGCATGCCCCAAGGCCATAAACTTCTCTACCACTCCTCTTTGATGTTGATTGTTGATTGCTAGATGAGACAAACCCTTAAATTCACACTCCAAGATTCAAGAAATGAGAAATCCAAAGCTCAAGTTTGTACAACTAACTAGTGGCTAAAAATAGAGGTGTAAGCATGCTTAAATAGATTTTCATGAGGCATGAAAAGTGGAAATCCAAATCCATATGAATTTTTAATCTAAAATTGTTGTTGATTGATTGATTTCTGATTGGATTTTGATTGCACAAGATTTGATCTTATTTGATTGGAGACAAATTGGAGATACATATTTTCAAATTTTCTTGTATCTTATCTCTGAAACATTGGTAGTGACTCATTAGTATGTAACTTGAGTTTCAAATTTGGTTGCTTCCTTATCAGATGAGTCATTAATGACATGGCAAGATGATGTATAATTCTTGTCCAGCTATTTTCTTACAATTTACCAATAAATATATTAGTCATATTAATGTGACCAATATTAATAAACATAAATAAGATAAAATAACATTAAACTATTTTGATTAATCCATATTTGATCAAGCAAGATAAATGATTAAATACAATAACATGATTAATGCTAATCATATTTTAAACATAAATGACTAAGATTAAAATTATAAAAAAAACATGATTAATATTATTCACAATTCCAAACAATGACTATAATTCAAAATTAAATAAAATACCATGATCAAAAGCATAATTAATATAATAAATAGTAATTATCTTTCCCAAATGACTATGATCGAAATGCAATAAATATGATTAAGTTAAATTGCAATTTCTAGATAAATAATTATGATCAAAAATATAATAAACATGATTGATTTTAATTACATTTTTCAAATAAATAACTATGATTGAAATGTAATAAATATAACTAATATTAATTGTAATTTCTAAATAAAATGATTATGATAGAAAATCCAATAGACATGACTAAGTCTAAGTGTATTTTTCTAGCATATGATTATGATCGAAAATACAACAAACATGACTAAGTTTAATTACATTTTTTAAATAAATAATTATGATAAAAAAATAATAAATATGACTAAGTTTAATTGCATTTTCCAAAGCAAATGACTATGGTAAGCAAATAGATAATTATTTATGAAACATGATTAAATCCACAAAATAAACATGCTAGATGCTAGATAAGATAAGTATGATCATGTTGAAAAGGGGTTGCACCAAATGTGGCACGTGGTGCTATATTTGAGTGTCAACATTTTGCCCCTTTTTAATTTGCATTTTGCCTAGGTTAAATGCAATGCAAAAATCTAATTTGAGTGAAATATAATAAATGTGATGTGATGGCTAACCATCTCAAGTGATATATGTGATCCCCCTCAAATGTATTTGTTGTGAGGCAAAGGAGATGAGGATGCGTTTGACACGATAGAAGCATATGTGTTATGGATGATTCTATATTTTGATGGATGCAATGCAAAGTTTTATGTTTATGATTTGAATGACAATGATCTATGTTTTGATGTAGTGTCCTAAAGTTTAAATGCATTATTTTACTGCATATGATAGCAAAAATAAACATTTATGGATAATCATATTTTAAAATTGGCCAAAAAAAATGATAATTTGAAAAATGGATTAAAATATAAAAAGATGACAAAGTGACAATGATATTGGTTAAAATATAATAATAAAATACTAACTAAACAAGTTGAAATGATTTGAAAAGGGTAAAATGACAAATAAAATATGATCAGATGACTCAAATCAATATATGTTGAAAAGGTGACTAAAGTGGCCAAGTAGTCCCCTTTGGAAGATAAAAATATATATATGGGATAACATAAATACAATGAGACTTAGGGAATGTGACTACATGTGGAATTGTGTAGTGGATAAAATAAAATGTAAACAAAATCGATATGGTTAAGCAAGTTTTTGAAGGTCAAATGAAAGCCAAGAAGTTCAAATTGTAAAAGAGAAGGCAAAGTACAATTTTTGGCAATGTAAGATAAAAAGGGTTGAAATTGGACATAAAGAAAGATAAATTGGATCAAATAACAAGTGATCATAAGAAAAGTAAAAATGGATTTGGGTCTGACTTTCATTTTAATGTGTAGAATGAGCTCTTTTACTAAATAGCTTTCGAATTATTGCTAAGCAATGTCATTCATCGGCCCTAACATGATGGAATGCAATGATAGATGATGAATGATATTGATGTAGGAAGACACATAAATGATATGATGAAAAACTAAGAGATAAGATACCGAGTTCCATTTTAATGTGTAGGACATGCACTAGCTCCATATCGAACTAGGTAAATGATGATATCCAATGATCAATATCATGATTGATGATAAATATACATAAGTAATGATAAATAAAATACTAAATGTACATATAACTAGACTAAGTGGAGATAGGAGATGAGTGATTGGCAATACCCATTCACCCAAAAAGGCTAGGATGACATAAAAAGTGGGAAATCACTAAGTATCAACTCCAAGTACAAAGATCTAAAGTGATGATAAAAGAAAAGTGATAGATGAAAATGGGTCTTAAGCTACTTGCTATAGCCTTTGAAAATCTTTTCATAATGCTAAGATAAGATAAAGGGAAGATTATGATTGATGAAAAAAGATATGATTATGCAAGACATATATTTTTGTATTTTTGGATTTTCTGTGTTTATTTTTATATTTTTTATATGTGTTAATTTTTTTTTTTTGCATTTTAAGGATTCTGCTTTGCCCCAATAGTTGAGGGGATTCTACTTTACCTTAGCAGTTAAAGGGTAAAAAGATCGAGTGTAGACACATAGGTCTACTAAATATTCAATGGTAATATGCAATATATGAGATACCATAAGATAGATATGATTAAGGATATGATCAACTTAACAATATGATAAAGATACAAGATTGATGAATCAAAAAAGGATTTCATCATCAAAGCACGGCATTGATACAGATGGAAGGAATAATAAAAGAAGATATAATAACATGATGGTGTGATAGAGATATGCACCACACAAATGGATAAGAGAAGGAGGAAGGTAAGGTGAGATGATAGTGGGATGAGGAGACACATCATACAAAAGGAAGATGTTAAGAGGGCATCGCTTGATCCCCAATCAATATGATAAGACTATGTGATGAGGAAACACATCACACCAAAGGATAATTTTAAGAGGGTATTACTTGGCCCCCAATCAATATGCTAAGATTGTGTGACGAGGATACAAATCACACTAGAGGATTATTTTGAGAGAGCATTGCTTGGCCCCCAATGAATATGATAAGACTATGTTACAAGGACACACATCATACCAGAGGATAATTTTGAGAGAGAATTGCATGGTCCCTAATCAATATGATAAGACTATGTGATGAGGACACACATCACATTGTAGATAACTCAGCAACAAATTCGAAGCAATTCACCTTAAGTTGTCAATTCTAGAAAAAGCCGATTATCTTCAGACCGGCTAGTATAACCGGCCAACCAGCCTCTTAGCTAGCCAATCGACCCCTAAAGCTCAGCCGACCCTCATACCATCGGCTAGACCTTCCCGATTGACCCTTAGAGCATCGGTTACCTCCAAAAAAATGTTTCACTCCACTTTAGCTGGCTGAGGCATTTTCTTGCTTTCTTGTTGCGTTTAGCTTTCATTTTTCAGTTTGCCTTGATGTAATTGACATGTGTAATTGCTCTTGGCTTCAGTTATTATAGGTTTGTATGATTCATAGCTTGAGTGAGTTGAGTAGCTAGTAGAGTTTTTCACTTCTTCTGGTTGTAGTTTTGTATCTCCATTATTGGTTGTTTAAAGCTTCATGCTTGAAGCTCTGTGATTGTAATCTTGCTCCATTGTAAGTTTAGTTAATTCAATTTGCTATCTTATGTTCCAATATTGTGTAATTATTTAAATTATTCATTTGGTATCAAAGCTTTGTTGGGTCTGAGCTGGGTTTGAGAAAGCATGTGGCTTCTAGCAATTACAAAAGTTGCTTGTAGTGTTTTGGTTTGTTTGTTTGCAGGTATAATGGCCAGTAACACAAGCTCATCCATTCCCATTCCAGAGTTTGATGGTAGTGACTATGGATATTGGAGCATCAAGATACAAACTTTGCTCATTGGCAAAGATTTATGGGATGTTGTTGATGATGGCTATGTAGAGCCAGCAGATTGGAGCTCTCTTTCAGCAGATGATAAGAAAGCTATGAAAGAATGCAGGAGCAAGAACTCTCTTGCCTTGTCTCATCTCCAAGCAGCTCTTTATAGGAGCATTTTTCCAAGAATTGCAGGCTGCAAGATAGCCAAAGAGGCTTGGGCTATGTTGAAGGCAGGATTTCAAGGGAGTGATCAAGTGAAGGAGGTAAAATTGCAAACTCTAAGGATAGAATTTGAGAATTTAAAAATGAAAGAGAGTGAAAAAGCTTCAGATTATTATGTTAAAGTGAAAGAGATTGTGAACAAAATGCTAACTCTTGGAGAGACCTTGGAGAAGGCCATTGTAATCAAAAAAATTCTAAGATCTCTTACCAAGAAGTGGCATCACATTGCTGTGATATTGATGGAGACAAAAGACCTCTCTCAAATGGAGATAGATTCTTTCATTGGCTGCCTTATGTCTCATGAAGAAATGGTAGATGATGAACCAGTCCAATCCAGTAAAGAGGAGAAAGCCTTTGCTACAAAAGAAGGTGATTCTAGCTCAAATGGACAAGGTAGAGGTAGAGGTAGAGGCCAGTAAAGAGGGAGAGGTAGAGGTAGAGGAAGAGAAGGCTATTCCAACACAAGAGGAAGAGGTAGAAGCAATGGTGACAAGAGGAATGCTCAATGTTACTACTGCAACAAGTATGGGCATTATGAGAGGGAGTGTAGAGCAAAACAAGCTGCAAATGGTGATGGAAAAGTGGCAAATTATGGAGAGGAAGAAGAGTATGGTGAAACTCTCTTTCTTTCCATGGAGGAGACAACCAATATGGCTGAAACAAAACAAGAGGAGACTTGGTTGTTGGACTCTAGATGTTCAAACCATATGACCAGTAAGGGGGAGCTACTTTCATCCATGGACCATTCCTACAAGTCAAGTATCAAGCTTGGTAATAATTCTACAATTGAGGTGGCTGGTAAAGGCATGCTTGAGGTGCCTACCAAGCATGGAATGAAGAAGATGCACAATGTGTATCACACTTTGGATATGGATCATAGTTTGTTGAGTATTGGGCAAATGTTGGAAAACAACTACAAGCTAGTCTTTGATGAGGGTAAGTGTGAAATTTTTGATAAGAACCATGGGCATAAGTTAGTTTCTACTATTAAAATGTCTCCAAATCATTTATTTCCATTGAAACTTGGTGAAAAGGGGGATAATATTCTTGCAAATGTGGCTGTTAAAGATGAGTCTTGGTTGTGGCATCTTAGATTTGGACATGTAAATTTTAGTAGTTTGAAACTATCTCATGAGCTAGTTCATGATTTACCTCTTGTTGAAAATCCCAAATCAGTTTGTGAAGGTTGTGTGTTGGGCAAGCAAACAAGGCAGAAATTTGATCATGGGAAAGCATGGAGGGCCTCATTCCCACTACAGTTGGTTCATACTGATTTATGTGGACCAATGCAAAACAAAAGTCTTGGTATGAGTTCTTATTTTCTCACCTTCATTGATGATTTTAGTAGAATGTGTTGGGTCTATTTTTTGAAGCATAAAGATGAAGCATTTGAATTTTTTTAAAAATTCAAAGAGATGGTTGAGAATGAATGTGAACATAATATTAAATGTGTGAGGATTGATAGATGAGGAGAGTATTCTTCTACTAATTTTTCTGAGTTTTGCAAGCAAAATGGCATCAAAAGATAGTTTACTACAGCCTATACTCCTCAACAAAATGGTGTGGCAGAGAGGAAGAATAGAACTCTCATGGAGATGGCAAGATGTTTGATGCAATCCAAAAAATTGCATTACATGTATTCGGCTGAAGCGATCAAGATAGCAAACTACATCTTGAATAGGTGTTCCACTAGTGCGGTTGATGGCAAGACCCCCTATGAGGCTTGGTATGACAAGAAGCCTACTGTCCGACATTTCAGAGTTTTTGGGTGTTTGGAATATGCTCATGTGCCAAAGGAGCATAGAAAAAAGTTGGATGCAAAGAGTGAACCATGTGTGTTCATTGGATATAGTGATGAGAGTAAAGCATATAGGCTTTACAACCCCAAAACCAAGAAAACACTTGTCTCCTGGGATGTCATTTTTGAGGAGGGGAAAGTGTATGGACAACAGCAAAAATGTATTGTAGACATTGGAGGAGATGTGACCAGCCATGAAGATACTTCACAAGCAAAGAATGTGCAGCCCAAGAGATTAAATTCTCTTCCAAACCTCCAAGTGGTGCCTCCAAGTCCTCCATCAAGTCCATCTCAAAGCTCAAAATCCACTCCAAGCTCACCTTCAAGTGGTGGCTCTCCAAATGTGATTCAAGAAGTGATGAAGACCAAGAGAGGTAAAAGACACTTTCAAAACCATCCTCCTTCTCAAGTTTTAGATCCAAATTTCCATCAAATATTAACAAGAAGTCAATTTCATGAAATGGAGAAGTTTGTTAAGCAATTTAGCAATATGGAACTTGATGAGGATCCAAAGGGTGAGATGGTGAACTATGCTTTGTGTGCAGCCCAAAATACTAATATCTCTATTTTTTATCCATCTTGTTATGAGGAAGCTTGCACCAAAAATGTGTGGGTGAAGGCTATGCAAGAGGAGCTTCACTCCATTGACAAAAATGACACTTGGGAACTTTGTGAGTTGCCCAAAGGAAAGAGATGTGTGGGCTCCAAGTGGGTCTACAAGACCAAGTACAACAGTGATGGTACCATAGAGAGACACAAAGCAAGATTGGTTGCTAAAGGCTTCACACAAAAACATGGTGTAGACTTTGAAGAGACTTTTGCACCGGTTGCAAGGTAAGAAATAGTAAGGTTGCTCCTTTCAATGGTTGCCCAAAACCATTGGAGTGTTTACCACATGGATGTGAAGAGTGCATTCTTGAATGGTTACTTGGATGAAGAGGTTTTTGTACAGCAGCCACAAGGTTTTCAAGTGCAAGGCAAAGAAAATCATGTGTACAAGCTCAAGAAGGCCTTGTATGGTCTTAAGCAAGCTCCAAGAGCTTGGTACACTCACATAGATGGATACTTTTAGAATTTTGGACTCATGAGGAGCAAGAATGAGCCAACACTCTACATCAAGAGAGAAGGTAATCAGATTTTGCTTGTTTCTCTTTATGTTGATGATTTGATATATATGGGAAGTGATCCCATCTTGAACAACAAATTTAAGACTGATTTGATGAATGAGTTTGAAATGAAGGATTTAGGCCTTATGAGGTACTTTCTTGGCATGGAAGTCCACCAATGTCAAGAAGAGATTTTTGTTTTTCAAAGCAAATATGCAAAGGACATGCTTTCTAAGTATGGGATGATGAATTGTACTGCTGTTCACAATCATGTAGCTCATGGTGAGTTGCTTTGTAAGGATGATGGTGCTCCAAAAGCAAGTGTGATAGAATTTAGAAGCATAGTTGGCAACCTTATGTTCCTTTGCAACACTAGGCCTGATATACAATTTGCTATCTCCATGGTATCTAGATACATGAATGATCCTTCTATTTTGCATTTAAAGGTTGCAAAACGCATTTTGAGGTATGTCAAAGGTACCATTGGTTATGGCCTCCACTACTCTCATGTTGAAAAGTTGAAGCTTGTTGGTTTTAGTGACAATGATTGGGGTAGCAATTTGGATGATAGGAAGTCCACTTCTGGGCAATGTTTCTCACTTGGTTCAGGATTGATAACATGGAGTTCTAAGAAGCAATCTATAGTTGCTCTCTCTTCTTGTGAGGCTGAGTATATAGCCCTCACCGCAGCTAGTGCACAAGCCTTATGGCTAAGAGAACTACTTGGTGAAATTGATGAGAAACAACATGGACCAACAATTCTCTACTATGATAATCAAAGTGCCATTCAATTGGCACATAATCCCATCCACCATACCAGGTCAAAGCACTTCCAACTCAAGTACCACTTCATTCATGACATGGTGGAGAAGGATCAAATTGAGCTTCACTATTGCAACACCAAGATCAACTTGGCTGATATTTTCATAAAAGGTGTTGTCAAAGCTCAGTATGTGATGCTCAAAGACTCCATGGTGAGTCCTCTTTGCATCAAGGGGGAGAATGTAGACAACTCAACAACAAATTTGAAGCAATTCACCTTAAGTTGTCAATTCTAGGAAAAGCTTATTATCTTCAGATCGGCTAGTATAACCGGCCAACCGACCTCTTAGCTGGCCAATCGGCCCCTAAAGCTCAATCTACCCCTCATACCATCGGCTAGACCTTCCTGATCGACCCTCAAAGCACCGGCTAGCTCCAAAAAAACATTTCGCTCCACTTCAGCTGGTTGAGGTGTTTTCTTACTTTCTTGTTGCGTTTAGCTTTCATTTTTCAGTTTGCCTTGATGTAATTGACATGTGTAATTGCTCTTGGCTTCAGTTACTGTAGGTTTGTATGATTCATAGCTTGAGTGAGTTGAGTAGCTAGTAGAGTTTTTCACTTCTTTTGGATGTAGTTTTGTATCTCCATTGTTGGCTGTGTAAAGCTTCATGCTTGAAGCTCTGTGATTGTAATCTTGCTCCATTGTAAGTTCAGTTAATTCAATTTGCTATCTTATGTTCCAATATTGTGTAATTGTCTAAATTGTTCACACATCAGAGGATAATTTTGAGAGAGCATTGCTTGGACCCCAATCAATATGATAATACTATGTGATAAGGACACACAACACACCAAAGGATAATGTTGAGAGGGCATTACTTGGCCCCTAATAAATATGATAAGATTGTATGATGAGGATACACATCATGCAAATGGATGAAGGAAAAGGGAAGACATCATAAAATGGATTGAAATCTAAATTATTATAAATCCATTATAAGATATTTGATTTTTTATGTAAAATACCGATGGATAGATATGTGTTATGATCATTAGACATAGGATATAGGGTGATATAATCGACATGAAAGAATTCCTCCATATTAGTATGTATGAACTCTTGAATAAACTCCTCATTATTAAAATTTAACATGAAAGGTGAAGGAGATGTGATATTATGATGATCAATAAATATATTCATACCAAAAGAGGGATTTTCATAAATAATAAAAGTACTAATATTATGATCATAAAAAATAGTACTTTCAATCACTAAGGATGGAGATGAAAATGATTTAAAATTGATGGACAAAATATTTTTATGTGACATAATATCAACAAATAAATTATCTGAACGTGTGTTCTCTTCAACTTCATTGCAAGGAAGTCGAGCGATAGAGAGAGTCTCTTGAATAGATGATCCTTTGTCATATGACATAACATGGGATTTAGTAGTAACCAATTCTTGATTTTGATAATCCAAATAAAATTTGTCAATGGATTCACATGATTCAGCAACAATGGGTTCATCAAACATGAGTTGATTAGTTTTAAAGATTTTTTAAATAGAGCGTTCATTATCTAAGATCCATTATTCAAATTTAGCAACCATAGTTTCATCAATCGGTTCCATCATTGATTATGTAACAATGAAAATAGACATGTGATGAGAGTGTTTGATTTGATCTGATTTAGCCTTTTCAGGATTCCCATAATAAATAGATATAAAAATGCAAAATAATCACCAACATATATACTTAAAATGTTTGGCATCCCTCCAAGAATTAAATTTAGTCCCTTTAAAGGGTTCCAAGGGGTAGCGCCCCTAGTGTGATGAGGATTCAAATTTTTTTGAAAATGTAAAAACAAGCATTCAGAAAGGGATCTGGGCTAAAAATTACACTATTATTATTAT
>Ga0181465_100278_pt1 | contig 18719 bp, 11 predicted proteins | sample InSIn3gowninarea_FD_119076 | JGI IMG/M metagenome (GOLD analysis project Ga0181465, IMG submission 119076) | Clean room microbial communities from NASA Spacecraft Assembly Facility at Jet Propulsion Laboratory, Pasadena, California, USA -... ... | reverse complement strand
TGGAGCACTTACCAACTTTTCCTTGAGCAGGTTGAAGGCATCATCATAGGCAGGGGTCCACTCGAAAACTTCTGCCTTCTTCAGTAGCTTCTCCAGCGACGCTGTAATAGTTGTGTAATTCCTCTCCTTAACAGTCGAGCCCCTCCGGTCCTTGCACTAGGAAGCGCAAGCCCCTCCGGGACCTTATGAATCTCCTGTAATGCCCAGTGTGACCCAGAGTGGATCGTAACTGCTTAACGGTCTTGGGAGGAGGTAGATTTACAATCACTGCAACTTTAGCTGGATCGACCAAAACTCCTTCTCTGCACACTATGTGTCCCAGCAGGTTACCGAATGGAACACAAAAGATGCATTTCTTCAGATTCAAAGAGATTTGCAGTTGCCTGCATCTGTCAAACATGAGCCTCAGTCACTTGATGTGTTCCTTCAACATGCTATACACCGTCATCCATATAGACTTCTAGGAATTTATGGATGAACTCTCGAAAGGCTGCGATAATGATCCGTGAGAATACCGCTGGTGCATTCTTCAACCCAAAGGGCATCACATTGTAGGCAAATGAACCCCACTCTGTAGTGATGGTTGTTTTTTTCTTATCCTCTTCTGCAATCCTGACCTGGTGATATCCTGAAAACCCATCAGTAAATGAATAGGCTTCCTTATTTACTTATTGGGTACCCCTATCAAATAAGTAACTAAAAAAGCAAGCCATTCTTCCTTCTGGGGAGAAATCTGATCTGGCTTGATAAAGATGAGATTATCCGAGTTCATGAGAAAGATGATATTCTCGGAGTTGGGTAGGTAGAAGAGGAATAGTATGTCTTCCCTACCTTCCTTATTCTTGAATGAATGTTCCGGGTAGGCCTGTAAACTCCCTCCATCTGGCCTGGCAATATCCCAGTCAATATGATCTGATCTTATACGATTAGGCTGAGTTATCCCTCTCGCTCTTAGTTGTGCCATGCCCTTTTTAGCCGTGTTGTTAGCTGTGTTGCTCTGGCAGTCTCCTCATGTATGTTGCTCTTCTTAGCATTGCTCTTAACTAACGATGTCTAACTAACAATGTCTTCCTATGCGTCCCCTAAGGTTGGGAAGATAAATAAGCTAAGTTCTCTGATCCCTAAGGTTGGGAATAGTCTGATACGAGGAGCTCTTAGCTGAGCTGATCCCTCTTAATGGTCTCGGGATTTAGTGACCTTAAGCATGAAGTTCTCCATTAAGTGATGCTTAGCTGGGTTGAATCTACCTATTTCCCTATGGAGCTCATTGCCCTATGGAGCTCGGAGAAGTAAGAGTGGACCTCTCCTCTCGCGTTGGTGAAGCATGCCCATGCGCTCCCTCTCCTTTCAGTCGAGCATATATCACACGATGGCGGCCTTTCAGTCGAGCATATATTTGTTTCACACAGCATCTCCCTTAAATAAGATAGCTTAGCTTTTTGTCTTGGCACTGGGTATCGATCTCCTTACTAACCGATTGCTTCACCTGGACGTGGAACTGCTAGCATCTATATCTATCACTTGGAAGCCATGTATTGTGTGGCACCTTGCCTGGAATCCGTGTGCTGGGCCTCCTTCTTTCCATCCTTACGCGTACTGGGCACGGACTATAGCTTCCTGCACGGACTAGGGGTTCTTGCTGCACCTACCTTTTAGCTCAACTTACAACTGGCACTGGCAAAGACTTCTGGCATCAATTATGACTCCTGGCTATCAGCAACGATCTTCTGTCTGACAATGACCGGCTATGTGGGCAATGTCGGGTGGTTATGATTGGCAATATTACCTACTATCGGCAAGGACCTTCATGCAATGACACCTGGCAATCCTCTCCTTTTAGTCGAGCCACTAAACGTACCTAGGTAAATGTTCTAAAAGGTATGTTTCATTAAGAAGAAAATCCATTTCATTGCTTCTCCCAGCCCTTGGTTCTTCCTCTCCCAGCAAGGAGAAAGGCGCTGAACCTGAGTCAATAAAGAAAGAATTCCGTTCACCCTGCCCTGCTCCGTATTGTACCGTCCCCGTGTTGGGTGGATGTGCTCCGTATGGCGACAACTCGACTCTATCATTTGGTGGGTCGACGAATGATTGTGATGTTGCACGGAGTATGGTGTAATGGTGGACTTCCTTCTCCTCTCGGCCAGCGGTGATGCGGGCCTTTTTCTCCTCTGCTTTATGTTGCATGGGGTCTCTCTTGCATATGATAGGGCACTTGGCTAAATCGATATCACGTATGTGAACAACTTGTCTTAATCCCTTCTGGTGTTCGCATGGTAACTCCCGTAGTGCCACTCACTGCACGAAGCCGTTCACCCGCTGCACATAGAAGCCATTCATAGATCTCATTATATATGTCATTATGCATTTCTTCCCCTCACCCTCACCCTCACCCTACCGGGCCTTTGGTCGAGACGGGCTTAACGCCCTCCTAGTTTAGAGGTTTGAGCTGGCGGATGTTTGGAATATTGAGCAACGCCCCCACCCAATAAGTCAATTGAAATGCATAATGACATATATAAAGAATGACCAGCAGCACGATCTCCAAAGAGTTTGAGGGGAAGAGAAAGTAAGACCTAGCATGAGCCATGATCATTTGGCCCCGGTCATTAGTATCCGAGCCTCTTGAGATGCATCGATGTTATATTATTGCTTAACTAAACGATCAAATTGGTTACTAAGCTTGGTTATATGATACTCGCATATCTACGCCCGGAGGGAATCATACGAGGTTACGAGTGTGAGGTTTCACTTGTTCATGTTGCGGGTAGGGCGTATATTTAGTGTGGATTCGAAGGTGGCAGGGATGGCATTCTTTCCTCCCATCCGATTGTGGTGGGGTTCTTAAGCTGTTGGATCTAGCACAGGTCCAACTACGACTGGATAAACTGGGTAAGCTGAATCTGTAACTCGATCTGCTGGATGATCTGCTACTCGATGCCGCTAGTAACACTGGTTAGAGTGCACGGGAATTCAATGGTGTTATTTGGAAGTTCGTGAGCGTTTCTTCATTTCTCCCATCAATCTTTGTTCATCAACCGTATCTTTGCCCCACTCACTTTGATGAGATGCAAAAGGGGGAGATTCGGGTGATGAAACAGTCATTTCAGCGGCCTAAGGGATGAACCTACGGGACACCTACGGGGGAACGGGGGAAACGAAGACGTCGGGATCGAATTGATCGAACGAATAATGCATCGTATAATAATGGCAAGTGCGTATTTCCCGTATGAATCGAGACTTAATTGAGTTAGGTTCTTAGATCACTACGGGGCACCCCATACCAGGTGCGTGTTTCCCGTATGAATCAGCACCCCATATGAGATTCAGTCCCCAGCAATAACATAGTGGCAGTGAGCTACTTTGTGTAGCGTGTGCTTCGACCATCTATGCAGCACAAACAAAATGCGATGGGCGCATCCTATATATAGCAATATCACACTTCTCTCTTGGATCAACAACTTGAAATCACACGTTTTTACCCTATCTATATAGCAGTTGCCCTAGAGCAGGAGAGCCAGATTATTGAGATGACGACCTTCGTGATCGAGCTTCAGATCCAGACCTCCGTGAGCGAGATCCATCCATATCCATATCATAGTATCATAGAGAGATATCCATATATAGTTCTCAAGATGCTGACCTTCGTGGTGAGCTAGATCCAGATTATCTCTTTCGTGGTCGTGATTCAAAGTCTGGTGCTCGTCGTGGTAGAGATCCAGTGCCAAGGTAAAAGCCAGTTGAAGCACGTGGTTTAACCTCTTTATCCAGCACCAGCAACAGTAGATCCTCCAGTAGCAACAGATCGAGACCTAGAAGCAAAGGTGCCTGTAGCATCTCTTCGCATGGTTCCTTATCCTTCCTCTCGGCCAGCGGTGTTATCCTTCTTCCTTATCACTTCCTTCTCTCGGGTCTGTGTTGAAGGTGACTCGGTTAGGTATCGTGGGGGTCTTCTTCTCTCGGCACCGACCTTCTTGCTATGACCGGCTGACTATGACCGACCACTGGCTCTCTCTCGGCTGAGCTTCAGGCACTAATCTTAAGGCAATGACTAGCGGCTATCAGCAAGGACCCCCCCCTCTGGAAGGACCAGCTGTCGATGATTGACTATCGGCTGCCCTTATGGCACTGACCGGCGGCTATCGATGATCTCCCGACAATGACTGTTTCCCGCCCAGTCGAGTAACCAAGCTGAGAAGTCCAACCGATCAGCCCAACCGTGCAGTCCAGCCCGAATACATTCCCAAGGTTCTGTAGTGGAAAGTGAGGAACTTTAGTTGCTCGACCCCCGGGAGAGGTTGAGGTCGAGTTTGAGGAAGTAAGAGGTTCTAGGTCTAGGTCGAGTAAGAGGGCTATGGGTTCTGTCGAGGTCAAGGGTCGAGGTTGCTGCAAAGAGATCTAGGTCGATGTATAGGGTGGAGGGTCGAGGGCCTAGGTTGTATGTTCTAGTGGGAGTTGTAGGGTCGAGGGTGGAGATATACCGAGTAGGGTGTAGGGTATAGACCATGGCCTAACCCACCAGTGGTTCTATGGCTGGCCCATAGGTTGGGTAGGAGCAATGCTCATTCAGCTATGTCGGGTGTCTCTGACAGACTATGTGGGGAGTGCCGTCCCGTCCCGTCCCGGTGGGACCGCCTCACTTGTCATACTGCTTCCGTCCCGGTGGGACCGCCCCACCTCAAACTATGTTATCAATCGATGAATCAAATCCTTCTCTGTCGTCCGTTGGACCGCCTCACCCCCAATATGTGGGCTTTCATCCGTCCGTTGGACCGCCTCACCTCAAACTATGTGTTCTATCAATCTCATCAATTAATGAGTATCAAGCCGATCAATGAGTATCAAGCATCATCACAAAGCCTTCGAACCATTCCACTATCATACTGGCACGTAATCGAAGCTAAGTCAACTAGGCGCATCGTAAGTAAAGCATCAGTAATGCAAGTGTAAGACGAGAATGATCCGTATCGTTAAGTGACTACGAGGTGTAGGGCCGAGGAGAGTATCGAGGGTAGAGAACATGGGGGGCTTAGATTAGCCCTCGCATGGGGACGAAAGATTAGATCGTATTGGGAGTGAAAGAACTTCAAGTAGAAAAGAAAGCTAAGCATCGAGTGCCTAAACACTTGGATCGCCTCTTTGGTAATATGTGTGTCCGGTGGGAGCACCTATTGGGGAATAAGTGTGCTTCGATTCGATTCGTGCCGTAAACCTCTCTCGTAAGAAGTGTGCTTCGATTCATCCGTCTCTGTGGGCACCCTCTGTAAGTCAACAATCGTTCCTCATTCAGTAAGTTCCATCGGTACTAGGTCCATCGGTGCTTATCATTGAGTAAGTTCAATCGTTCCTCATTCAGGTCTTGTTAGATCAATCACTAACTATCGATCGTTAATGAGTATCAAGCAGCAGCAGCACAAAGCCTTTGAAACATGTCCACTAGCATACTCGCACGTAATGGATCCTAAGTCGACTAGGTGCATTGTAAGTCAAGCATCAGTATAGGCCCCAAATGCTCTATATCGTTAAGTGCTAACGAGGTGTAGGTTCGAGGGTCGAGAACATGGCTTAGATTAGCCCTCGCATCGGGCCGATAGATTAGCCCTCGTATGGGTACGAAAGATTCTCTCTCGATGGGGAGTGAGATTAGACCTCCTCGATGGGTACGATGATGGGTACGTGAGATTAGCCCTCGATGGGTACGTGAGAGAGATTCAAGTAGAAAGCTAAGCATCGAAATCAACACCTGAATCGACGCCTGGATCGAGATTAGAAGTTGTCGGCAGATCCCTGGACCCCCCAAGTTTCTCAAAATCAATGCGTTCTATCGCCTTTTTTAACCAAAGGGCCCTTACTTCTTCATAGGGCCCTATATTATTTAGGGGTCACTCACTATTCATATGGTGAGGACCGGCAGCCCCCCCACCCAATAAGTCAAATGAAAGCACGCTCGACTGCCCTTAGTGACTTATTTGAGAGGGGCGGCTCGACTGCCTTTAGTTACTTATTTGAGAGGGGGGCCGCCATCGCTTTTTTAGTTACTTATTTGAGAGGGGCCACCCAATAAGTAAATTGAACCGGCAGGATGCGTAAGCATGCTCGACTGTTAAGGCCGCCATCGGCTCGACTGATAAGGACCCTTTAGGGGGCTCGACCATAAGGATGCGTAAGCAGGCTCGACTGTTAAGGACCTTTAGGTGCTCGACCACCGCCTTTTAGTTACTTATTTGCCCCTCAAATAAGTCAAAAAAAAAAGAAGTAAATTGAATGCGCAAGCAGGCTCGACTGTTTTGGTTACTTATTTGAGAGGGGCAATAAGTAAACCCTAACCTTTAGGTGCTCGACTGATAAGGACCTTTAGGTGCTCGACCATAAGCCCCCCCACCCAATAAGTAAATTGAAGAGGGAGAGGAGAGGAAATGACCGCCTCTCTGATCAAGACTTGACGTGCCCAGGTCAGGTAAAGTCTTGATCTCACCAAAGAATTCAGAGAAAGAACCGGTCTGGCTCCTCCATAATATTGAGTAACTGGTAGAATGATAGCATTGGTAAGGAGAAAGCCAATATCGTCCCTCGTTTGTCAGGTTTTTAGGTGCGTTTGTCAGGTTTTGAAGGTAGAGGAAAGACGAGAACTTGTAAGTCGTTGTAGCTTGATGGGGCACTTCAAAAGTGCTTGGGGAGACGTGGGGAACTGCCCTTCCAATTCTATTGCGAGCCAACCAATTCATTACCATAGCCTTCCCGCAGATGTAGAGGGCAACCTTGCCAGTAAGGGCTGTGGTAAGTATTCTTTTCTGTCCCTCGGGTATGGTGCAAACTAGGAAATGGGTGGTGTGGATAGTGAAATGATAAGGTTTTTCAATTCTGTTCCAACTTCTGCAGTAAGTTCCATGCTCTAATATTGAGAATTACGACAAAAGATTCCGCATTATAAAAGTGTATCTCCCCTAATACCTCCCGATCTGTCCGCTCTTTCCGGCCAGCAGCAGCATGTCATTTCTCTATCCGTGCCAACTTTAGTGAACTAAATCTCTTGCGTCTGGTGGTTTGACGAAAGTGTGTGATGGGTGGGCTAGTTTGTGTGACCAATCTAGCAATATAAATACACAAGAGCAACATCTATCAATCATAAAGATCAAATAGAAGCTCTGGGTGAATCAACGTATGTAATACTTTGTCATTCCATCCAGTCGATGTAGGAACATTCCATTGTTCCGTAGCGGTAAGTGCTGTGGAACTATTGTTCGTTCTATGTGAGAACGTGTGTTCCGTAGCGTTCAGTGTCATCCCGTAGGGTCCTTATCAGTCGGTTCTGGCAGTATGGCTATGACTCCTGGCAATGACTAGCTGCACTGAGTAGAGCTTCTTTCTAGCAATGACCTTCCCTTGATGTCCCCGTTAAAACAGTGGCTCGGAAAACCCTATTGATCGCGGACCAAGCGGAGCAATAAAAAGGTGGAGCCATCTCATGCATGGTGAAGCTAGCTACTGAGAATGAGACTTATTCTAAACTGATACATCAGTCCCGTCCTAAAGGCGGATTGCGAGGAGATCACTTCGGGATAATTGTAGTAGATATTGTTTCCTTATGCAATGCAATGGAATAGATATTGTATACGGGAGAGATATTAATTCTATACGGGATTTATATCTATTTATATTTCTTTGATCCAGGAATTTGGATTAAGGTACGCCTTGATGATACCCCCCCCAAAGGCACTTATCGTGCCTTTTTCTTAGATATAAATACCCTTTCTGATGCTTTTGACGAAACAGTCTTTGTCTCACCTCTTGCAAGTAGTGGTGCCCGCTCAGAACAGATACCTGTACATTTGGGGACAGCTCCTTTATAACCCGTACCAGTCTTTGTAATACTAAGGCCAGTATATACATCTATATTTAGTCTTTTTTACGAACCTCGTCAAGCAGCTCCTGTGACGCCGGTGCTTCCACTAGCCGGGAGTTTAGACTCTGACGCGCAGTGACCCAACAGCCGACCGAGGATGCCCCTTTATTAAGCTTTTTTACACCCTGAGAAAGCTACGCTATCTCCATAGCCCACGGGACCTCACCGTGCCATTCTATTATATAAGAGTATAGCCTTTTTAAGCCTTTTCACAAACGAGCGTCCCACCTCTCCCAAGTAGTGGGGCCGGCTGCGTCCAAGGCAAGGAGCTCCTTCTTGGTGGACGCCTCATGCCGGGATAGTAGCGGTGGACAGCTCATCATAGCGACGTACATCTTGATGGCCGCAGCAAATAGGCCTGTACAACAGAATTAGTCCTATTGAGGGTTCACCAAACAAAAGGAAGTCTCCATAGGGGCAGGCCGCATCCAAGGCAAGGAGCTCCTTATGGCCGGCTCAGAATAGATACGTACACCTGGGTGGCCGCTACAGAGCTATCTGTACTACAGTCATTCGATATTAATAAACACCTTATAATAGCTCCTGTACATATTGGGTGGCTGCATCTGGGTTGCCTGTACTACATTCATTAGCAATTGAAACAGTTCGTGCAGGTATAATACTAGGTGTTATCTTACCGCAGGGAGGTATCATGCTGCTTATGTTGCCGTACGAAGTGGGGTATCAATACTGAGTTGTCGCTGGAAAACGCAGGCTTAAACCAGTCCACACATACGCCTCAAGATTGTAGGATTGAGACTGACCGAACGGAAAGGATCATACTGGCCGTTATCCTCCTACGCAGGGAGGTCTCATGCTGGATATGAGTTCGCGGAAAAAGATATAGTTTCGTACCCCGTAAAGCAAATAAAGCACAGGAAAGACATTCGTCCCACGTGTCCTCCCACCTCGTGGCATGGGGAAAAGCAAATAGTTCGTGTCCTCGTACCCCGCAAAAAAGCAAGCAAGATAGCTGTGGAGAGAGCATACTAGAATGCATTCCTCCACGCCCTTTCAACAAACAAACTAAGAGTCCGTCATGGGCTCTTCTTATGGCTCCTGGATTCAAGAGTGGGAGCTGAGCATCTTCCCTCATCGGACTCACTTTTCAGCTCATCTACTCCATAATGGAAAAGGGACGAGACTTTAGTGTGCTTTATGAAAATGGGAATCCCCATTGTCAAAGGTATCTTGCCAAGTTGGTGAAAGTAGGGTGCTTTTCATGCCCCAGCAGAGTTCAAGTTGATCCAATGACATGCTTGTGCTTGTGCTCATGTTACTTGTACACCAATACCTGCGATAGCCTCACCCGCAACCTTGTAGCTAAAGGATTCCAGTTGGAACGTGGTGGGTTGCACTCACTAGTTATATGTGCTAGCCACATCATGATAAGTGGAAGCCAATTCAAAAAGGAATAATCCCACGTAGACACCCATATTCACTTTGCTACTTGTTCAAGCTTTCTTTTATAGTCAAAAGAATCCCTTTCAACTGACTATGTGCCCCTTTTTCTCAAGACAGCCTGAGATGACAAGGACCTCCTCTGGGAAGATGCTATGGCCCCTTAAGATCACATTTTGAATTACTGTCACAGGCGAGAGTATACCATTTTGATCTGCTAATCTGAGGTACCAAATAGGATATAGATATGTGAAGGATTTCCTTCCAGTTCCCAGACTCTTAAATACAAGACTTTTCTACCTTTACCACACTTCCTTCTTAACATCTATGGCCAGTTTAGCAAGCCAATCTACAATGGAATTGGCAGATCTCTGCACATGATGAAACCTGGATTCATTAAAACCTCAAGGTCCGGAGGGTCTTGCGCTTCCTAGTGCAAGGGCCTCTTCCAGTTTTTGATTCCACTTTCAAACTCTGAGCTCTGCGCTCAGCCTTTCCCTTCAACACATTAATGGGGATTCGAGAGTCCCCTTTGATCACGATATTGAAAATCCGGTCCAAATCAATGCATTTTAACAAGGCAACATCTTCCACTTTATGGCTTTCACTCTCTACAGTCCATAGGGCAGCAGTCCATGCAGCAGCTTCATGCTTGTTGACTAAGATAGTCTTAAGGCTGCCCATTGACTAAGGAAGGCTTAAGACATGGGACTAAAGAGAGAGACCTTTCAAGTGTCCTGTTCATAGGGCCAATCTGAAGCTATAAGTTATACGGCTTCGCACCCCAAACTTCATGGTGAGAGGGGGGTGACTATTTGGAGCACTGCTCCATTGTCATTTGATCTATGCAATCTGAAGCGGAAGCTGAAGCGGAAGCGATTGAACAACAAATGAGCCGAAGAAGTGTGTGGGAGAAGCTGAGCGGAATATCCAGAGTTTAGTTGGAACACAGAATCACTCGCCATATATACGTGAGAATCGCATATATACGTTATTTGAATTAATAGGGGGATCTAACTCTAAAGCTGAGCGTAAGTGAAACCTATGATGCCCTGAGCAGCAGCTACAGCGAGTAAGCTTCTTGTGGTCTTCTCCTTTGCTTACTAAGAATGCTGACTAAGAAGTACAATCTATGAATTCTGATGTGTGTCCCAGTAACGTAAGTAAGATACTAGCTATAGTCTCATTCTTTGAAAAAGAGAGAGTGAAAGCCCCAAGAAAGAAAGTACTAGCCATATGGACTTCCTTCCATAAGTCTTAACCATACTACTCACTATGGACTCCTTCCGGTAGGTCTTAGCGATAAGTACTAGCTCTAAAGACGGTAGTCTCCATCCATAAGAAAAACTTCCGGTTGTCCATACAGTAAAGACAACCACTTGCCTTACTACTTGCTTTACTACTTGCCTTAGTCCATAGTGTAAGTTCCCTGATTAGAATTCATAACTATATGGAAATATTCCCTAGTTTGTTTTTAGGTTGAAGCGTAGCGAAGCAAAGCGTGAACAGGCAGCGAAGCGTTAGATGGCTTAAGCTAGCGTCAGCTTAGCGTGTTGAACCCTGTAGTACTGGCTTGACCAAGTACGAAGGGCATTCCTACAGTGAACTGATAAAGCGTAGCGTGCCTGTACTTTAGACACTTTCTTTTCTACGGCATTCTGTATATGCTCTATATGCTCTATCTGCTCTATCTGCAGCTATGTCTGCATGGCTATGACTACTTGTCTGTCTCTGTCAGTCTACAGCTCTGACCGGCAAGGCCCGTTGGCTAGGCCTCTTCTCCAGGCTAGGCCCCCCGTCTCTCGACAATGACCTTCTGGAAATGACCGTCTTATGACGGCAATGACTGGCTATTACTGGTATGGTTGCTATTATTGGCTATCGGCAACGACTTCAGGCAATGATTGGCTATGCTCTATGGCTATGACTGGCTACGACTATGTCTGGCTATGAGCTGCTGCTATGTGTATGTAATCAGATGATCTTTGAATGGTTAATCCACTTATGTAATGCATTGTCACTCCTTCCATCCATCCATTCGAGGTATAAACCTGTGCTCCACATATGTAAGTGAGGTAGGGATTAGAGGAGAACTCTCTCTGGGCATGATTGAACAGGCGGGTATGATGAAATAGGCGGGCAAGATTGAAGGGGTACTTCTCACTCATCTGTTGGGAACATGGGGCTTTCTCTTCTCTTGTGGTCTGTCGATAAGTCCTTTTCCTCGCCAATTGCATAGTCAAACTCTCTATAGCGTATGGCGGCTATACTTACTTATTTGTGGACCTGTTGGGCTTCTTATGTATCCTGGCTTTTGTTGGTCTTCCTTGGCATGGCTGGTGATGAAGGCTTCAGTTGGAAAGGTAAGGTCCGAGGTGAAAAAAGTCCCTTGTTTACAGGCTCTTGGGTTAAGGGAAAAGGCTTCTGTCAAAAGGTTCAAGAAAAAGGGTTAGAGTGACAGGTTACTGGCTTAAGGCTAAAGGTGAAAGGCAGATTCCTTCCTTCCCTCTGTTGTACTTGTTGATTCTAGTGATGAAGGCTGAAGGTGTACTTGGCTTCTTTCTGTTGATAGGCAAAAGGCGAGAGGCCCTTGGTGAAAGGCTTATAGTTCCTTCCTGGTTCTCCTCTCCTGGAAGACTGGCTCGGTTATAGTTCCCCATCCAGCTGGCCCTCATCGCTCGGTTGGCTCTTGGTTTGGGGAAGCAGCAGACTCACCCATCAATTCTCGGGTATGGATTGAATGAAGGGAACATCACCTCTTTTCTCATCTGTTTGCAACTTGGAATGATGGATTTTGGGGATATCTCCATATGTAACCAACATGTTCAATGTCTTTTGGTGGGAACATGGTGAATCTGTTCATTGTATCGATGGTTGAACTAACTCCTTCTCTCGGGTACCTCCTGTGAGGTGTGGTCCTTATCCTCTCGGCCAAATCTTTGATAAAGAAAAGATTGTAGGGGAGTCATAAGTTATCCCCCCGAGTTCAATAAATTGAAATTTTCAATAGCGAACTCGCTTTATTTCATAATTCCTACCCTCCACCTTTGGCCTGGGCACCTTAATCCAAAAGTCAAGAGTAATTCGCATTAAGGTCTTGGTTTACAAAAATGTAAGGTTATAGGAGTTTAGTCTTTCCTAACCCTTCTGAATGTGATAATTCACAACCTATCTCATTTTGCAAATAGTTCTGGCTTCATGATAAGATCCCCTTATGAAGCACCACCTACCAGGTTGGGGGCGGGAGGGAAGCAGTTAGCGCATTAGGCACGGTAGATTTGAACCAATTATTATCACATTTATGCTCTTTGGAAATGAGATTTTGTTCTCTCTTTTGATCTCTTACCCCAACTAAACCTTGAAATTGATGTCTCAGAAGAATGGAATTGAACATACTTGAAAATAGGGGACTGCTAGGGGAATTGGATTTATGCTTGCTCACTTATAGTTCGTCACTTGCTTCGAGAGTGACCGGCCGGGAGAAGAGGCGGGTGGGATAAGGGGGATTGCTTTTTATAACTAGCGGGTTGATGAGGGCTTTTTCTCGCTCGCTTGCTAGATTGATTGCGAGCTTGTGGTAGAGAAGGTCCCGGAGGGGCTTGCGCTTCCTAGTGCAAGGACCCGACAGGGGGCTCGACTGATAAGGATGCGCAAGCAGGCTCGACTGTTAAGGACCTTTAGGTGCTCGACCACCGCCTTTTAGTTACTTATTTGCCCCTCAAATAAGTCAAAAAAAAAAGAAGTAAATTGAATGCGCAAGCAGGCTCGACTGTTTTGGTTACTTATTTGAGAGGGGCAATAAGTAAACCCTAACCTTTAGGTGCTCGACCATTTTTTGACTTATTTGAGGGGCAAATAAGTAAATTGAAGAGGACCCTTTAGGGGGCTCGACCATAAGCCCCCCCACCCAATAAGTAAATTGAAGAGGAACTTTAGTTGCTCTTTGGTTACTTATTTGAGAGGGGGCACCCAATAAGTAAACCCTAACCCGACAGGGGGCTCGACTGATAAGGATGCGCAAGCAGGCTCGACTGTTAAGGACCTTTAGGTGCTCGACCATAAGCCCCCCCACCCAATAAGTAAATTGAAAAGAGGAGGTGGGTGATTCTATTGGTAGTTGCGGTAGAAGGCAGGCAGGAAGCAGCACGTAAGTAAGCGCGCCCGTCGTTTGTTATTCTTCTCTTTATTGTGCGCCCATTTCTTCTGCCAGCAGCCGCAGCAGTTCCAGGTCCTGTAGTTGTTCCAGTTCTTGCCTCCGTAGCTTATCCAGATCTTGCTCCTGCGGTTGCCTTTACAGATTGAAACCCACTTCACTAAATGTTCAGAATGGAATGGATGCGACCCCACCCCAGCGAATAAGCTTATTCCTCCGCTACTCGTGATATCATAATGAACCATAAAGGCAAATAAATATGCATGCCTATTCTTTATGGATGGGATAAAGTCTTGTTGGTCATCGATCGAATTTGGACTGCCCCTCTATCATACTCCATGTAATAATTCCTATAAATACTGATAACCCTGTAGCTGTTAATATATATACCCAGTCAGTTCGCATTAGATTACCCAGTCCGCTTTCAGTTCAATCCGCATTCTCCCATTCCGTTTCATCTGTATTCCCCAGTACGCTTTACCCAGTCCACCGTCACCCAGTCGATCGTCCAGTACATGTAAGCAAGGGGGATACCGCCCAGGACACGTATTGTCGAAGAAGGAAGGACGGACCAGTCAATGGATTTCATTTTATACTTTCACCCGGCGGGACTAAGATGGATGCCAGGGGTAGGGAGGTCTTCGAGCGAGATGAGTGGGCCAACGAACGGACGGATCCAGAATGAACCGAGAATTGTGTTTGTGTGGGGTGGTCACCAATTAGGAGTAGTAATTTATTAGTAGATTGACAGACAACATCTTTAAGGGGTGAGGCGGGGACGATAACAGCCAACATAGTTTGAGGTAAGGCGGTCCAACGGCTACGGCACTAGCATTCAGTTCAAGCCAGAAAACATACCGAGAGTGTTAGTGAGGTAACCAATACTTATTTTCTTCTGATGCTGAGGATGGCCGGGAAGAGTGGCCAGAGGCGACGGAAGTTAAGGAAGAACTAGTGTGAGGTGGGCGGTGATTATGCACGGGTGTATATTCACGTATATAACGCTATCATTGCTTGTGCTCTAGGTGAACGGCAGGCAAATGTTACTAGATAGGAGGTGGTTCAAGCAGACACGCCACCTTATGTTCCAGCCATTCCAGCCATGAAAGAAAGACGTTCAGTTCAGTCTACGTGAAATCTATATACATTCAATCCATACCTCAGTTCATACCCGAGAGTGTTTGTGAGGTCACCGATTACCCTTACAACTGCTTATACACCCATGCAGCATGACGTGTTCCCACCGGACCTGTACGGATACACAGCCCTCGAACTCGACCCTCCACGGAGGAACCATAGCCCTTGAACTAGACCTCTAACCTATACCTCGAACTCACTTAACGCTACGGAACAACGCTATGTTTCTACCTCAACGGTATGGAATGAATTAATGAATGATGCGCGTTACATACGATGATTCGCTGGTTGAGGTTCATACGGCATTCTGACATAGCCCCACATAGCTGAGGAACCTTCAACACAGACCCGAGACAGTAGTATGCCTAGCAAGGGGGAAATCAAAAGTAAATTGATCGCTTGCTTTATGTTTATGTGTTGGAAAGAAGGGCTTACACTGAATGCACTAGAGAGATTATGGGAACATCCCACTTATGGGGCATTTTCACTGGTCGTGCTACCACTGATGGGGAGAGGTAGGTGGTTTTTTCACTGGACGGGAAAGGACTGGAAAGCAATGGATAATAACCACTGGAGAGGAGAGGAACCACTGGACTGAAGAGAGCCACTGGACTTAAGCACTGGAGAAGACGCACTGGACTGAAGCACTGGACTGAAGCAGAGGTGGTGGTGGTCACTGGTGGCAGAGTCAAAGAGGTGGTTGTTCACGGGACTGGACTACAACCACTGGACAGCACTGCAGAGGTTTGACTTTGAGGGGCTTACCCACCTAGGCGGATGTGGAATCGCTGGCAAGGAAGGGAATCTCTACCAACACTGCTGGGCTCACCCCACCAATAATAGGCTGGGATCGCTTGCAAGGGATGGAAGGATCTAGAAAGACAGCACTGTATCCCGCATTCCCGCTCTGTTAGCTTATTTCAGTTAAGGGCTGGCAAGAAAGGGCTTGAGATAAGGGCTTTCATGAAGAATGGAAGGAAGGCGAAGCCGGTACCTCCATTCCCTTCTGTTCCCTGGTTCAGTCTCAATGGCAGGAAGGCGAATTTCACTAACGACTCTGGCGAAGTTTGTACGTCATTCTAAGTTGCGTTACAACCTCTACGCGTACCTGCCTATAGATACTCTACTGTATACTGCTAGATAATAAGTAAGTTATTGGGGCACGAAAACGATGCCATACACTTACACTTTCAACGCTTCGAAGGTTGGACCGGGCGTCTTAACTAAATCCTTCCATCCACCACCCACCACCCATTCTCTTTAGGCTAGGTAGGCTAGGCAGTCAGCTGATCCAAGTGACCCTCAAGTTAGGTCAGCCCTCCCCCAACCGCCCCGTAAATGCCATTTCCCGGTCATCTGGCGCATTCCCGGGTCCAGGGTTAAGCCTTGTAGTATCCAGTGGTGTTGTGGTGTGTGTGGAAAGGCCGTAATAAAGGTAAGGGAAGTATAAAGGGTTCATAGATGCCATACCCTCCTATTTTTGGCCTGGCTGAAGCAAGAGGTTATAACTCTTGGTAGTTCGGCACTGTCCCTTCCTAACGTCCCGAATCTCCTCTCCTCTCGATGGCGGCCTTAACAGTCGAGCACCTAAAGGTTAGGGTTTACTTATTGCCCCTCTCAAATAAGTAACCAAAACAGTCGAGCCTGCTTGCGCATTCAATTTACTTATTGGGTCTCAAATAAGTAACTAAAAGGCGGTGGTCGAGCACCTAAAGGTGATGGCGGCCTTAACAGTCGAGCATGCTAACGCATCCTCTGATGGCGGCGATGGCGGCCTTAACAGTCGAGCACCTAAAGGTCCTTATGGTCGAGCACCTAAAGGTCCTTAACAGTCGAGCACCTAAAGGTTCAATTTACTTATTGGGTGGGGGGGCTTATGGTCGAGCCTGCTTGCGCATCCTCTGATGGCGGCCCTTTTGGTCGAGCACCTAAAGGTCCTTATCAGTCGAGCACCTAAAGGTGATGGCGGCCTTATCAGTCGAGCCTGCTTGCGCATCCTCTGATGGCGGCGATGGCGGCCTTAACAGTCGAGCACCTAAAGGTCCTTATGGTCGAGCACCTAAAGGTCCTTAACAGTCGAGCACCTAAAGGTCCTTATGGTCGAGCCCCCTAAAGGGTGATGGCGGCCTCTCGATGGCGGCCTTAACAGTCGAGCACCTAAAGGTCCTTTTGGTCGAGCACCTAAAGGTCCTTATCAGTCGAGCCTGCTTACGCATCCTTATCAGTCGAGCCCCCTGTCGGGTCCTTGCACTCGGAAGCGCAAGACCCTCCGGACCTTCCTAAATACGCTCGGCATCGAAGATTATATTCTATCGTTATTTCTACCAGATGTGTTTCATTCGCGTCTCGTACGCGTGTATCGTACGGAGGAACAACGTACTAACGGGAACGGGATGGGATTTCGCTAGGCAGGCAGTGAGTGAATGAAAATGAAGCGACCTTTGTGAAAACTGCACCCACCTGCTGATACATCCTTTGTGACAACTGTATATCACCTGCGGGCGGATATGATACATTCATTCCATTCGAGCAGCACGTTCCTTTCTTAACGCCTTTATCTTCTAGCTTGAAGCCAAATGGAGCACCTAACCACGATCTTCACAGAGAACTACGAGATCACCCTTTTCATTCAGGCAGGGGAAACGGATCGTACCATTCGAGCCTTTTCATGTCCTGGAGGTCCGGAGAAAGCAGCCATAAACTAGTGAAATGATACGAGTCATGAGAAAAAAACAATGCTTCGTTACAAGGATAACTTCGTTACATAACTACAATGCTTCGTTACAAAGCCCGAGCCAGTCAAATCAAAATATCTTATCCAGGAGACGGCGTGTCGATATCCTTGATCAACAATCTATCCAGGCAAGAAGAGAATCAATCTATCCAGGTAAGAAGAACGTCCTTACAGGAAGGATTCATAGCACGAGTGATTGGCCTTTCAGTTCATTTACTCTTTCTATGAAAGGTAACATCTCATTTCCTGCCAGTCAAATAAATATATCTTATCCAGTTGGTAGGCCCTTCAAATTCACGTTGAGATACCGGATGCCTAATCATACCAGTTGATCCATAAACATATCTTTATTTCACCTAATTCGCCGTCCGCTCCCTCGTTATCCTGCCCCCCGGGTTTCTTTATTGGAAGGAACAACCATGCATTAAATAAGCTATTTGCCTATAGACAATTGAGAGTTCGGGAACCCAGATTTCATATGCCTACCCCCCACATAGATTTTCTTTATAAAATACACGTTTGGCGAAGGCTTTTCGGATCGACCGGACCCACCTGGAAAGATAAGGATCTTCTCTTCGATCCTCACCGCTTTAGATCTGGGGCCCTTATATTATATATGTATTTTATCCATTATTTGGATACAGACAAATGCAATTTAAAGACCTAATTTGATGGTTATTATGCCTAAAACCCTCTTAACACGAAGGTTTGATAGAGGAGCGGAGCGGCATCTCAGAAGCTTTTTCAAATTGCCAGACAGACAAACCGGCATGGCTGCCATATATTGCTTCAGAGACAAAGTGGTCATATATTTATTGCCCTTATCGGACGAGGATCAACATCGGGAGTTTCTAATGGCCCAGGGCAGGGAATTCAGGCACGGAGTGAGCGAGTTACCTCTCCCCCTGGTCGAGAGTTCGTTTCCTCACCCTAAAGAAAACACAGAGTGAAATACCCCAGTGAAGCTTACTTAGACTTACAGCGCATCGGACAGATGGAAGGATGGAAGGATGGAAAGAGCTTGACATAGAAATAGAAATAGCTGTACAGGCTTCAAATAGAAAAGCGTTGGTCACGGACTTAAGACTACATCGCTAGGAGATGGCGCTCACACTTATGAAGAGCGCTTAGGACAAACTGCTATAGAATAACCTGGATGGGAGGGATGGGTGAGTAGCTCACATAAGATAGGGTGGGGTGGTGCTTTACCTTTAGCTTAGATCGTGGAACTGCCGGATGACTTGGATTATGGTCCATTATAACAGAGCAACCTTATTATATTATGGGGGGACGAGCTTCAGACTGCTAGGAGATGCTTTATCACACTCGCCTTCTTGCCTTTAGGAATCTTAGGTAGGAGGTATTGCATCTATGAACCTTTTATTGCCTTTCAC
>Ga0181465_100275_pt1 | contig 18736 bp, 12 predicted proteins | sample InSIn3gowninarea_FD_119076 | JGI IMG/M metagenome (GOLD analysis project Ga0181465, IMG submission 119076) | Clean room microbial communities from NASA Spacecraft Assembly Facility at Jet Propulsion Laboratory, Pasadena, California, USA -... ... | reverse complement strand
TTTCATATATCGGTTCACGACCCATAGTTAAATTCAAGAAAGCACTTTTTCGGAAGATAAAAAATTTTGAATCGCCGTTATGGTTTCTTCCGGAGCACTCAAATTAGGACAATGACCAGGTTGCCAATTATGTTGATAGGGCTGCGGCTTTATTGATAAAGCTTCGGGCATAAACCCCATTTGCGCCATGGGGCGCATACCCCGTTCGATGTAGGTATCCATTATCTTATCCACCAGGGTCCAGTCATATATTGGTTTTCCGTTGGCATCTTCGGTGTAAGCATTGGTAGAACCCCATTTTAAGGACGGAGTACCATCGCCGGAAGTAAGCAGGTTATGTGTCCGCACGTATACCGGCACCGGACTAAGAGCAGCCAACTCCGACAATAATTTTTTACCATCTTTCATGTATGTATAATTGGGCTCATCGTAGCCAAACCAAGCCCAAACCGGCTCCATGGGAGCAATTGGTTGCTGCAGATTAATTTTTAAGGAAACGGGAGCCGGTTCAGGGATTTGAGCTAAAGTTACTACTGAGGTAAACCAAAGGATTAATAAAGCAACTGCGTTTTTATACATCATAATTCATTCAAGTAAAAAAATAAATGCATACAAAATCTAGCACATAGCTTCGTTTTAACAGGACTTTTCTGATAAAATCTCGTAAGAAAAATTAGTAATTATATTTGTTGATATAATTATTTTTAATGGAAATAATTATATCAACAAATTATAAATTTGTTCTTTAGCGCTGGTTCGTTTTGCTCTGAGTTTTGTACTAATGGCTGCTTAGAAATTACTTTATACTAAATAGGCTAAGAATAACAATTACTTTAGTAAATTCTTCGTCAATCTCTTAATTATTCTTCTTCTAACCAAGATTTTCTGTTATGGTAGATGTGCTTAAAAGAAATAATGTAACTGTTAAAGGAAAAGGTGAAACTCCTATGTTATTTGCCCACGGCTATGGATGCGACCAAAATATGTGGCGTTTTGTTACGCCTGCTTTTGAGGAAGATTATAAAATTATTCTTCTTGATCAAATGGGATTCGGAAAATCCGATGTTTCAGGATTTACTGCTCAAAAGTACGATTCTTTGCAAGCTTATGCCGATGATATTTTAGAAGTAGCAGATGCGCTGAATTTAAAAGACATAATTTTTGTAGGTCATTCCGTTAGCGCCATGATTGGGGTACTAGCCGCCAATGCAGCTCCACATCTTTTTCAGAAATTAATTCTGATTGCCCCTTCGCCGCGCTACATTAATGATACCGATTATTCTGGTGGATTTGCTCAGGAAGATATTAATAATTTATTGGAATCGTTGGATAGTGATTATTTAGCCTGGTCGGTGGCGATGGCTCCTGTTATAATGGGAAATGCCGAGAAGCCCGAATGGAGCGAAGAACTGGCGGCGAGCTTTTGCCGGAGCAACGAAGAAATAGCCCGAAACTTTGCCCACCTTACTTTTCTTTCCGATAACCGAGCCGATTTAAAAAGACTTCAGGTTCAATCTTTAATTCTGCAGTGTCAGAATGATGTAATTGCGCCCTTAGAAGTAGGTAATTTCATGAAAAAACATATTGCCAATAGTAACTTGGTAATTCTAAATGCTACTGGTCATTGTCCTAATTTGAGTGCTCCGGAAGAAACCATAACGGCGATTCAAAATTTTTTATCTTCCGAAAAAGTGCTTTCTTGAATTTAACTATGGGTCGTGAACCGATATATGAAAAACAAGACCGGGAGAATTAATTGGATTTAATGGAGAAAAATGAATTAAAAAAAATAAATGGCGACTTGTTTTTTGAGGTGCAAAGAAAAGGAGCCAATTCGTACATTTTCACGAATTGGATAGGTATTCAATCCTTGGAGGCTATCATGTTAGGTACTAATTTGGTTTTATCTATGTTGCGCAAAGAGCCATGTACCGCTATTTTAAACAGCAACAAAGAACTAATTGGCCCCTGGGACGAAGGTGCTTTATATATGGGGAATAGGTGGGTAAGGGAAGCAAACGCCTTAGGAGTCATTCATTTTGCGCACGTTCTGGCACCCGGCGTTTACGGCCGGCGTTCCTTCGAGAAATTTTTCCGATTGGCACAATCTCACTTGCAAATTGAAGTTTTTGAAACGGATGCAGAAGCAGAGGCATGGCTACTTAGTTAAATTTCGTTACAGGTTTATGCCGGAATCTTTTCGAATTAATAAATAGCCAAGACGGAAAAGTTTTTAAAAAGTGAATTTGGAGAATAAGAATAAAAAAACTTTTAATGCCGATATTGCCTGACCACAAAGTCATGCTGTTTAAGTGCCTTCAATAATAAGTAGTGCTAACTATTTTTATGAAAATTTTTAAGCTAGTAAGTATTTTCTGTGGAGCCTTTCCAAGTCTCCACAGAACAACAGCAAAGTCCACTATAACAACTACTGCTTACTGTTGGGTATTAAGCGTAACGGATTGGTTACTCAAATCTTTTAATTTATTATTTACTTAAATGAGGAAGAAGGTTTAAAATAATATGGGGTTATAAATAACTGGCACTGTCTAATTAAAATCATTTCTCTTACATTTTCTGGCCCATTTTTAATTCCTTCCAGCTAACGAAATTACGCCCTCGCTCATCCGGATATAAAATCATTACCGGATCAGATTGCCATACTTCCTTACTGTCCATATCCATAATAGAAAGACGGCCGGTAAAGGCTGCCCCGGTATCCATTAAAATAACATTGCCCATTTGCAAAGGTTTTTCCTGGTCTTCGTCGAACCTGATAGTGGGCGTATGACCCAAATAAATTTCTTTGTACTGGGATATGGTAGGAACGGATTTACTAAAAAAGCCTTTGATACTTTTTTTGTAAGCTTGGTAATGCTGGTTAATAAAATTGCGGCTCCAAATCAGGTAATCAATATTAGTATACCGGATGGGAGTTTCAGGATTAAAACCAGCGTGAACCAATAAAATGTTATCGTTAGTAATAAAGTAGGGTTTGGCGTTAAGCAGAAATTGCAAATGCTTCTCTGGTAAACCTTGCTCTGCACCGTATGACTTTACAGTGGCTAAGCCGCCTTGACTTAACCATCCTTGTAAGCTATCCTGATCTTCGGGGTTTAGGGTATCCGCCCATGAGCTAAAATATTCCAGCGCCCATTGGTCGTGGTTGCCAAGCAAATAAATTAAATTAGGAATACTGAGTAATAATTCAATGCTTTCTTTGGTTTCGGACCAGCCATCTACTACATCGCCTAAAAAATACAGTTGATCTTTGTTTTTATCAAAGCCGCATCGTTCCAGGCATTGTACCATAGCTTTATAACCACCATGGCTATCCGAAAACACAAACCTTCTCATAATTTCTCCGAGTCTAAGCCAATCCCGTATACTTCTTTAAAATAATTAAGTTAAAAACGTAAACCCCGTAAAAACTGCTGATGCAAAATGAAACCTGTTGTTTTAGCCAAACTTTAGATAAAGCAGCCTGTTTACTATTTAGTAAAAATAAAACAAAGGTCTAGTTCTGATTTGCTTAAAACAAATCTGCTTCTGGACTGTAAAAGGTTGGTATTAACTTTTTATTAATCAACAACACCAAATGGTGTACGTACAACGAAGTTCATTTTTAAATTTAACTAAAAACTTAGCAATATGGCTAGCGAAACAACATCCACCTTTTCTGCCGATTTTACAATTGGCGGAGATTTAACTGTTAAGCGCATGGGTTATGGTGCTATGCGAATTACCGGAGAAGGTATCTGGGGGCCGCCTCAGGATAGAGAAGAAGCCATTCGTGTATTGCAAAGAACCGTTGAATTAGGCATTAATTTTATTGATACCGCCGATAGCTACGGGCCCCACGTATCCGAAGAACTAATTGCCGAAGCTTTACATCCTTATCCGGCAGGTCTGGTAATTGCGACCAAAGGCGGCTTACTGCGTACGGGCCCTAACCAATGGCCTATTAACGCGCACCCCGACCATTTGCGCGAAGCTCTGGAAGGAAGCTTGCAACGATTAAAACTAGACCAGATTGATTTGTACCAACTACACCGCGTTGATCCGGAAGTACCTTACGAAAAAACTTTAGAATTTTTACAGCAAGTACAGGAAGAAGGCTTAGTAAAACACATTGGCCTTTCGGAAGTAACCGTTGATCAAATTAAAAAAGCTCAGGAATACGTAAAAGTGGTATCGGTGCAAAATATGTACAGCGTAGATAACCGCAAATGGGAAGAAGAACTGGAGTATTGCCGCCAGCAAAATATGGCTTTTATTCCCTGGTACCCACTAGCCGGCGGTAATTCTGATGCCTTAGCCAAGCTGGACAAAATCGGGCAGAAGCACGGGGCTTCTAAACAGCAAATTGCCTTAAGCTGGCTCTTGCATCACGCTCCCAATATTTTACTAATACCGGGTACTTCCAAAGTGAAACACCTCGAAGAAAACTTTCAGGCAGCTTCTATAAGGCTGTCACCGGAAGATATACAGGAATTAGATCAGCTAAATTCCGCCGAAATCTCGGGCTAAACGCAAGTTTCTAAACCGAAAGAAATACAAGTTACATAACTTAAACAGGAAAAATGGAATATATTCGCTTGGGTAACACCGGCATGAAGGTGTCTAAAATTTGCCTGGGTTGTATGACGTACGGAACCCCAACCGAACGGTGGCCCTGGGCCTTGAACGAAGAACAAAGCCGGCCATTTATTCAGAAGGCAATAGAACTCGGAATTAATTTTTTTGATACCGCCGATATTTACACCAATGGAGCCAGCGAAGAAGTAGTAGGGAGGGCTTTAAAGGATTTTGCTAAACGGGATGAGGTGGTAATTGCTACGAAAGTACATGGCCCCATGGGTCCCGGACCAAATGACAAAGGCTTATCGCGGAAGCACATTATGAGTGCTATTGATGCTAGCCTACGGCGTTTAGGTACCGATTACGTTGATCTTTACCAGATTCACCGGTGGGATTATGAGGTACCGCTGGAAGAAACCTTAGAAGCTTTGCACGATGTGGTAAAAGCTGGGAAAGCCCGGTACATTGGCGCTTCTTCGATGTTTGCCTGGCAATTTGCCCAGGCACTTTATACCGCCGACTTACACGGCTGGACGCGCTTTGTATCTATGCAACCCCAGTACAATTTGGTTTACCGCGAAGAAGAACGCGAAATGCTACCTTTATGTCAAGATCAGAAAATAGCCGTTATTCCCTGGTCGCCACTAGCCCGGGGCTTACTAACTGGCAAACGCACCAAAGGCGGCAATGAAACCGAACGGGCCCGTACCGATGCTTTTGGTAAATCTATTTACACCCGCGACGATGATTTTTATATTTCGAACCTGGTAAACGACATAGCCCAGGAACGTGGTATTGCAAACGCGCAAGTAGCTTTAGCCTGGCTGTTGTCTAAACCCATAGTAACCGCTCCCATTATTGGAGCCAGTAAACCCGGCCACCTGGAAGATGCAATAGGAGCATTATCGGTTAAACTTAATCCAGAGGAAATCAAGCGCCTGGAAGAGCCTTACCAGCCTCATCCGGTACTTGGCTTTTCGTAATAAATAATTTATGAAAAAAAACTTAATTTTTTTCCAGAAAGTGTAACCTAAGAATTGAATTACCGTTAATGAATAATGTAAGCTAAAGCAAGTATGTTTTAGTAAATAAAGAAAAGCCAGACTTCAAACGCCTGGCTTTTTTTTGTGCCCTCTGCTTTCTAAATTCAAAATACTACATTTCATCTATTCTTTTAAATAGTTGAGCTTAGTTGCTAAATAGCTCAGCGGAGTAAGGTAGTTGTAGTTTTATTTTCCTGCTTGCTGTTTTAGTTGTTGTTCAAAGCCAAACCGGTCAATTTGAATCCAATACTCTACTATTTTTCCATTTTGTACCCGGTAAACAGCACTCGCAATTTCAATTAAAGGTTTGCCGGTTGGGGCATAACCATCCAGGTTGGTTAGATGGTGACTGGTTTGTTTCCAGCGGGCATACACTTTATCCCCGTCGGCCAATAATTCCGTAATTTGAAAAGAATAATCACCGTACTGAGTTAAAAACTCGCGCACGTGGTCGGCATAATTTTCGGGGGTTCTTTTAACAGTAGTTTCATTCTCGGCATTTACCTGGTGCGCTAATACAGTTTCTGTCAGATAAAGTTTAGCGTTTTCCGGCGTTTTGCCTGAGCGCACTTCGGTTAGAAAAGCTTTTACAATTTCTTTGTTGCTGGTTACATCTGGAATCATATATTTCTGCTTAGTTAAAATTTCGAATGAGTTTTGGTAAAAAGAATCTGTTACGACTTTTTGGGTTGCATTGCTTTTGTGAATAGAAGCACTGGAGTGGCTATTGTTTGTTCGTGAATATATTGGATGAAACGAACTGATTAATACCAAAGAAAAAAGTAAATTTTTCATAGCTCTGTTAGATTTGCGCACAAAGTAAATTATTTGGCTTTAATACCGGAAATACTATTTTTGTCAAGTACTAATACCAAAAAGGTATAAAACATGGATCTTCGGCACTTAAATTATTTTTTGGTTTTAGCGGAAGAACTGCATTTTGGCCGTGCCGCCGAGCGCCTGCATATTTCGCAACCGCCACTCACCCGCATGATTCAGCAAATAGAAAATGACTTAGGAGTAACCCTATTTGAACGCACCAAAAGAAGCGTAAAATTAACCCCGGCAGGAGCAGAGTTGTGGCAAGACGCCAAACAAATGTTGTTGCAAATGCAAACGGTTAAAAAGCGCCTGGCCACTCACGGCCAAGGACAAACCGGTACTTTAAAAGTAGGTTACGTAGGAGCCGTAATGCATAGTGCCTTACCCTCTATATTAGCTGGATTTGCTAAAAATTATCCAAACCTGAAATTGCATTTTGAAGAGCAACCGAACTTGAATTTGGTGCACGAATTAAATAACGCTACCCTGGACGTTGCTTTTGTCCGAACCTGGCTACACGCGGAAAACTTACAGGAAGACCTTATTTTAAACGAACCTTTTGTAGCCATACTGCCCGAAAATCACGCCTTGGCCGGTAAAGAAAAAATTAAAGTAAAAAATTTAAAACAAGAAAAGTTTATCACCTTTACCCGGGAGTGCGGCCCTACTATTTTTGACAGTTTTGTGGTTTTATGTGCTCAGGCTGGTTTTACGCCGCATATTTTGCATCATGCCTCCCAGTTAAATTCCGTACTCCGGCTAGTAGAAAGTGGTTTTGGCATTTCCTTGCTTCCGCAGCACGTGCAAAACGGCTATAACTTAAAAGTAAATTTTATTCCTCTGGAAGATGCCTCCGAAAACATTCCATTACTAATGCTTTCCCGCAAAGAAAACCCTAACCCAGCCTTACTTAATTTGAGAAGCTATTTAAAAAGCAGTAATGGAGAGAAGATAATGAATTGAAGTATAATTTCTTTAACACTAGTCTAAATATATTCGGAATTTGAATTTACTTCCGTGATTTTTGATTACTGAATATTAACTACTTAAAAGCTGAAATAAGTAAAAAACTTCTTTCTGAATAAAAAAGGAGGATTAAAAATTCTGATATACTCAGCTATTGTTTATAGGAGGTAAGTATTTTGAACCCTAGATATTTAGATACAATTTTTTAAGAATTCTTTAAAAATGAAGTAACCTGAATGGCAACAAGATCGTTAAAGAATAATGTAAACTAAAGACAATAAGTTTTAGTAAACAAAGTACAGCCAGACTTAAAACGTCTGGCTTTTTTTGTATCCTTTTCCAACTAACCTCTTCCTTTTACCGGCCACCTGGCGGACAATACTGTTTTAAATAATTAGTGTATAAAGTAGATAAATGCTCCTGGGTGCCTTCGCCTTCCGAAATGCTGTGCGTCCGGTTCGGATAAGGCATTACCTGAAACTGCTTGTTGTATTTTATCAGCTCGTTAATGAGTTGTTCGGCATTGTTGTAATGCACATTGTCGTCGCCGGTACCGTGGATGTAGAGCAAATTGCCGCGCAGGTTTTTGGCGTAGGTAATGGGTGAGCCTTTAACAAAATCTTCTTTGTTTTCCTGGGGCAAGCCCATGTAGCGTTCCTGGTAAATATTATCGTAGGTAAGTTGGTTGCCTACCGCGGCTACCGCTATACCGGTTTTATAAATTTTCGGATACTGAAATAGTAAATTTAACGTGGCCGAACCGCCACCGCTCCAACCCCATACCACTACGCGCGCGGTATCTATAAAGGGCATCTTTAAAATTTCTTTAGTCGCCAGGGCCTGATCTTTAATGTTAACTAAGCCAATTTTACGGTAAACACTTTTGCGCCATTCCCGGCCTTTGGGTACGGGCGTTCCCCGATTATCTATTCCTACGTACACGTAACCATCCTCGGCCATATTGCCTTTATATAAATGATTGTTGCTAATGCCATACACATCTTTCACGATCTGACCCCAAGGCTCGGTATACACGTAAAATACCACCGGGTACTTTTTGGTTTTATCCAGATTAGTGGGTTTTAACATCCAGGCGTCCAGCTCTACCCCTTCGCTGGTTTTAATTTTTAAAAATTCCAGGTTGCTTTTGGCTTTGTCGGCTTTAGCCACCGCACTTGTTACAGCGCTGGTTTTATCTAAAGATTTATGATCTGGCAAACTTACCCATTCGGTAGCATGGGGCGTGTAGTAGTTTGAAAATAAGTGCCGGGTATATTTGCCGTTAGGCGATAAAACGTATCGGTGCGTACCGGCTTGGCTAACCGGCGATAATCGTTCTAATTTACCTTTACCATCCAAGCGGGTGCGGTATAAATACGTTTGCGTCGCATTTTCGGGCGAGGCCGTAAAATAAATCATACCTCCGGGCTCCACTACTTTTATAATTTCCATTACATCGTAATTGCCGCGAGTAACCAAAGTTTCTTTTTTACCATCGTTAGTAATCCGGTACAAGTGGCGCCAGCCGTCTTTTTCGCTGGCCCACAAAAACTCACGTCCGTTATTTAACCAATCCCAACCGCCATTCGCATATTTCGGATCCCACAATGCCAACACATCAATCCAGGCATTATCTTTTTCGTGGTAAATAAGGTTCACTTTTCCGGTAATGGCGTGGCAAATAAATAAACGGCTCTCGTTTTGTTTCCGGTTTAGCTGCTGCAAAATAATCTCGTCCGGCTTAGTGGTCCATTCCAGGCGAGGAACATAATGCTGACGCGGGTCGCCAGGTAGCTGCATCCAGGTAGTTTTAGCGCTGGCTACTTCTACTACGCCAATTTTATACGGCGAGGGCGCTTCACCAGCTACGGGGTATTCTACGGGTTTTACCTGGGAGTAAACCGAATCAGTCAGGTTTACCATTAAGTAATCTTTTACCTGGTTGGCATCAATCTGCCAGTAGGCAATGCGTTTCCCGTCGGGGCTCCACCGGAAACCATTACGACAGAAAAATTCTTCTTCGTAGGCCCAGTCAAAGGTGCCGTTAATCAATTTGCGGGTACCATCGGTGGTAAGGGGTTTGGTAACTTGGGCGCTTAAATCTTCCACGTAAATATTATGCAGGCTTACATAAGCTACCTGGTTACCGTCCGGCGAGAATTGCGCGAACATTAAACTAGCTGTTGGTTGGTTCTTACCAATTTGAGTAAGGGTTTGTTTTTTTAAATCGTATACCCAATAATCGCCCCGCGTATGCTCTCGCCAGACTTTGCGGGTATTAGTAAAAAGTAAAATTTTTTGCTCGTCCGGCGAAAAAGTAAAACTACGGAAAACCAGAGAAGTAGTTTGACCAGCCGGAACTAGTTTTTCTTTCGCCAGAATGACTTGTTTTTCGCGTCCAGGCAAAGTGAATTTTACTATATTCCCTTCTTCCTGCTGCACAAAAGCATTACCAGATTTTAACCAGGTTAAAGCGCCGCTGTTTTGGGCCAAAATCGGATAAACCTGACAAGCTATAGCCAGGAGTAGTAGCCAAAATTTTAAAATAGTAGATTTCATGCAGTAGGATTAGGAATGCTAAGTCTGTTTGGGAGAAAGTTAGGACTTTTAGGAATAAGTTTTGTTCCTAATAGCAGTTCTTCTGTCTGAAAAAAATTAGAAGCTTAAAATTTTTTACTATCTAGCGCTGATTAAGGCTTAACAACTTACCACCAACTTAACGTGCGCTTCGGTAGCCAAATCCAAATAAGGTATGCAGGGCAATGTTGGGTACAGTAGCGGTGCCACCACCGAGTAGGGGCATACGGGACCAGGCTGCGGTAAGCTTCACTTCCGGGCGGAAAAACCAATGCTTGGCTATGCTTAAAGGCGGACCAGCCGCGGCTTGCACACAAATCCCGGAAAGATGATACCCACCACCTAAAAAGCTTTTCACAGGGTTAATTGCCTTGCCGCGAATACGACCTTCCGGATGACCAATAACCATTCCCAGACCAATCCGGAAAATACCCGGCGAATTTCTGTAAGGCAAAGTCCGGCTAAGCATAGCCATATTATAGCCGTGCGATACCTCAAAATGCTCAATTTCGGAGGTAGGATTTTGCAAATACAGTTTATGGTGTACCAACTCGGCACTCCACTTTTGGTAGCCTAGCCGGTATGCATAATACGGGGAGCCGTGCCAGGGTAAAGTGTGGTAGCGGGCTTTAAATTTAATAATATCCTCTCCGCGCTGATCTATCCGTAAAGTTGTAGGCAAACTCCACGATGTTCCGGCAAATACTTCTGCCGTTAAGCCCTGACCGACAACCGTAAAGTTAGGACTTGCTAGTAGCAAAAGTAGTAAGATTAACCGGTAAACTTTTCTGATTCTCACCTTATTTTATATCCCCAAACATAGGTAACGGAATGAGAAAGAATGGGTTTATAAAAGGTGAAGGAACTCTTTAACCATAAAAATTAAGACTAAAGATACTATCTCGTAAAAGCAAAAAGCTTTCTATTTTCCTTCTTCCTACCATCCAAAATTTTTAAGCTTTCCAATGATTAGGTGATTTAAAAAGAGTAGCAAGAAATAATTCTTTTGCTGTAAGATTTTCGTGCTTTGTTCGTCTTTGTTTAAAAGAGTTCGGCGGTGGAAGGATGAAAATTTTTCAGGATCCACTCCACTTGTTACTGCGGCTCCTTAAAAATATGGGTTATAGAATTAGTTTTGAAGTGCTTAAGTTGCTTACAAGCGAAGAAATAAAAATTTTCTGCTTATTCTGTTACTTTCCGGATAAAGGGAAGTTACCTAAAAAAATATAAAATAGTGGTGGCCCGGTTAGCTGTTTGATTTCGGATTTTTCCACTATCGTATTCAAGCATTATCTCTAGACTCAGGTGGTTGGTGCAGGTTCGTTTACCTGAATAGTACATTTTACTTTTTACTAATTGCAAGCATTTTACATCTCTACCACTAATTGTATGAAAAAAGCTTGGTTGCTTTTACTCTTACTTTACTTTTTTGTACTAACTGCCCAAAGTGCTCCTGCCGATTCTGTTCAGGTAAAGAAGAAGTATGTGACAAAACAGCTTTCCGGCAACACTATTAACTTAGATGGCGTGCCCGACGAAGAAGCCTGGAAAGCAGTAGAGTGGGGCGGTGATTTTACGCAATACCAACCCAATGGGGGCCAACCGCCTTCCCAAAAAACAAATTTCAAAATTTTGTACGATACCAAATTCTTGTACATCGCCTACCAATGCCACGATGCAGCCCCGGATTCCATTATTAAACGCATGGGGCGAAGAGACGAATTTCCGGGCGATTGGGTTGAAATAAACATTGATAGTTACCACGATCAGCGGTCGGCTTTTTCTTTCAATTTATCGGTTTCTGGGGTGCGCAGCGACGAATTTGTTTCAAATAACGGCAATAACTGGGATGCGAGCTGGAACCCCATCTGGTTTGCGAAAACCCATGTGGATTCCGAGGGTTGGTCCGGTGAAGTTAAAATTCCGTTTAGCCAGTTACGGTACGGCAACGAACTCGAAAAAGTATGGGGTCTCCAGATTATCCGGCGATTGTTTCGGAAAGAAGAACGTTCTACGTGGCAATATATCCCGCAAAATGCCGGAGTATGGGTGAGTGCTTTTGGGGAATTGCACGGTTTACAAGGCATTCCCATGCACCGCCAAGTAGAAATTGCCCCTTACATAACTGCCCAGACTGACCGTTATAAGAAAGAAGAAGGAAATCCGTTTGCCAAAGGCTCTGATTCTAAAATGAGCGCCGGCGTAGACGGTAAATTTGCCATTACCAACGATTTAATTTTAGATTTTACGATTAATCCCGATTTTGGCCAGGTAGAAGCCGATCCCTCGCAAGTGCGGATTGATGGGTTTCAGAATTTTTTTGAAGAGCGACGGCCTTTTTTCATTGAAAGCCGCAATATTTTTGATTACCGTTTAACCGGCTCTGAAGCGGGCGGCGATTACGACAGCGACTTGTTATTTTATTCCCGCCGGATTGGTAGTTCCCCGCACGGCAATCCGGAAATTAACGACGGCGAATACCTGAAATCACCCCAAAATACTTCTATTCTGGGAGCCCTAAAATTTAGTGGTAAAACCAAAAAAGGTTGGAGCATTGGCGTTCTGGAAAGCATAACGCAACGAGAAATAGCTACCATCGATCAGGACGGGCAAAGAAGAGAAGAACTGATAGAACCGCTTACCCATTACTTTGTAGGACGTTTGCAGAAAGATATTAAAGCGGGTAATACCATTTTAGGCGGCATTATAACCGGCGTAAACCGCGAGAAAGGTTTAAGTGATCAACTTCACCGGAATGCTTATTCGGGCGGGTTAGACTTTGTGCAATATTGGAAGAACCGCACCTGGTACATCCGCGGCAACGTGGTTTTTAGCCAGGTACAAGGCACCAAAAAGGCCATTTTAAATACCCAAACCAGCTTTGAGCATGTATTCCAACGCCCCAATGCCCGCGAAGTAGCCGTAGATAGTAACCGCACTTCTTTGGCCGGGATGGGAGGAACTTTCCGGTTTGGTAAAATTGGCGGAAAAACGGGTAAGTTGGGCCAGGTTTTTAGATTTGAAACAGGCGTAACCTTGCGCTCGCCGGGTCTGGAATTAAATGATATTGGTTTTATGCTCACTGCCAACGAAATTAATCATTTTACCTGGGCCGGTTTACATTATCAAAAACCCTTTTTTATTTTCCGGAATGCCCGTTTAAATTATAACCATTGGGCCCGCTGGGATTATGGTGGTCAGTTTTTGTACCAGGCTTTTAACTTTAATTCGCACGCAACTTTTAAAAATTACTGGCAATCTGGGATGGGTTTAACCTGGAACACCTTCGATATATCCAATAATGCTCTCCGGGGAGCTTCGTCCATACGTCGGCCGCCTGGTTTGGGAAATTTCTTTTACGTAATATCCGACACGCGCAAGAAATTCTATACCACTTTAGAAACATTTAATTTCTGGGGCTTTAGTAATACCGTAAAAGGAAACAATATAGATTTAACTACTACCTTCCAACCAATAAATGCCCTCCGGATAAGTTTAACTGGCAGCTACTCCTATAATTGGCGCCGACAAGACCAATACGTGAGCGATGTAACTTCTAACAACCAGACCCGCACCATTGTGGGGCGGGTAGCCCAAAAAACTTTGCGATTTACCGGTAGAATAAGCTATAATATTACCCCCGATCTAACAGTACAATATTACGGACAACCCTACATTACGCGCCCGGAGTACGACAACTTTGCTTATGTATCCAATCCCTTAGCCCGCAAATATGACCAGCGTTTTCAGATTTTGGATAGAAGCCAGATGAGTTTAAGTAATGATGAATACCAGGTAGATGAAAACCTGGATGGTACGCCAGACTACAGTTTTACCAAGCCGGATTTTAATTTTGTGCAGTTTCGTTCCAATTTGGTAGCACGTTGGGAATACCGTGCCGGTTCGGAGTTATATTTAGTTTGGTCGCAAGGTAATACCCCGGATGCGGATGCGGATATTAATACCCCTTTGGCTAATAGTTTATGGAAAAATGCTTTTGCCGAACAATCCCGGAATATCTTCTTAATTAAATGGACTTATCGTTTTTTAAGGTAGGATATAAAGGGGCTTCGCCCAATTAGAAATTATGAATTAGAAATGATGGCTAAATGCTATTCGTATTTACTCCTTTACTCAACTTATAAAAAGTTACATAGATTTTGCTTGCTAGTAAGCGTTTTCTTTGGAGCCTTTTCAAGTCTCCAGGCTGCGGTGCTGATGCGATAAACAGCCTAAGTTTGCCTCATGGCCGGCGGGCCTCGTTTGGCTCTCTCGGGCGGTTTAGCGAACCTTGGCTCACTCCGTTGCGCCATGCTGCTCTGCAGCACCGGAACGCTAAAAGGCCCTCAACAGCCAAACTGGTGTCTTTGCTGGTAGCTAAGGTTTTTCTTCCACCTCTTGTATAATTAACTTGTCTAATTAAGGAGAAGAAAAATGATTTTTATGGGCTGCTAATAATTACAAAAATTACCGAAATTAAACTTCCTAGTTCTGCTTCCCCTCTCAACAGATTCTAATAAATTCGGCTTAATACAATCTACTACTACTAAAAAAAGTAAAAGCTGGAGCTAAGTGCAATAGACATCAGTTTGGCTGTGGAGCACCTGCTAAGATTACGGTGCCGCAGGCATTCCGCAGACGGAGTCGAGGAAAGGAAGGCTAGCGAGTGCGGAAGAGCCAAACGAGGCCCGCCGGCCGCGAGGCAATCTTGAAAGTAGCAAACAAGTTAGCACCGCAGCCTGGAGACTTGCAAAGGCGCCAAGTAAGATAGAATAAATATTTAGTTCAAAAACTATTAAAAATTCAATTTAAGTAACATTGGATGTCAATATTAACAAAATAGTAAATTAAGAATCTACTCCTTACTTATGCAAAAGTCTAACATCTAAAATCTTGATACTGGAGCCGCTTTACTAAGTAGTACTATCATAAAGCAAAATCTATAATTCCGGAGAAAAACAGTAAACAAATATTTAAACGAAATTCTACCATTATTTACTTTATTTTATAGTTTCGTGCTTCATCCAAAAAGCACCCATGAACGCTTCGGTACAGAAAAGAATTTGTTATGTCCTTTGTTTTTTCTCGATTTTTCTAACAGGCATAACTACCAAAAATTACGAAGAACTTGCCTGGATTCGGATTAATCAGTTGGGTTATTTACCAGAAGGAGTGAAAGTGGCCGTATGGTGTTCCAAGCAAAACCAGGAAATAAAAGAATTTGAATTAGTAAATGCCCGAACAAATAAAGTTGTGTACCGAGGTACCGCAGGTAAGGCTTTTGGTGCTTACGGGCCATTTACGCAAACGTACCGGCTTTCTTTTACCTCATTTACTAAATCTGGGCGGTATTATTTAAGAGTTAACCAGGCGCGCTCGCCGGAATTTAAGATTCGCAAAGACGTATATCGGGGTACCGCCGATTTTTGTTTACGCTACCTGCGGCAGCAACGCTCGGGTTTTAACCCTTTTTTACAGGATAGCTGCCACACCCACGATGGATATACCTTATACGGCCCCATGCCCGACAGCACGCACGTGGATGTAGTAGGTGGATGGCACGATGCCAGCGATTATTTACAATATTCTACTACCTCGGCCAATGCTACTTACCATTTATTATTAGCTTACCGCGATTTTGCTCCGGTTTTTACCGATCATCACCAGGCCAATGGGCTAAAAGGGGAAAACAAACAAGCCGATGTTTTAGACGAAGCCCGTTGGGGTTTAGACTGGTTGCTAAAAATGCACCCGCAGGACGATTGGATGTTTAACCAAATTGCCGATGACCGGGACCATTCCGGTATGCGCCTGCCCAAAGAAGATAGTGCTTACGGACGAGGCTACGAACGACCCGTTTACTTTATTAACGGAGAACCGCAGCAAAGAGGTAAATTTTTAAATAATACCACGGGTACTTCCTCTACTGCGGCTAAATTTTCAGGAGCCTTTGCCTTAGGTGCTCAACTTTATCAGAAACTAGACACAAACTATAGCCAGCGTTTAAAACAAAAATCCACTTCGGCTTATGCTTTTGCTTTAAAGAAACCAGGCGTTACGCAAACGGCCTCGGTAAAAGCGCCTTACATTTACGCCGAAGATAATTGGGTAGACGATATGGAACTGGCCGCTACCTGGCAAAACCGGTTAGAAGAAGCTTTGCAATACGCCCAACAAGAACCTGTTACCCCTTGGCTAGGCACCGACACGGCTAAACATTACCAATGGTATCCGTTTATTAATATGGGGCATTACGAGCTAGCCAGCCGCTTACCGGATGCTTCGAGAAAAATAGTAATTGGGTATTACCAGGATGGCATTAACCGGGTGTGGCAAAAAGCCCGGAATAATGCTTTTTACCGCGGAATACCATTTATCTGGTGCAGCAATAATTTAACTACTTCTTTTGCCCTGCAATGTTATTGGTACCGGCAACTAAGCCATGATTCCCAATTTACCGAACTCGAACAAGCGAATATCGACTGGCTCTTTGGACTAAATCCGTGGGGAACTTCTATGGTGTACGGCTTGCCGGCGAAAGGCGATACTCCCGTAGATCCGCATTCGTCTTTAACCCATTTAAACAATTACCCAATTGATGGAGGATTGATAGATGGTCCGGTTTACGGCCAGATTTATAAAAATTTAATCGGCATTAAACTCTATAACCCCGATGAATACGCGGCTTTCCAAAGCGATTTAGTAGTATACCACGATGATTTCGGTGATTATTCTACGAACGAACCTACTATGGATGGTACTGCTTCGTTGGTTTATCTGCTAGCTGCTCAGGAAAACGCAGGAAGAAAAGCCAGTTCGAAAAAGAAATAAGTAAAGAGACACTGGTATTTAGATGTTATACCCAATCGCCTCAAGTAACTTCCATAACGTAGGAAATGAAACCCGGCGGGTTTTGAAAACCCGCCGGGTTGGAGCCACTTTTTAAATCAACCTTATGGAAGGTAATGCATGCTTTTTGTTTTAGTAAATGTTAGACTTTTTGTATTTAATAAATTGAATATAAATCACTTTATTAGTAATCCCGACATCCATTTTAGTAAATTCATTTCGTCCAGTTACTTAAATAGAAAAAACATCGCTGGAATTTTGTTTAATTTCATTGACGGTGTTTTCCGAAACTCTTGCTTAGACCGGAGGTAAACGATTTTATTTTAAGCAAAAAACCGAAAAGCTTATTAGGCGTACTTTTTAATTCTAAACGAATCAGATTCTATTTTCTAATATAATTTTTAAACTAAGAGGTAAGTTTTTTACTAAAAACTTATCTGTTCACCTTAAAGAAAAGCCAGATGGAGGAAAAAAGCAACGCATCCATTATTTCCGAAATAGAATTAACTTCTCCTGATGCTGCTCCTTATTCCTTTACTATTTTAATACGAGAAGAATTAGACGTTAATAATAAAATTTTTTCTTTTGCTATTACCGGTATCGACCCTCAAACCAAACAGGTAAAAACCTGCCAATATCGGCTAGCCGAACGGAATCATACAGCTTATTTAAATTTATTTGAAAAATTAGCTCTTGATTTTGGGTTACGAATACCGCAGAACCGCCAACTGGTGCAAACCAATCCGCAGTTTAAGGCTACTTACCGGGAAGTGCTGAGTAAAAATTTAGATCCTCAGATGTTGTATGGCTACGGCGATCCGGCAGTAATCCGGATAAAGCAACAAACAGGCGCCGAAGAACCGCTTTATTACCTGCTTTCTACGTCTAACGATGCCCCGCATGCTTTCCCCATTATTCGCTCCCGCAATTTACAGGATTGGGAATTTGTTGGCTTTGTTTTTCCGGAAAACCGCAAACCTGCCTGGGCAGCTAACGATGAACTAGTAAGCGATTTCTGGGCTCCCGAAATGCACCAGATTAAGGCTGATTTTTACGTTTATTTCGTAGCCCGCGATAAAGATACCCGGGAACTCTGCATTGGAGTAGCCAAATCGCCTCGTCCGGATGGACCTTTTCAGGCAGATGAAGAACCAATTTTAAGAGGGAATGTTATTGACCCCCATGTTTTTGTGCAGGATAACGGAACGGCTTATTTGTTTTGGAAAGAAGACAACAACGATATTTGGCCAGGTAAATTAATTCATTTTTTATTCGAAAATCCGGCTTTTATCCGTGACTTATTTGAGGAGGAAGAAAATCAAATTACAGCCTCTTTTTTAGTAAGCTTATGGCCCTGGGTGCAAACCCTGGAACCCATGGAACGCTTCTTATTTAGCCAGGTTTTTATTGAGGCCATAATTGGCAGGTATTTGCTTTTTTATAATCGTTTAACCGAATTAAAAAAAGATCAACCTCAGTTAATTCAGCAGGCTATATCAATTATTCAGCAGTATATGAAAACACCCATGTACGCCCAACAACTATCCGACGACGGATCGAGCCTGGTAGGAGAAAGAATTAAAATTATTCAAAATGATCTGGCCTGGGAAGCGCATCTGGTAGAAGGCATGTGGGTAACGCAACACAAAAATAAATTTTACCTTTTCTATGCCGGTAACGATTTCTCTACTGATCAATATGGGATTGGGGTAGCCATTGCCGATTCGCTTTTAGGACCTTACCGGAAAATGCCGCAGCCTTTTCTGCAATCTACGACTGAGTGGTGGGCACCGGGGCATCCTTCGGTGGTGCTGGACCCGGATGGGAAACCGCAACTTTTCCTGCACGGGTATTTTCCGGGTAAAGCCGGTTATAAGCAATTCCGGGCGCTGCTCTCC
>Ga0181465_100273_pt1 | contig 18785 bp, 16 predicted proteins | sample InSIn3gowninarea_FD_119076 | JGI IMG/M metagenome (GOLD analysis project Ga0181465, IMG submission 119076) | Clean room microbial communities from NASA Spacecraft Assembly Facility at Jet Propulsion Laboratory, Pasadena, California, USA -... ... | reverse complement strand
GGCTTCGCGGTATATCTGGCGATTGAGTTTGAAGAGCACGAGGGCTGCCGAGTAGTGGTATGTGACATATTCGTCGGGTTCGTAGCGTCGATTGGCTTCGGGGTGGAAGATGAGGCTGTAGATTTGTTCGCGGATTTCGGCTGGGAGAGTGAGCAAGTGTAGCTGCTGGTCTGATGTCGTTGCCATGATGAGATGTGTTTAGATGATCAATTGAGAGCCCTAGGTCTCAGGAAAAAGGGCAGAGGGGTAAGTTGAGGAAGATACAAAGATAGGAAGCTTGGTAGATGTTTGCTTACGAAAGCAGCCTCGGCTTGGCCGGTTGGTTGTGCAAGGATCATAAGATCCACGCTATGTTTGTGCAAATATCTATGCCTACTCCTGACAATATTGATTGTTCAGATCAGTACATGTTGCTGCTCGCACATGCTCTCATCAATAAATTTGAGATTCGATCTGGTCTTCAAAACGTCGCTTGTTTCATGGACGACCATTGCGTATCGATCATCCTCATCCAACGCTGGAATCTCCAAGATGTCGCAAAAGCTAATGTCCAGCTCGGACAGCTAGGCGTAACAAGCACGTGGTATGTCTCGTCAACAAAACAAAAGAATATGGTCAATACGAGGGTCGAACTCGCGACCAAATCTACAGCCTCATCTTCCACCCCGAAGCCAATCGACGCTACGAACCCGACGAATATGTCACATACCACTACTCGGCAGCCCTCGTGCTCTTCAAACTCAATCGCCAGATATACCGCGAAGCCCACAAGGTCTTCTACGACCTCAACATTTTCGTCCGGATCGAAACGCCATGGCCGCAGTCGAAAGAGCATGTGATGGCCGAAGGGCATGTTCCCATTGTCGTTCAAGACGGACTTGCGAAGAAGTTTAAGAATTACAGGCTTAATTGCTGCATTGATGCGCCACAGTACGAGTTGCTTGACATGGACACCGAGTGCTTCATCATCCACGTCGACGACGTGCCCAAGTTCACCAAGTCTTGGTTTCTGGCAGATCTGTCACATCCCACGCTGAATCCCAATCTGCGATTGAACCTCCGCTTGCACGATCCCTTCAGCGTCCAGGGAGAAGAAAGGCACATCCCCTGGCAGCTCCAGCGCCGAGTCCTCCTTCCCTGGGCGGAAGTGAAGAACCTTGGTCAGATGACCTTGGGCGGCTCCCCAGAACCGGACTCGAAGATCGCCTCCGAGCTCAAAGCCAAGCTAGCCGAACCTCTACCCTCTCCAGAACACTGCATCGGCGAATGCGCCCGTCTCAAGCGCGAAGGCAACGCCGAGCTACAAGCTGGCCGCTATCGATCCGCACTAGCAATCTACAAGCAGGCTTGGGAGGCAATATACATCATGCTCTACGGGCGGACTCGTCATGTCCACGGCGACGCCTTCTTCGACGTAAGACTGAAAGAGCCGCCATACCAGGGCAAGTTCGGGCAAGCGGAACGGCTGGTCTTGCGAGTGCAGCTTGTTGCGAATACGTGTCTGGCTCTGCTCAAGCTTGAAGAGTTTGACGATTGTATCTTCTGGGGCATGCGGACTATCAATACTTTGAGGATCGGCATGGGTTTCGAGCCTGATATGGATATCGAGCCTGAGAGAGAGGCTATACCTGGCTTCCCGGCTGCGATGGAGATGGGCAAAGTTTACTGGCGGACTGCGCTGGCTCTGAAGGCGAAAGATGAAAAGAGCGAGGCGAGAAGACTGGCCAAGGTCGCGATGGTGTACCTGCCTAGTGCTGGCGATCAGAGGGCATTGGAGCAGCTCTTGCGCGAGTGCATGCTGAGGATTTGAGGGAGAGGATTCGTGAGAACGGATGTCGGCTTTTTTGTCTTGAAATACTAGACCTGGGCGGCGGGAGATGCCAAGTATCGGCTTTTGGACATCACTCGAACCTTTCGCAACCAAGTGTGAACACATACAATCCACTATAAGAAAGGGTGGGCTGAGTCAAGCGACATGGTCATCGATATGCCATGGCTGCTTGCATGTGCTATTACCTGTCTAAACTATCACGTCAAGATGTTGTACATCTGCCCGGTTCTTCCCGCCTCACCTGTATGGACCAGGACTACGATCACAACACACCTCATCGAAGGGCAATATAAACCATGCGACTGTGGCCTTCAGACTTGACAGCGACATAACACCAACCAACACCGCCATATTTAAGACAGTCAGCGCTTCTCGTACGTAGCAGGAGAACAAACAAAGGAGGAGACGAAGCCCAACCGCCTGTTCGCAAACCCACCCGCCAGCGTCCGCGCACGCAACAGGGGAGAGTGGTTGCAACGCAGGTCGCCACGAGCAGGGAAAGCAAATCGCAAAGACGAAGCTAGTCCTGACTCTTGGACCTCTGGATAATTCGCAAAATGACAGTGACACCTGCGTGGGAGTCAGTCTCCTGCCTTTGTGAACCAGTGCAAACGGCGTGGCATAGCCAATGGGGAAAAGCGTACAGCGGCTAGAAAAGTCTTCGCTACAGTGAATCGAGCAGAAAGAGGCAGCAGTAGTGTTGACGGCCTAGCACCGACTTTGGATTCTCATCGTTTAGGCGGGACGTTTGGTCTAGTGGAGATTCTCCTGGCGAGAGGGATAGCGGACCCAGTCTTGCTTCTCTAGGGTTCTTTCCTGAAGTAAATGCATACCACAGGCTCCTTGAATGGCGATCTAAATTTACGCTCTCCCGCACTCAGCCTTCGTGAAGATAAAAAGGGCCGAACCCTTGACTCTCCTCGGGTCCAAGAGGCAATAGCGCTTCCATCATAGCATCGACCCCTTCCAACTCTTTCTTCATTTCCAACTTCCTCCTCTCGCCCCTATCAAGCTCCCTTTCAAGCACGTCACCCTTTCGATTCCCGACTGCTCCTCCCGTACCCCCATACAAGCCCTCCCCACCCCTCCCAAAATCCACAACCCAAACCCACATCTCCCTATCAACCACAACATTATGCGAGTTCACATCACCCCACAGGATACTCCGCGAATGCAACCCCTCGATCGTCTCGCAAACACTCTCCCGCCACCGCTCCATGTGCAAACCCCTATCCCGGCGCGAAACGTCAGCAAGAATCACCGCACCGTCGATCCAAATTATGAGGAAACCTAAAATGAAAGGTCCTGCGGCAGAAGCAGCAGCAGCCTTGATTTCGGGGGTCTCAAACTCCGACAAGTACGGCGACGAAGTCACCACCACGCCCTCCAGGACCGGGACGCGAGGGATCGGGTTGTCGAGGTTGTGCAGAGTGATGTAGGTGGCGAGTTCGTGCGCGAATTCGGGGTAGCGGAGGTCGAGGGCTGCTTTGAGGAAGAAGTGTGTTTTCGTCTTTCCTCCTGCTGTGGGCGTGCTGGCTCTGTCTGGCCATGTCCAAGTTGCTGCTGCGATTGGGTCGCAGGAATCGAGTGTCACTCCGCGTGCGTCGAAATGCGGGATCGTGGATGGGATAGTGAGGGTTGGCATGGGCGGCGAGATGAGGCCGTGGGCGAGAGGGCCATGCTTTTGCTCGGTCACGAGGATCTCGCCGTCTGGTTGCAAGGCTAGGATGAAGCGGTTGCATACTGCGAATTCGTGGATGGTGAGGTCTCGGCCGGGTTCGAAGGGCGTGGCGAGGGTTTTGATGATTGGGAGGAAAGGCATGAGGAGGGCGGTTCGGAGGGATTCTTGAGTGGCTCTGTATTCGGCAGGTCCTGTGATTGTAGGGGTGACTTTGCGGAGTTGATGGTAGTTGAGGTCCTCTTTGGGGAATGTCAGAGTCCACGGGGAGGCCTGTAAAATGAATTCTGTCCTTTCACATTGGACTGTTAGAGTTGCATGCTGCTCTCCGTAGTCGTGAGTGATTGTCCGGAGTCGAGCGGAGGCTTCCGATATGGACATGTTGTGATTTCGCGTCTTATGGTCTGCTGCTAAAGTAATGTTGTTTGTTTGGATGGAGTATCAATAATCGTACCTCTAGGCAGCAACAAGAACTTCCAAACGGCCAAGCAACGAAGAGCGGGGGAGAATGAGGCCAAAGAAAAACGTAAAGTCGGAGGTATTGGTAAAAAACAAGTCATTTACATGTAGAACTTTACAGTACCCTGAATTGATCGATTCAATTGATACCAGTCAGTTCTCGCAGACCGTCATCTCACTCCTTTCGCTACCTTGTGCTCCAACAGAATGTGCTTCCTGTTCTCGTCATCAATTCATCGTCGTAATCTAGCAATCGTCCATCATCGTGTTCGTCGTAGTGAACTCCATTCTATCTTGACCATCACCGCTAACAGCGCGGCGGCCAACAGCAAAAACCAACAACGACAATGCGCCAACATCATATAAGACTAGAAGGACCCTTCCGCATTCGTCCCCCGTAGACATCGTTATGCCGGTTTTCGGGCACGTCAATGGTCATTCCGAGAACCGGGCTTATCATTCATCATCAAGCCTCGTCCTCCGTTTCTTCAAAGGCGCTACTATCGCCCTCGTCCTCGATCTGCTCGTCGTCCTCCGGCCAGGGCGACTGCAGGTTCTGCAGCAGAGAACCAAGCGCCTGCTGCGCTTCTCTCGCCAGCTTGTACTCTTCTTTCATGCCATCGCTCAGTTGCGGAGCTTCGGATTGGTCCTCGGAGTCCGCCTCGACTGGCTCCTCACTGGCGACGGCCGCTCTCTCCGCCTCGAGCCCTTCCTGCTCGGCCAGCCGCCAAGCTTCTTCGTGGATGCTGCCGCACATGGTAGTCAAGTTGGACAGGTACCGGAATGCTTCTTCCAATACAGCGTTCATCTGTGGGTAGACCACACCCTCGTCGATGTCGTGGGCTTCAAGCAGCAAGTCCTTACACTTACTGGACAACGCGCGAACCACCTGAGATCGCAAAACGTCCAGCGAGGTCCCATACCACTCGTGATCACCCGGGATCTTGTTCAACGGTGTAGTGACGAATAGAACCGCAAAGAGCCATTTCTGAGTGAGTTTGGGGGATTTGTTGTCGGGGAGCAGCCATTGAGGAGCCCATGCGGGGATTGAGCGCAAGACGGCACGAGGCGCGTTTTGCATGATCTCACCGAAAGTGTCAAGAGCTAGCCTGCAAGGCGGCATTCTTTCACTTCGGCCCATGGCTTCGATCGTGTGGGCTAAGACGCGACCTGACAATTGGACGTCACCCATGGCATCGATGAGATTGCTCACCATCAGGAATGCGGAGCTGTTGACGACGGGCTCTGTGCGCAAGCACGTCGTGAGCGAGGTGGCGAGAATCGGCCAGAACCTTTGGTCAGATTGAACCATTTCGTAGACGAGCCTGGCCGGGGTGCTACTTTGGTTTGTCGGCGGTGAGGTGTTGTCCCGAGCAGCCAGTAACATCCAGTTGAGTCGGGGAGCATCGGGTCGCCCTGTCAGGTCCATTACAGCTTTGGCTGGGTGCCAAAATCTGCCAGCAGAGAACTCTTCGAGATCCTTGAAAGCCTCACCTTGTTGCATGAACAGGTGTATGAATTGGAACAAAGGCCAGAAACACACCCTCTTCTTCCTGCATGCGTCGGCCAGAGCTTGTTGATCCTGGTGTGCTTGTGGATTCAGAGGAACGTCCATTGCAACTTCCAAGATCCAGGAGAGATAACCTGCGTTGAGTACCGTATGCATTTCCAGCATACCAATCGTCTTCAGCTCGTAGGCCATGGAAAAGTAGTCGAACCAGTTCTGGTAGCGCGGTCCCATCACCTCCAGCAGCGAAGCATGCGCCTTGGTGAACCTACTCAGCTCCAATGCGTAACTCTGTGAGTCTGACTCTTTGATGAAAAGGAGGCAGTCTTTCGCAAGAGCCCTCGCGGCTCCGCGAGTTTCGCAATCTTCGTGATCAAGGATCCGCAGGAAGAAGTCGGGATTGGCAGATATTCTCGCAACGAAGCAGCGAGCAAGCTTAGCATCTCCGGCGGCCAGACGCTTGAAACCTTCAGCGAAGTGCATCATCTTATTCTGCACCCGTTCGCCAAGCAGCACATGCATCAGAAAGTCGAACGCAAGGTGGGCCATGGAGTCAGACATTTGCATGTCTTCAGGAACCGTCCCATGCTCGTCGCTCGTCGATTCGGGGCCTGCAATTGGAGAGTGAGAAACCTCGACGCCGTAGTCTGGTGAGCGCAACGGGAACTCTTTCATAATATCCATGACGAGACTGTAAAATCCTTCGTCAAAAGGCTGAGCAATGCGGTGACGCTCCATGTTATCTTGATGGATTGTCTGGTAAAGGGCGTCGGGGAGTCGAACGCGAGGTGGGAGGCCATGCGGCAAATCTGCCATCACCGCGGACGCTTTCGCGAATGAGCTTTCACGTTGGTAGAACAGCACATATCCGTTGTGGTTACGGTTGTGGCCACCAAAGCATTCCTGCTGCACTTCCTCAAAATCGTTTGCCGCACGGGTGTTGCCATCTTCGAGTCTGAGCCAGCTGGAAAGACGGGCGTCAGGGTTACGCAGTCGGACGTAAGACCAGTAGTGTCCGAAAGTCAAGATGCCAGAATGCACGATCACTCCCACCAACTTGAACATGTCTGGCTCGGCCGGGATGCTGGGGTTCTCCAAGCTCTTACGTTCGTACTTGGACAAATCGATCTCCTCCGGGAACTCGAAGAAGTCGTTGTTCTTCGACTCTTGTCCCATCATGTCGAAAGCGAAGCGTTTGAGACAGACGTTCAGATGGTCTGGTACGTCATCCAGGCACGTTCTGCGCATGGCGTCGACCAGTTTGCCACCACTCTCTGCATCGCAGGACAGGCACTTGTACTTGTTGGCACCTTGCATCGGCTCACCTTGCACGAACTCGGCAAGACTATCAGCCAAACTTGCCTTGTTCTGCACGGTGATAGAGAGGTCGCTGAAAGGCTCTGTACGGGAAGAGACATGTCCGCAAGATCCTTGCACCTGAGTAGCCAGCCTTCCAGAGAACATGCGGTTGAACGTAGATCTGGCGGTGGGGTTTGGCAGACACTGCTCCAAAGCGCTCATGAAGATTGTAAAGAAGCCATGCACGTCCTCCTGGTTGTCGACGGAGATGTTTAGGTATCTGGCCAGTGCTGACGTGTCGACGACTTGTACGTTCGAGTCTTGCATTTCGGCAAAGAGCTTCTTGATGTGCCAGAGAAGATCTGGCTCGGACGACGTGGTTGGAGTTTCAAAGACAAAATGTCTGAAGTGTATGTTGGAGAAGATTTGCTGAAGCAAAGAGTTCATGTAGCAGGTCATACCAAGGTTGGAGAGCCCCGAACATGCGTTCGGTGCCCTGATGAAGTGCGCAGTCGGAAAGGCGCTGGTCGGGTACAGAGGTCTGCTTTCCAGCACACGTGACAGCCGATCCATGAGCCACTGGTATGCTTCGGCGTGGTCGCAGAGCTTTCGGACAATTTTCATGCAAACTTCTCTCGATTTCGCGTGGTAGAGAGGCGTGGGCGTGGAACCGATGCAATGCAGCCCTTCAATCGTTGTAGTACGTGGCTTTGGAGACGAGACTTCGACATCGTCGTTGTGCGTCTCGCTCGAACGTAGCACAAGTTCAGCAGTTCTGCTGGAATTAGAGCTGGCTGTTTGCGCAACAACCTCATGAGAGTCATTGTCAGGGAACAAGAAGCGGTTGAAGATACGCATGGCGAGATCGCCGAGTTGCAAAGGTTGCTTGTAGGCCCTGAGGAAATCGATCGCGGCACAGAGCAAGCACAAGATATCCAAGAAAGTCGAGTCTGATATCGCATTGTCGGGCGTCTCGGTATGCCGGTATTGCCATATATGCTGCACCAGAGTTTTGATGATCGATCGGATGTTATCGCCACTGTCGCTGGTCTTGCGTTCAACTATCAGCAAGTTGCGGAAGAGCAAAAAGAAGCCGACGGTGGGGGTTTCACGGCTCATCGCGTCCGGCAACAGAGCAACTAGCGTGCGTAGGTAAGGCCCATCAGCGAGCCCGGGCTTCTCCTTCACAAAGTCACAAATGACATTCGCCATCGTGAACGAGACGCTATCGTGCTTGCTGAGCAGTAAAGTCTTGTGTGCGCTGACAAAACACGGCTCATCTTTAATTTCCGACCAAAGCCCATCGGTACGGACGAGTTGTAAGATGACACAGTATGCAAGCTTTGTCAATTCAGCGTGCATCGTCGTCGGCCGCGGAGGTACCGGCGCCAGGAAAATGAACGTTTGTATCTCTTCAATCATGTCGAACAATCGAAGAGCCAATTTCTTGGGCTCTTCCATGTAAGGAGGCGGTGGACTAGGATGGGGACGCTCTGAGTTTTGGTCAGCAACTTGCAGCCGCACCTTTGTATTGGTGTATTTGTAGTTACCCTGCAAGAAGTTGAGGAGACTGGGCAAGCATGATGAAAGCAGCAGAGCGCTAGTCGTCTTGTGATCCATGAGCAGGCCAGCAAGAACTTTGACACCATGAAGAATGAAGCCCTGATCAGCGACACCGAGCTTGTTACACTCGTTGAGGTGGCTCGTGAGGACATGGATCGAATACAATGTCCTCCAAGGTCTGTCTGGCGGGAAGATCTCCTCAAGTGGGACGTCGTGCGAGAGAACCTGACGGCGTGTCGACATAGGTGGCGAAACTGCGGAAAGGAAAGTACAAACCTGTCAAAAATCAGTAATACTCGTATTGCCATTTAGATGGTGTTGCTCACCCGTTCGGCCTCCTCTGCCGGGCCATCGAGGAACGACTCTAGAAGGCTGAAACGTGCTCGGATCTCACTCTCGACAGCACTCCTCGGTGCAAAGACTTTGCTGAAGTCGCAATCGAACGTGTAGCGTGGTCGGATGGCCACCACGCTTGAGGACTTGATGCCGGCTTCGTGCAAGGTCTGCGATGAAATATCCTCGAAACGTGCCAGTGACCCATTGAGAACAAGATCATGGTTGGCGACGCCACTGGTAGACTGTAGCGCCTTGCCAAGATCGATCAAATGACAATCTTCGAGAGCTTGGACGGTGCGTGCTATTGGGTTGCCTTGAGGACCGTAGATGTGGACAGTGAACTCAATGCGATCGGCCGCTTCACTGCCAGCAAGCTCGATTGGATGCATGTCGCCCACAATCTTGGGTTGGAATGACTTGTCATGGTGATGGACTGTCTCCAAAAGAGTGAGTCCCCGATTGATGGAGGTCCGGCGTCTCGTCATGTCTTTCTCTTCCTGCAAAGTCTGCAAAGAATCGATGTGGCGGCGGACGAAGGCTGCTTGAAGGGCGGTAACGTGGGTGTTGTCACGTGGAATCTGACTCGGAAAAAGGATATCGCTGATAGCGGACACGCCCGCAGCGGCAATACTGTCACTTGATGTGGTAGTCGCCAAACGAAGGAGCTGTTGCCAGGATTGATCTTCCAGGATGCGCTCGAGGTCTTCCAGCGCCAAAGCCAACTCGGTTTTCTTGACCTTGCCGTGGAGGAAGGTGACAAGGCGCAATGTAGCACAATCCACTGACATCGTGGGCAAGAACTGGTCCACACCGCGAAGGAAGATTTTCTCCGCACTGGAAGGATTCTTTGTGTGCTGCGGTGTCGATATGAAGCAGTCAAGCGCATACTCGCGAGCCAGGCTGCTAATGGCTGCATCTCCAATCGTGTGGATCCACAGGCGCTCTTCGAGCTCCTTGTCTTCAGCAAATTCCGAGAGACCAATCAGACGCAGCACGAGTTCCAGATGAATCCTGACGCTGTCAAGAGTTGAATGAGATCCGAGGTCTTCATCCTTGACATCACCGCGTACAGCATGCACAAGCTCGTCCACCGCAATCTTTATGGGTATGAGGTCCAGGATGCGTTCGGCCTCCTCAAGATCTGGGTCCTGAAGAAATGTCAAGAGAAGCTCCATGCAGCTTGTCGCATGCTTAGTGCGCCTTCTGATCTCCCCAGCACACATGATGTAGAAAACATCGCGCTGATCGAGACCATGAGCTGGTTCACTGAGAGCCAAGATTTCCCGCGAGGCGACTTGTCGGAGCTCAGAGGTCGCGGCTGCAGGCGCGTCATGATCAAGACGCTTCAGAATGTCGAAAGCGATCTGCATCGGTACCAGTTGCAGTTCCGGGTCCGTGTTCGTAGTGTGGAAGTGGGCGAACGCGTCACCCAAGAAAGATATCGCGTACGGCCCCAAGGCTGAAGCCGGAGTTTCTGAGTACTTCCGTGCCATATGTAGGACTTGCGCTGGTTTTACATAGACCAACATGGCCCTCAAGACCTCGAATGACGCCTTGACGAACTCCGCTTCGACGCTCGTAGTACAGGCCCGCCAGATCAGGTCGGTTTCATGATCGGTGTAGGTACCAGTGGCGGCCAAAAATCCAACAACGTCCGAGCACTCTTTGACCAAACTCGCGTGAGAGTCGGCGCTGAACATATATTCCGTGTAGTTTCCAATGCGAAGGAAACGTGCGAGATATTGCAATACTGGGTGGTCCGAGCCTTTGGCGTGGTGAGCATTGAACGAATCCTTCAAGAGCCCGCGCAATGACAGTATTCCCTTGCTTTTGATGTCAAGAATATCGGTAGAAACGTATCCTTTCAGCACCTGGAGTAACCAAAGGTCTCTGATCAATTCTGCAAGTATTGCGCGATCGTTACGGCATGCCTCGTCCAGCTTCAGCTCAGTCGCAGGTTCATCCACAATGCCGCATGAGAGTGCATGGTCGCCCTGGGTGATCACTTGGTAAAGGTCGAGAACGGAAGCCATGGGCCGGCGCATGACAGTGAGTTCCAGTAAGACCGACACATACTTCGTGAGGTGGTTGTGGAACTCCTTGGGGAGTGCTCTCGGATGCTTCTGACAGACGGCCGGTACCACATATTGGCTGACTGTCATGAACATTCTGTCGACTTGGTCCCGGCCATCTCCAGCGTGGTATTCGTTGTCCGCTACCTTAAGACTTCTTGACATGATGCTGATGGTGTTGGCGATCACGGACCACGTATCGGTGAAAGCTCTCGGTCGCATACTGAGACTGAGAAGGATTACGTTGAGTGACGCGATGGCGGAGTTTTGCGCAAGCACTAGCTTCGCGACGTTCTCCACATTGATAAATGCTTTCATGCCAAAGCTGTTCACCAGCATCCTCGAAAATTGAATGTATGGGTCCATGGCTCGGTCCAGCAGAACCAAGTACGAAGAGAAAGGAACTCTTTCCTGGCCAGTCACGATAGGCTGAACAGAGTCGCGGCGGGTCAGGGGTTCCTCCAGCAGCTTAGGAATGATCGACAAAATCCGGAGGCAGAACTTGGTGAGCGCGTCGTAGAACGAATGCGCCACCCTTTGGATCACGTACGACGGTAGAGCAGGGTCAAAGAGATCGGTGTAGCTGAAGACGGCATGTGAAAATCTTGCTATGGCGTCGAAGAATTCACCGTCGGCAAGGTACTTGAGCTGCCAACGACTTCTGTCGTGGGAGGTCTCTTCCAGGTGCTGATTGAGCCAGGCTGCGAAGCCGCTGACTGTCTCCGGGTCGAGGTACACTTTGAATTGGGCGCGTCAGCATGAGATCCCCTGGGTGGCGCAAAAAGAAAAAACAAAGTGAGATAATGTTCAGCTTACCGTCACCAATCACCTGGCGGTGCAGATACTCCAGCTCCTGAAGGGGCGAGACATCATGACCGATGTCCTTCAGGACGTTAAAAGTAGAGCTGTAGGCGTCGTCGTGGAGGCCGTCTTCAATCACGATGACGTTGTTGAAATCGCCGTCCATGTCTTCGGGCTCGTCTGCTTCGATGCGCACGTCGGCCTCCTCGCTGAGCCTCTGCCTCTTGCGGGCGAGAGAGTCGTCGCTATCGGCGGCGCGGTCGTGGTCCGGGGTATTCATGGTCGCTCCAGGCGATGGACTTGCGTTTGCCGTGGACATGACGTTGGGCTGGCGGCAGGTCCCGGGCGAGCAGTCTCACGAGCGGTAGGTCATGCTGTGTACGTGTATGTAAGGTATTTGGAACAGACTGCTGCGGTGTATGTGGGTGTTCGTCGGGATGTGTGGCGTTTTGAGGTAAATCGAGCAGTGCAGGCAGCTTCAGCCTGACTGAGGAAGGTGAAGGTCACGACGCCAAGGTTTGATGAAGAGAGGCCGGTGACGAAATCCCTCGGGTTTGTGCGACAATCGGATTGGAGAGTAAGCAAAGTCGCACGCGTGATAACAGCAGTGAAGCAGTGAAGCAGTGAAGCAGTGAAACAGTGCAGTCGGGGCAGAATGTAGGCAGGTAGGTAGGTAGGTGATGATCAATGTCAATTTCCCATCAAACGCGTCTGTAGCGCGTGCTGTTTCCTGGTCTAGCTTCTGGCCCGGTCCGAGACTCTTCTCCAGAGGATTCATTCATCGCTCCAATCGCGCCGAGCTTATCTGTCATGATGTCACCCCGTTGAAGTGGCATTTGATTCGTGTGCACATGCATGCACCAGTGTGCCTTTAACCACTGACGAGGAGCTCAATGGTCAACGACTGCGATGATACTTGTCACGACAATAGCAGTATGGTGAGCCTTGGTAGGACCCTCGAGCGTGCCCGGATCGTCAGGCTTAAGAGTGGAACCTGTGGAGTTCGGCAAGCAAGCATGGGCCTGGCTGTATAAGAAAGGGTACTGTACTGTAGGTACCTTGAGGGTTTACCTACATACATCCATGTCGTTTATGGTCGTTTTTTTACGATTACCGCCCTTGCCGCATTACAACATCGACGCATACTGCCTTTGATGTGTAATCCAGCTGTCCTACCCAGCAACCGAGGAATGACAAGCCAAAGCCACGCCTCCACACTGATGTCCATACTAATTCACCAAACGACCACCAAGGCATCAAATTGAAAAGATACTCGAGAAAACAGTTGCAGTACCCTCAAAGGTCCAATTTCAATTTCTTCTGATTCAATAAGCAATAAGGTAAGTAATTTAGTTTGTAAGTTGTATGTCATTCATTCAACCCATTCGTCATTTTCCGTGGTGGTGGTGGTGGTGGTGGTAGTCAAAGAAAAAGGCCCGTCAGGTCAGGGTCTCTCTGTGGAAGAAAGAATCAGAAACGCCGCAGCCCGCAGCCCGCCGCCCAATGCAAAATGCAAAAACAGACCCAATGCTTCTTCAATGCTCGCGCAATGCTCCCAGTGAGTGAGTCCCACACGTACAATCTTGCTCTTTTTTTTGCAACACCTTCAACGGTGTGTGCGAGCTCCGACAAGCGCGCCGGCTTCGTCGGTATGACGAGAGAAAAGAAAAGAGAAAAGAGAGAAGAGATTGTTAACGCCGATATGCTCCGTCGCTTGCACGCTGGTCGTTGTGAAAACAAAGGAACCGATGGCAGAGTTGCGTTGTTCTTTTCGCTCTCTCTGCCCCTTGCTTGCAACCTTTCGGATGGCGAAGACAAGGGCAGAGAGGAGCGATCGTGGGATTATTAGCAGACATGTACAAGTCGAGAGAGAAATCGAATGAAAATGGAACAAATGCTTTCAATTTGAGCTGATGTCCGGCTGACATGCTGTTGCAATTGCAAATGGGGAATCTCGGTGGAAGGATGACGACGTCGCGAAGCAATATCGTGCTTGCTCGAATTCCAGCTTACCTTCGACAATAGAAAGATTTCTATTGTCGGGGTGCACAATACCAAGTATTTTGCTAAGCAACAAGTGAGGGTTGCTTCACTCCAGCAGAACGAGGCGTGAACCACAAATTGTCTACACGTGATATACCAGCACTGAGGTACTTACCGTGAGTATCAGCCAGACTTTACGTGCTCACATCCCAAGCTCTTTGTGTCTGTTCACTGTGGTTCCCCTTTGTCACCAAAGACTTGACTTAACACCCCCACACGATGCAAATGGGTGAGGCAGGCATGCATTGTACATGTATGTTCTCGAAACTTGAACAGACCGAGTCGTTCTCAAGCACCCATACTTGGTCTGAAGTGCCAACCCACGTGGATGTAACAAATGCTGACACGGTGTCCGGTGTTTGTACGAGTAGCTTGTTTTGGACTGCGCTCGAGGCATTCAACCAGGAGGTTGGATTCTGTCAGCTCGACGTCAGTATGAGACAGGTTAGTACGGGATCTTAGCCACTTCTTCCTCGTATGAAACAGTTGAGAGAGAGAGAAGAGACATGATGAATCTAGGTGCAAGACGGCTGGCATCGGGCCTACTATTACGACAGGCAACGCTTCGTATCCGGATCCTTTTGTGGTCCATCACGACGTGCGTTATTGATAGCATACGTCGGTGGCTGTACAGAGTCTCAGGCACAAAAAGACGAGCACATGGCCTACCACGTCGCCTCCCCTTGCCTTGCCTCCCCAACAGCAAGTGCGCAAGCTTGGACTGTCATGGGTTCTAGAGGAACGTTTGTGGCGGACGTTGCAAGCCAAACAGGACAGTGCAACCCCTGAGGAGTCGTGAAATCAAGGCAGCGGTCGCCAGTCATACGCAATTTGAACACATGAAGAAGGACGCCAGCGATCATCAGGCAAGCCAACTGAAGGCCTGACCTTTTTGTATCAGGGTGCCAACGAGATTACGGTTCCCGCCGTCTTCCCTGTCACCGTGGTCGCTAGCTGTGACTCCCCGAAGTCCCCTCGGCCGCAAGACGCAAAATCCCCCAAAACGAAGGAGGCCACTTTTCACCCCGAGCTCCGGGCGACGCGCTCTGCCACCTGCAGTCGCAACGGCTGCGAGAACGGGCTGCTGGCCGGCGCAGAAGCAAGGTGCCAAGACGGATGCGATGGAGAAATGATTTTACGCCTTACCGCGCACCTGCGCGTGGAGTGGAGTATGCAAGCTGCAAGGATACCGCAAAACGGGCTGCTGAGGTGCAGAGAAGGGCGGTTGGTATGCACGGAGTACGAGGCCGACATACCGCACATCAAGATAGTAACACGCCGCAACAAGACAGGAACTCGGGCGACACGCACATATGGGGAATGATAAAAGGCTGTTGCAGTAGTCTGCTTCGCTTCCTCCCCGCAGCGACGACAGACGAGATGCGGGAGAAGAGGCTTGAATCGCCTGATTGGTCTCGCCCACGGACATGAAGCGTGAGCGACACAAGCCGAAGGACAGGAAGACAGCCCATTGGTTGGTATGTCATCTGTCTCCACCAACATAAAACGAGAAAAGGCGGGCTGGTGTGCGTGTGCGAAGAGTCGCCGGCATTTTCACATGATGGGCCGAAGGAAGGGTCTACGGCGTGGCCTTGCTTTCTTCCAATAAACTCAAGTCGTCGTCCTCCTACTACTGCAGCCTCGCCGCAAGACAACTGCGGTACCGTGGGTAGGGATGGCGGCGGCATGTAAGCTCGTGCGCGCCGGCGGCAGCATACTAGTAGTCGTGCTAAAGCGGCAGCACTGGAATCCAGGGGTAAATAGCAGCGCCCGACCGCCACGGCGCAGGGAATGCGTTTATTATGATTGTTTTGTGTTGTCTGACTACCTGGGTACTGTAGCACTCGGTATTGACGCCGGTGAGTGTGTGTATGCATGCTGCTGGACAAACAACACCACTTCCTGGCATTCTGATACCGCCAACAACTCAGGTGACCATGTTCAATGACACGTACCGTGCCCGGCGTCCCTGTGCAATATTACGCGTTGTCATCGCAGCGGCCGGTCGATCAGTCGTTGTGTCTCATCTCGCGTGGTCCAATGATGATCCAGGTGGTCCAGCAGCTGTAGTGCTGTAGTTGGTACGGTAGTGGTACCCAGCCATGAGCAAATGCCAACAGCGAGACAGCCTCCTCCTCCTGCGGTCCTTGTCCTGCGGTCCTCGTTACAACCCACAGGGCCACAGGCGACTACGCGCGATCGACCGGCCCACTTTCCATCTATTCGCCCTGTCCTTGCCTGCCTGCCTGCCTGCCTGTGCCCTGCCCAGCGCGTCTAGAGGCTTGCCTGCGAGCGTGGTTACCGCTACCGCCTTGTGCTGTAGCCCTGCCCAGACCTCCAGACGCAGAGACGCAAACACAGACAGCCGTGCCGTGCGCAGACTCCCGCCGACCGAAGTCTCGTCCCTACCCAGCGAGCAGCCCTCAGCCCTCCCATACCGTCGACACTGCAATCCCCCCCGGTGTGCGACTCTCGCCCATTCTGTCTGCCTGCAGGACCGAGCATCCGTCACCGTCACCATGCGGCAGCGGAAGTTCTCCTTCGATCTCCCTCGCCTGGTATGTCGCCGCCGATGCCGTCCGCCCTACTTCTCCGCCTACTAACAAACCTCACAGAAGCTGGGAGCCTTCAAGTACGAGAACCGACCATGGAACGACCACAATGCCGCAATGGCCATGGAGCCAGAGTCTCCCGGAGAGACCCCCAAATCCATCCGCCCCATACCCCACGACCTCGACATAATGTTGCGCGCCGCGTGCACCGGAGTCGTCCGCAACAACAAACCCTCACATGAATACCACAAAGGAGGCAAGGCGCAACTGGACTATGCCACGATCAGAAGAGGAGGCGGGAATAACCCAGCGCCGAGGAAGCCTGATCCAGCGCCGGCGGCGTTGACAAAATCAGATTCCAACGAGAATCGCTTCAGCGCTCTACCGCGGGATTCCACGTTGTCCACTAACATAGCAAGCCCGGACAAGTCACAGCGCGTATCGCACATCTCGGCGTCGATGGAAAACCCTTCACAAACAGGCGATGGCACCCAGGTGCAAGTGCAGAGGTCGCGTGCCCAGTCGCGTGCTGACCAGATCATGGCGGGCTCGCCTCCTAAAAATATTGCACTGCAGAGGGAGAGGACGAATTCACAGCACTCGCGCTCTCAGTCAACGCCTCAGGGAACCTGGGCTTTCCCAGCACCGAACCTTGAATCGCTCAGACGACCTAAAGCGCCACCAAGGGCTCATTCCATGGAGACCGCAATTACACCGCAGAGCAATTCAACGACCGAGAACCCTTGGTCTGGCTCGGCCACAAAAGTACTTGACGGAAACACAGCGGCCGCATCCTTCCACGAAACTCCCGCCGCTGCCGAGGCAAAGAAGAAGACCAATGCTGTGGATGCGGAATGGATGAATGAGGATTCGGAACGGCGCCTGCTACTTAAACAGCAAGCATTCGCAGAGACCGCTTTATCACGACATACGACACGCATCGAAAGTAAGCCGGAGCCGGGTCAAGAGGAGGAAAAGGAGAACATCGCACCTGAACCACAAATACCAGCACTGGTGACGACCGTACCGGAGAGAAAGCCCGTTCCAAACGCCGATTCTACAACAAGTCCAGAGACAGCATCGATTCCTACTTCGCCGGGTGTAGACTCAGCTACCGAAGACTCCCTCAGCATTGACGGCCAGACAACCACACGGGAGGAGCTCCCGCCCTTCTCATATCCACGACGTTCAGATAGCAGGGGTGGCAGAACGAGAACTCGCGGCACTGGCGTACCAATGAATTCTCGTGCTGTGAGCAGGGCACGTAGCATCACCCGTGAGGTGACGCGTGAGGTCAAGAGTTTCGTTCGCAATGCTTCGCGCAACGCTTCGAGGTCTCGTCAGCCTAGAGCTGCGACAGATGAGCCTGTCCCGCGGTCGCGTCGACCGTCCATGAGCCGAACAGCCACCAACGTCAAAGAGTACTTTCGACCAGGCACCTCTACCAAACAAAGTCTGGATGTCCCACGGAGCGCCGCTAATCTGAAATCAAGGTCGCACGAATCTTTCGTTAGCGCGAGATCAGATTCAGCGCCTGCGAAAGACACGCCAATGCAGCGATCACAACGAAGCTCACGGTACCACAATGCAACCTTGAGCACTGGCAGGAGTAGTCCCGAGGCGAACACGGATGCAACTGTGTCTCATCACCACACCACAAGCTCTGACACGCTACAGCAGAAACCCCAAGTAGACCTCAACCGAGCTCTCCCGCCTCTGCCGCGCTTGGGATCATGGCATGCTGATGCTGTTTCACCAAGCAGCACAACACCCGCTTCACCCAAGCAGGCGCCTGAACCTCCCAAAGCGCAAGGATCCGATGTGCCAAGTCCGACACAGGACGGCATGACGACCTTGAAAAGGCTCACTTCGAGAGAGTCCAGGACTCCATTGCCCAGCCCAAAAATGGGTGCAGTCCACGACTATGTGGCGCTCCGTATGGGCGCTGCCGTCAGCAGACAGCCTTCCAAAGCAAAGCCGCCTCGCGAACGTGGGAACCCGAACCTTGCTTCGCAGTCACGGCCTGGAATGTCAAAGCGCGTACCGACAGATCCGAGGGATACCAAAGTACAGCTGAACGACTCTGGTTCTCCTGCTGCCAAAACACACTCACAGCGAGTCGAGTCTCAGTCTTCCAGACGTAGGAGCAAGAGTCTACAGGAACCGAATCCCACAGATCTCTCAGAGAAGCTCCGTAAGGCATCAGCAAACGCGCCTGATGGAAGGCCGATACACGCTGTCGGTCAAGCGAAGCTAATAAACACCACTTCCTCCCGCAGCCAATTTGATGGTCTTGCTGGTAAGATTGGTCGAAAGCTCAGCACGAAGAGACGTAACAACCCACCGACTCAACCCCCGCCTCCTCCTCCGCCACACCTTGAACTGCCGCAACGGCAAGCAAAGACGACGGCCAGCTCTCCGAACGGTCTCAGCCGCGCCAACAGCACATACCACTCCAAAAGTCGACCTGATCTCACTCGCAAGATGAGCATGGAAGAGTACGGGCGAATGTACGACGGGCGATTCCACAAGGATAATGACAATATCATGAATCCTCCACCACCAGTGGCAGTGGGAGTGTCCAAGAACAGCCCGCGCATGAACATTGGCAACTTCCTGCCCTCCAAATTTCAACAGCAACAAC
>Ga0181465_100160_pt1 | contig 18819 bp, 20 predicted proteins | sample InSIn3gowninarea_FD_119076 | JGI IMG/M metagenome (GOLD analysis project Ga0181465, IMG submission 119076) | Clean room microbial communities from NASA Spacecraft Assembly Facility at Jet Propulsion Laboratory, Pasadena, California, USA -... ... | reverse complement strand
CCACCCCCCCGGCTCATTACCACTTACCGCCACCGCCCACCTCCAAAATCTACTTATCTACTTCACTCATATGTCATCCCACCAATGGTCATTCCCTTTCTCGTGCCTTCCATCCCCTAACCATTTCATTCCACATGTCCATATCCATTGCATTATATCTGCCTATCCATTTCTTCCAGGCGTTACATTCTCTCGTTGGCGATAAATGAAAATCCTCCCTTTCAGTAATGGTTTCACTTTAACTGTAATGCATTCTCTGTTATAAATAAGCCCCTCATCCTCATTATGTGATTTTCCTTTACTTTGTCTTTTATTCAGGTTTCCTAAGTTCTATTGCTCCTTGCTTCTACTCTGTGGCATAACTAAATTTACCATCAAAACGAAACCTTCTTTTTGTTAGGTATTTTCATCCCTAACCTTGTGTTATTTCTTCCTCTTAATTCTGCAAATAATGGCTCCTAAAATAAAAGACCATCCCTCTATTAGTCAAACCTCATCACAGGAAAATCCCAAAGTCTCTGATACCCTAGAACTTTATCACATTCCCTTAGCTAACTAGTTCTTCAAAATTATAGACACGGAGTGTGAATTCGATATATTTGAATTGTACCATGGTTAAAGCAGACTTACCTAGAATCTGAAGATGAAATCAACTTATGGGAATCTTTATTTCCCATGTACATGTTTCCTCAAACCTATCCTTTTCCTGTCTTAGTCATGTGGTGTCAAGCTAAGTACAATCCCTTACAGAGAACTGTCATATCTCAAAATGGAGACATTCTGATATCCATCACCCATGAAACTATCAATAAGATGCTTCTTATCCCTCAAAATAATTCCCTTATATTTTTCTCCACTATTGTCTTAATGGATCTATACCATAAGCTCACTTTCCCCCAAAGAGCTCAAATTTTTTAGATCTTTCTTCCAGAAGATGTTGAACTTCCTAAAAAGAACCCTCCATACCCAGCATCCATGTTCCCTAAGAGAGCTAAACACATCATTTCCTTAGTTTCTTGACTGTTAAATTACCAAACAAATCAATGGGTAGATGAATCTATTCTAGGATATTTATCCATCTTCTCCAAAGAAAACAAGCATGCTTTCATGTATAATTATAGTCAATTTTTGGCTAAAAGTATGCATGAACAATCAATGAAAATTACTACAGAAGGAGTATTTAAATATTCCTCTGTACTAGTGCATATGATGCTTTTTCAACAAGGATACAAGTTGCCTATAACATTACACATGTAGGATGATCAGCAAGTGATTCAATTAGTCACACTATGGAATTCATTGATCAGAAGGAACTCAACTGAGTTCAAGTTTTCAGATTTGATTGATGGTTTTATTCATCCAATTGCACAGATTCTCAACAGGCAGAGCAATCCTAGGATCAGTCCAGAAACCAAAAGGATCCTACATTTGAGTGACCAAGCCAAGATAGGGGACTGGTATCTTTGCTAGAATTATACAGAGATTAGAGTGTATGGTTGTGAACTAGCTCCATACAAATTTCCCTAATATGTTCCAATGAGAATTTTCTCTCTGGAATATATTAGGCAAATGATTAATATGGATGAACTACATTTCATTTCAAGGAAGAGGAAATCTCAGTTCAAAATCAAGTCACAAGTAGGATCATTTATTTGCAATACTAGATCAGCATGTATTGAAGCATATTCAATCCTCAAACAAATGGGATTCCAACCAAGTTTACCATGGTCTTATGGCCCATTCAGTATAATCTCCAACTTAAGGGTGGAACTCAAAACCACACCTTACAATCGTATTGCAAGACCATATATTGAAAAGTACAGAAATCAAGAACAGTGGGAGGAGAATACACTTGAGGAAGCAGAAGAACGAAATTTACATCCTTCTACCCTCTAGATTCCCACTTCTCAAAGTAGGCAGGATAAGAGGCCCGAAGAATAATCTTCATCATCAGCAAAATGTGAATAAGAATTCATTATGTATCAGAAGAAACCAAGGATTGACTATAAAGGCACTACTACTCAAAGTCAGAAAGAGCCTATAATCATCAATTTGGATGATTCACAGGTTTCTACAAGGACAGAAGAAATTGTAATCACCACTCCATCCTCTTCTCCAGTTTCACAGAATTTGTTGGAGATCACCTAGTCTGTAGGAGTAAGTGAGAAAGAGGAGCCAAACATCTTCACTAATTTCCTTGAAATTAAACATAAGAATGAATCTTTGAAGGAAAATGTCTATGCTCAATTTTGGAAACAAGCATCAACTTCACAACATAGTTTATTGACAACTTTTGACAGTGAAAAAGGCAGAATGAAAATGGAATTCCTACAAGCCCAAGTGCCTTTTCCAAAGGCTTCTTCAAATTATAAGAAGACTGTATTTTCCTTTGATTCCAACCAAATAAATCCAATCGACCAGTTGGACATGCATACGCAGTTTGTTGAGATGATTTTCTCTACCATGACTAACACTAGTATGGCATTATCAAAACTAAGGACAACTCTTTCAAATGTATAGTCACAATTAAAGATAGAAAATCTATCCTCTTTGGCAAAGGATAACAGGGTAAATTCATTAGAAGACTTCGTGATCAAAGTTGGGCATGACCCCATTGATGTTAAAGCTATAGAGGACAATATTAAAAATAAGAATGCAGACATTGAAACATTAAGGAAGCATCTCAAACTACCCTCTATAGAGGATCCTCAAACTGAGGAGATAGCAGAAAGTGAGCAACACAAAGAAGAAATGATCAAGTTGATCATTGAGAAAAATGTACAGATAAAGATAATGGAAGAGAAAATTGAGAAATTACTTAAGGAAAAGGAAGAATATTCTCAAATAGCCATATCTCCAATTACAACTATATCTATTATAGTGTCAAGGACAGCAGGGGAATCGACATCAACAACAACATAGTCTACATAAATAGTAGGTGATTTAAACAAAGTCATACAGGAGTTGTCTCTCCAGAGACAAGAGAATGAAATGCTTCACAAGAAATTTAAGAATATGGAGACTCATAAGATTAAAAATGACACTCTTTATGTTGAAGAGATGCAAAAGTCCCATAGATTGACCAGAAGAATAGAAGAGTTGGAAAATGAGTCATTAAAATATTTGGGAAGACATTAGTCAGGCTATAACTGAATTTTGGCCCTCCATACAGATTATTTTTGAACAGAAGAGCTGATAAATAAGTGCTAGACAGTTATTGAGGAAGTTAGAGAGCTTCTTAAGGATAAACCAAGTGAAGCCACAGATATGACTAAAGTTCTCAATTTAAAAACCAGAGCCGAGTTGGAGCAGATTCAGATTGTGGATAGGACATAAACTATTCTGGACATTAAGAAGGTTTTGCAAAAAAAGAATCTCATGACTCAGTTGGAGACCAAGTGCCAAGCCTTGAAAAATGTTGTCTAAAGGTTTCATTTCAAGTTCAACTTACTCAACCAGAGAGGACTACCAGGAGTTTGGAGGAATATTTTCAAAGGATTTATGCAATTGCAACTAATAAAGCTAGATTTGCAGGTCTAAAGGGTCACCTTACAGGGAAAGAAATCTTAGAAGCTTTGGATTTTGATTTATAACCAAGCATGAAATCAAACACATTTTTTTTAATAAACCTACTTCTTAAAAGTATATTGAGGTTAATGAAGTCTACAGAGAATTGGTTTTCTATACCAAGTGAAGATAAGTGGGATCACTTGTGTGAAATTATTGAGTAACTTTCATCACCAACTAACAGATAACTAGGCAACACTTTTTGGGGACCAAATCATCAACAAATACCTTAAAGATAGTGCCAACATTCAATAGTTGTAGGATTCCTATAGTTTTGTACTATTTTGTATTTTTGTTAAAAAAGTCTCTAAAAGACCTTTCATTTTGTATAAATAACTCTTCCTTTGAGTTATTAAGGGTCGAACCCTTGGATGGGATTTCAAAGCAAAATTGTAATCAAGCTGGAGATTAGCTTCAAATTAATGAAAGGATTCTGGATTTGCCTCAAATAGTTTGCCTCCTCATGAGTTTTTCTTCTGTGTTCATTTCATTATGTTTTTCTTCATGTATTTAAGCCTTATAGAGAAATTTGGGTAAGATCAAACTAAATATCAGTCCATCTTAAATCCCTTGTGAAGTTATAAACAATAATTAGAGATTAGTTTATAAAATTGTATATTATTATAAACTCCTCTATATCAATAAATTGTCACACCAATCTGCATTAGATTAAATACATTTTATTGACCAAGAAAACATTGTTTACCAGCATTCCTTCTTATAATCAATTAAATATTATGTTTGAATATTTAGTAAGCTGTAATTCCTTAAAACTATGTTATTCACTCAATTAAAATCAATTAACTATTTTTATACAAATAAACATCCCTTTCATTCTATTTGGCAAGTGTTAAAGTTTAAGCACATGTTTTCAAACTGTTCATAACATTGGTCATCCAAAAAACTTTAAAATAAACAAAACATTTTAGATGCTCTGGCATGATTAATTAACCTAGAATCATCTCAGAGGACAACACAACCAAGGCTTTCAGGACTAGTAACTCAACCCACCAAGGGCTTCCAGAGCGTTTTTCCATCCAAGGCTTCCAGAACTAGTAACTCAACCCAAGTTGTTATAGAGCTTCGAGAGAATTTGTCCAACCAGGGCTTCCAGGAACTAATAATGCAACCCATGCTAAGGAAACATGAGAACCAACCAAAACAAAACAAGGAAATAAACCCACAATCTCCATTGTTATCTGGGAAATGGAAAGGCTAGGTAATCTGCTGTCAATCCAAGAAATCTCCCATTCCAGTGACATATCATGACCAAAAATCCACATGCATATGCCATGCATGCCAAAACTAGTGAGGAACACATACATGCAACTCAATACCTACAAGAAAATCTTGTTGTAGTTGTTGATCCATTTTCTCTTGTGCTTTCTTTCTCTTCATTTTCCTTCTTGCTCCAAAAATCCAAGTATGCCACACTCTCCGAGAGTTCTCCAAGAAAACTCTAATTATCCAAGAGTATGAGAGAGAGAGAGAGAGAGAATAATGAGAGAGATCCAAAACTGAACTGACAAAAGTTTACCAACTGATCCTCAGAAGCCTTTTTATGAATGAGGCCTCTATTTTCTTCATTTTCCATTATTTTCCTTCATTTTTCTCCTTACATGCAACCTGTGACCTTTCACCTCCCTTTTCTCCTAATTTCCATTATCTTCATAAATAAATATGCCAAAAATTCCATTTTTCGTTTCCAAAGCCTTCACCATTGCCTTTGCTAATTTCCTTAGCCATTAAACAATCACAAGTAATCCCCATCACTAGGATTTTACCCAACATTTAGCTTGGAATAAGTGTCCCATCAACCGTGGTTATTATTTTTCCTTTATTAACTTTTATTACATGGAATTTTCACTAGGGTTGTTACAGAGTCCTCATCTAGTTGTCTTATGCCTCCTCTCTTTTTGATTAGATATTTTATGATGTTGAAATCTCCTCCCGTTATCTAGTATTATTCTTCTATTATGTTGTTCAGCAAGTGCAAGGAATCAAAAAATTACCCTTTTATCCCCTTGTGATTGGACCATTAACATTGGCAACATAATTGGATATTGTTGAGCCAATTAGCTAGATTGTGATGGTTAGGGTTCTTTTTTGTGGCAAAGGATTCATTTACCAGGATTTTGGAAGGGTTCCAAATGATTGTCTCCTACAATTCCTACTATGTCATTCACTACCTACCTACTACTAGGCCATAATTTTTTGAAGATTATTTCTAAGGATTTCAATTTAAATTTAGTTTCTTGAAGCATAACAAAATTGGGTTGTTCTATCATTATTCTGTTTTTGAGAATCCTCTATTTTTATTTTCCATTGAGATATCTTATGTTCCATGATGTAATCATCATGACATGTTATTGGGGGAGTGATGGAATGTTTCTATCATGAGATAAACCCTACTTGAGCTAACCAAAAGTCTTCCAATTCCCAAATCAATTGTTTTTTGTTTTTCATTGCTTTTTTTTTCTCTCCTTTTCCTAGATTTTCATTCTAATCCAGGTGGATATTGGTGGCCACCCACCTATTCCACTTGGACCCCCAACACTGTCTCTTTCAGTTTTTCGGTTTCCTTAATTGTAGCATAGTTTACTATTTTTGGCACTTTTTCAAGTCTTGAACTTCTGGAACCATTTTGAGGCCCCAAATGACGTTTTTAGGGGAAATAGAGAGACCAAAAACATCTAGAATTGGCTTGTCGGTTTGTTTTCGGCCTTCTCATCGAGATCTTAAAAACAAGGTATTATGATACGAAGATTGTATGTCAAAGTTACAACCCCGAGAAGTTAATGTACCAGTTTACCCAAACAAGGCCTGTAGCTTTGGTGCTTCATCTCCTAGGGTTAGGTTTTTGGATGTTTAGGGTTTTCCATTGTTTCTCAATAATAAATAGGCCTTTGAGCCTCATTGTAACACAATTTAGAGGCATGTAGCCACCATATGTCTTCTTAGAGATAAGCTACCATTGACCGAGCTATCTTCTTTCCATTCTGTTTGTAAGCATAGTTCAACATTTTTCTATTAATGAAATGAAGTGTTCTTCTACTGCATCTCTGTATTTATGTTTATATCTATAAGTTGTTGCGTTCATGTTTAAGTTCAGATCAATGGTATTAGAGCAGTCTTCTCTTTCTCTGTTTTTCTTTGCATGCCCCCAACGAGGTTAGGGTATAAGGAGTTAGGGCTCAATCTGGTTGAACCGTTGCAAGATCAACCTCACAAAACCCTAAGACATCCCATGGCGGAAGAAAATAAGGACGAGGGGGCAAGAGATCCTTTCAAAATGTTGCTTGAGGAAGCCCTTGAGTGATAGAGGGATATGATGATGGATAACTTTGCCCAGATCCTTCGACGGCTACCCATAGGCGATGCATCTTCACCTAGCAGCCACTCTGGAGGCGCCACTCCTTTTAAGGTACATGTTAACTTTGATATTCCCATATTAAAAGTTTTGGTACATGCAAACGTCGTAGATAAATGGTTAAATCTGTCAAAAGGATATTTTTCAGTACATGACTTTTCCAACAAGGAAAAGATTACTTTTTCACTTCTCAAAGATGCCCCACGCATCAAGAACTAGTGGGAAACATACTGTGAACAAAAGGACAAGAGTGAACGCTTGTTGTTTTTAGCCACACCCACTTGGGATTCTTTCCGTGACATCATCAAGGAACAATATTACCCTGTCGGGAGCTATGAAGATAAATACATAAAGTGGACCATGCTACGACAGGGAAGGGACCAAGATGTGCCGAAGTTCACAAATATTTTCCATACCCTTTAAGCTGGGTATGAAGGATACTAAGCGGCATTTGGTGCTCAAGTATCGTGGCTGCCTACACAAGTACATCCAAGATGAGATGGAGTTCCTGGAAATTTCCTCGCTCAACACGGCGTACCGGTATGCTGTCAAGATTGAACAAAAGTTTAAACAAAAGAAGCGGGACTTTGGGTCTGCGAATCCAAAGCAAGGAAAAGGAACCCCCAAACCACATAACAAAGGACCAAGCTGAGGCGAGGCTACCCAAGATAGCCCGCCGAAGCTGCAAGCAAAGAACAACACGATGAAGACAAAGAAGGACATGGGAAAATGGTGTGAGTTCCATAAGAGATCCACTCACAATACAAGTGAGTGTTGAGCCAAATAGTTACTGGTGGTCACACTTAAGGATTCTGAATCAGATGCATGTTCTGACTCTGAATCAGAACCCGATAAGGGAACTGACAAAGGGAAGCAACTCATTGATGCGGAGCCCAGTGCCACAGTGGCCACCACCAAGATCCAGAAGATTGAACTTGGAGATCCAGAGGAGGGGAAACACCTCTTCCACTCAAAGATGTGGGTGAAGGGTTCTCCTTTGCAGTTCATTGTCGATAGCGGGAGCCAAAAGAACCTCATTTCAACAGAGGTCATGAAGCGGCTGGGTTTAAAGACTACAACACATCCACAGCTTGACACCATCAAGTGGCTTCATCAAGGACGAGATCTTTGTGTTAGCCAGCAATGCCTCCTTCCCTACAGCATCAAGCCCTTCAAGGATGAGGTAGTGTGTGATGTTGCTCCTCTTGAAGTTTGTGATGTATTTTTAGGACAACCATGCTTGTGGAAGTGACATCTTGTATATGAATCTAGACTTCGCTCTATGATTATTACCTTGGCCAACAAGTTGTATAGGATACCAGAGGTAGCCCTGCCTACCACTATCTCTTTGGTCACTACAAAGCAATGCAGTAAGATCATTTCCTAGACCAGGAAATTTGTTTTCCTTATGATTCGCCCTTAGGGAAAGAATAAGGTTGTGGCCACGACTTCCAAGCAAGGCTCCTCTGCACAACAACAGCAGATGGACAAGGTTGTGGAGCAGTACAGGGATATTTTCATCTCACTTACAAGGCTACCTCTACACTGTCAGGTCAAGCACTCCATCGATCTGACCCTGATGGTGTCGCTACCCAATGGGCCGATCTATCGATGCTCTGTTCTGGAGAACGATGAGATCAAGAGGCAGATTCAGGAACTATTGTAGAAAGAGCATATCAAGCCAAGCTCGTCACCATGTGGGAGCCTGATTGTATTGGTACAGAAGAAGGATGGGACCTAGAGGCTCTGTATTGACTACCAGGTGTTGAACAAGATCACCGTACGGAATAGGTTCCCAATCCTGCAGATTGATGGCCTTCTTGACCAACACAAGGGGGCCAAATATTTCAGCAAGATTGACTTGAAGTCAAGTTATCACCAAGTACCTATCGAACCCTCTTATGTGTGGAAGATTTCCTTCAAATCCAAGGAGGGCCTTTTCGAATGGTTGGTCATGTCGTTTAGATTGACGAACGACCCTGCAACCTTCATGATAATGATGGACGCATCTTGCAACCCTTCACCAATGCATTCGTGGTGTTCTATTTAGATGACATCTTGATCTTCAAGCAGAGTTGAGACGAGCACCTCCACCATATTTGACAGGTCCTTCAAACCCTGTGACAACACAAGCTGTGTGCTAACTTGGAGAAATGCACCTTTGGCCTGACCCAGGTTCAATATTTTGGGTACATAATTAATGAGGGGGGTGTACATGTGGACCCATCCAAGATACAAGTCATTCAGGATTGGCTAGCCCCAACCACTCTAACAAAGCTCTGTAACTTTTTGGGCCTTGCCAACTTCTACCATAGGTTCATGTTGGGGTTCTCTCATATCACTTGGCCTTTAAGTCAAGTCACCAAGGGCGGAGCAAAAGAAAAGTTTTTTTATCTGAAACCCAACAACAAGTGTTCTCTAAGTTGAAGAATCACCTTTGGTTTGCCCCAATTCTCACATTACCAGACCTGCAACAACCATTTGAGATTGAGACAGATGCCTCCAACTATGCTATTGGTGTGCTTCTTACTCAGCATGGGCATCCAGTGGTTTGCCACAGTGAGACACTTTCAGACACAGTGCGAAAGTACCCCACTTACGACAAAAAAACGTATTCCATTATGCAAGCATGTTGTCAATGGAAGAATTACATGCTGGGGAAGGAAATGGTCATCCACATAGACCACCGACCTCTACAGTTCATACAAACACAAGGGAAGTTGCAGAATGATCGCCATCAGAAATGGTCCACCTACCTACAATAGTTCCATTTGAAAATTAAGTATAAAAAGGCCAGCACCAATAATGTCGTTGATTGCCTCAGCCGACCATCGGTCATGGTGCTGATCACTGTGCTCAACTCCTGTGGGCAGGAGACATTGGGGTGGCCACATCTTTACAAGAGTGATCCAGAATTCGGCAGCACATACCAAACACTCCTGGAAGGGAAGCAAGTTCCAAATTTTCACCTTCAGGATGCACTATTATGCCACCTGGGACACATCTGTGTTCCTTCAAGCGAGTGTGCCAAGATGATTTGGGAGGCATACTACAGTTGGGTCACTGGACATTTCGGAGTAGAGAAAACAATTAGCATATTGCAAAAGTATTTTTATTGGCCGAAACTTCGTCAAGATGTTGGGAAGTACATTAGGTCATGCACCGCCTACGGCAATGCCAAACCAACCATCAAGAAACAAGGCATGTATACTCCTCTACATAATCCTAGTCAGCCTTGGGAATCTGTCTCCATGGATTACATGTCGGGCCTTCCTTCTACTAAGCACGGCAACGATTGAATTTTCGTGGTCGTCAACAAATTCTCTAGGATGGCCATCATGGTAGTCCGCAAGAAGAGTATCATAGCAGAGGTCGCTACTAAGTTCTTCTTTGAGTGTGTATGGGTACACTTTAGGATCCCGCAGTCCATTGTCTCAGATTGGGACAGTATATTCCTGAGTGCATTTTGGTCAAGTCTCTGATCGATGTTGAATACAAAACTTACTAAGTCCATGGCTTTCCATCCCCAAACTGATGGCCAAACAGAGGTTTTCAACAGGATGATCGTACACATTCTACGCATGTACAACTCGAAGCATCCACGCACATGGAATGAAAGCCTTCCCTATGTCCAGCACAACTACAACAGAGCTCTCCACAGCTCCATGGGCCATAGCCCCTTTGAGGTAGGGCTCGGATTTCAGCCATTATGTCCCATTGATGTGGCCATACCAATTGCAGCGACTCAGGTAGATTCAGCTAATGTATTGAATGGACTTCATTGAGTGCATTCAATACATCCGCCAACAAGTCCATGATCTATTGGGCAGAGCTAATGCTAAGTACAAGTAGCACCATGATCAACATCGGGTGTCGCACAAGTTCTAGGTGGGCTACAAATTTTGGCTACATTTGCAAAAGGAGTGCCTCGCTAGACTCCACTGCAAGCTTCGCCCGCTCCGATATGGGCCATACACCATCACCAAGGCTGTAGGGGACAATGCCTTCGAGCTTAGCATTCCATTGTTCCTTTGTCTGCACCCAGTGTTCAATGTAAACTACCTCCGGCCATACTTTCGACCATTGTTGAACACATCTGACGTTGCAAAATAGCTCACACCAATAGAGCTAAGCCCAGACTGCATGGAATAGGCCACCACAAATCAGATCATGGACACACAGATCAAGAACACTCGCCAGCAAAATGTCCAACTATATCGGGTTGTCAAAGTTGTCCAACTCTTTCACCAAGGCAAGTGGCTTACTAGGGACCAAGTTCAACAGAAGTTTCCCCATCTCATGGAGGCACTCAATGCAATGGGGACCATTGCTTCCTAAGGGGGGAGGAATGATCCAGGTGGATATTGGTGGCCACCTGCCTATTCCACTTGGACCCCCAACACTGTCTCTTTCAGTTTTTCGGTTTCCTTAATTGTAGCACAGTTTACTGTTTTGGGCAGTTTTTCGAGTCCTAGACTTCCGAAACCGTTTTGAGGCCCTAAACGGCATTTTTAGGCGAAACAGAGAGACCAAAAATGCCTCCAAATTGCTTACTAATTTGTTTTTGGCCTTCTCTTCAAGATCTTCGAAACGAGGTATTATGATAGCCAAACGGAGATTGTATACCAAAGTTACGACCGCAGGAAGTTGATGTACCAATTTACCCAAACAAGGTCGACAGTTTTGACGCTTCATCTCCTAGGGTTAGGTTTTTGGATGTTTATGGTTTTCCATTGTTTCTCAATAATAAATAGGCCTTTAAGCCTCATTGTAGCACAATTCAGAGGCATGTAGCCGCAATATATCTTCTCAGAGATAAGCTACCATCGCCCGATCTATCTTCTTTCCATTTTGTTTGTAAGCATTGTTCAGCATTTTTCTATTAATGAAATGAAGTGTTTTTCTACTACATCTCTATATTTATGATTATATCTGTAAGTTGTTGCGTTCCTGTTCAAGTTCAGATCAGGTTCTCTTTCACATTGCAAGATGTTGTATTAGAAGAGAAAGTAGGGGATTCAAAGGGTTACCTTGGTGCTAAATATGTATGGCTTCTTGCATTATGATGTACACCCTAGTTATCAATTATTCTTCATCTTTCGAAATTGTAGTAGGATATTTCTCTTTCCATTATGAAGCCAAAGTACTTAGGTCCATATTTCCCAGTTCTTCAAAGTGCTCTTCTATCTTTTCTTGGTCTTTTTTCATTCCTTTTGTCATTTCAATTTCAAATATTTGTTGACAATATACATTTGGATTTGGAATAACTTTCTCTTCTTTGTGCTCCATATGTTTCTCTAAATTCTACTTTTGGCTCTTTTCTTTGCCTTCCACTGGGGCTTCATCCTCTAAGTTTTTCAGGGTTAAAAAACAATTTTTATTTTGATAATCTCCTCCTTTATTTATACCTATCGTTTCCCTAGGGATATTCCTTCTATTTGTTACCAGAGTGTACCCTTCTTGACGTGTCTTTGGAGCCATTTCAAGCCTAATTATTTATTGTTTAAATGGAATTCTCTAAATAGATTTTCATATTCATGACATCACCTACATCTAAAGGGTACTTTTTCACAATAAATTGGTTGGATCCATATATTATCTTGGTAGCTAAGTTGAATGTAGGATGGCAAGGGTTTTGAGATACCCATATACGTGCATAAATGAGCCTAGGATGTGTAACACTCTGGCTATGTGGTCTCAGATAACATGCATAAATTTCATACTATGTTCCCTGTCCTTTCCAAGATCTTTGGGTCCTAAAATTCATGAGATAAAGAGTATAGGCTAATCTAGAGTAGGGCTGAAGAGAATTTGTATGTTTCAGGATAAGATATTTCAATCCAAGGTTTTATATATAGACCTACAGAATTAACAAAGTATGAGCCAACTTGGAAGATTCAATCTCTATCCTCCACATTATTAAAAATGGCTACAAAACACATCTTAATCCAAGCTTTAGTTCCATATCTCCTTTGAGAGTCCATGTTTTTCTAATTCAGCTTATTAAGATCCTTTCAAAAGGCCAAATACCTACAAATTTGTAGATCAGTGCATGATCTTGCATATAGTGTATCTTCACTCTAATCTTGGTAGTGGGGACTTCATAAAGTGGTGGTTTTGTTTAATGGGGGAAACAGGAACTAGAGGACCTACATCCTTTGTCTTGGGGGATCAGGATTTTTTTCTACATATCCATTGCTTTCTTAGACGAGGTCATGGTCTTTCCATTGTATTGCAATATGGAGTTAGACCATTGTTCTAGGCAAGGTCCCCTGCTAGTTAGAATGTTGTAGTAGGAGGAGTCCCTACCACTCCCCCTCCCCCACTGCCTGAGGCCATTCTACAAAAGTAAACCCTATGTGCATGTTATAATCTTAGGTCAAGTCAAGTTGTAGGTCTTGTTTGAAATCTTGATAATAATTTGATGATGAATTTATAGTTTAACTACTTGAACATTGAAACTTTATCTTGTAACTGATACTTTATGCTAAGATTTTATGTCAACCCAACTTGAGTCATGGATGGTTTTGACTAAATTTTAAGAAAATCTTAAGTTGCATTTGTTTTCTTGTTATTATGCAATAAATACTTAATCACAACTATTCTCTAAATGGGGGAAAAGCAAGTTTATATGAAGAGGATTGGATTAAATGCATTATGTTTAACTTTAAAATTATAAGTTATAAAACAGTTTTAGATTTTCTTTATCCTTCTCCATGATTCACCATATAAAATAAAACTAATGGCAAGAGTTTGCAATAAAAGTTTCTTCTTATTCCAAAGTCACTTTCATTTATCATTTATAATGGCATTCAAATTTATGATGAAACTCTATCATGAAATATTTAAAAGAAATCATCTTCTTGGCAAATTATTAAATAACTCTAGTTTATAATTATTAATCTACATTATTTATTATATCACTTAAAATAAATAATTATTGATAATTGTATCAATTAATTGATAAAGAATATAAGTTTAAATAATTGAGAAAAAAAATAGTTATTCAAATTTGTGATGAAAAATCAATAATTGCTCATAGGACAACTCAACTAGTGATTGATGTGTTATGAAGCACTTTGTAAACCATAAGATTCAAATTTCAAATCCTTGTGGATAAGCCATCATTAAAATGAATTACTTTCTCTTAATTGTTAAATAAATTCAGTTGCTCCACATTAAAAGGAATTACTTTCTCCAAATTGTTAGATAAATTCAATTTCTCCAAATTGTTAAATAAATTTTGTTTATAATTTATAAGTATTAATTCATAATATATATTACATCACTTAAATATATAATAATAATTATTAATTATATCATTTAATTGATAAAGAATATTGATTTTTGTTAGTTTAATTTAAATAATTGAGAAAAGAGTTGTTATCTTTTCTTTCGAATTTTTTTTTTTGTGTGTTTATCAAGTTGTCGAACTCCAGAGATTACATTAGGTTTGACTTGTGGCTTGAAAAACCTCAAAATCACTAGAAGATTGCACCTGGCTTGGGCCACACTAGCTCTTAACATGGTTAGATGTTTTCCCACTAAATTTTGATCAGGTGACCTTCACATCACAAAGTAACTTAACAATACACTTCATCAATGTCTATTCTACACCCCATGAGCTTTTTCCTTCAAAACTTAAATCTTATTTCCAACCTATTATTTTATGAATTAATTGTTAATTAAATTTTAGTAAAATCATTTATTAATTAATGTAACAAATTACTTATTAGTGATTTAAAATAAATATATCAAAATATCAAAATTAATATATATATATGAATGATAATTAATCTATACGTATAATATAAATTAATGATGAAACATTTAATCGATTAAAAAACGATATCAATATACAAATTTTGAATAAGTTTAACGGTTTATCTTTTTTTTAAGTTTAAATTAAAATTTAGATGGAAATAAAATATCTATACTTTTGTTAATTTTAGTAATTAAATATTTAAGTGAATAACAAATTTAATTATTAATTATTAATTTTTCTACAATGAATAATAATAAACACTAAGTTCGGCCTGGAGTATGCCGTAAAACTGCTTCTGCTTGGCTAAGAGCTCGTCTTCCTCGGACGTAAGGAAACAGGTTAACGGCCCAAGACCCAGAGGCATCTGGCAGGAGTGATAGCCTGCTCCCTTACGGACCACCAGCGGGTTATTTCAGGTGGCGTGGTTTTCCTTGATAACAGTGATGCGTACAAACTGACAGTTGCGGATAGCAGCCAGAGATGGCTGTCCTCACTATTGGTTTGTCAACTGAGTTTGATGGGTTTTTCCACCTTTTGAAAAAAAGAAAAAAAAACACTACGTTATCTTTTCCCAATAAACCAGTCATTTTACTTAAAAAGGTCATAATCACATCTCCATCTTAATGACAATCATGACGGCTGTTCCTCCATTCGGGGCTTATTTTACTCCTATCATTTCGCTCATTCACGATATCCATGTTGACTTTGTTGTCGGAAAATGCCATCCTCATTTTACCATTTCAATTATTATGACAACTATTTTTACCATTCCTCTTATTTTTACCATTTCAATTATTATGACATCTAATTATTATTTTCAACCCCACTCAACCTTTCATTTTCCTCCTTCAAATCACGTTTACATTGGTTAACAGTAAATTAACAATAAATTTAGTAACCATAAATCCCTTAAAAATTGGTTAACAGGAAATTAATCTAATGGAACAATTTCGTTTGTTTTTTACCATAAAAAGGAAGAGGAGGAAAGTCGCAGCAACCTCAAGAACTTTAACAATATTTGATATTGTCAAATTATATATCATGAAATCTTAATATATAAGCGACTACTTGATGGTTGTGTCTCACCATCCATCTACTAATTAACTTCAATGATCTTCTAAGCTGGTCAAATTCGACTTCTCACTTATTGCGATTGTGACCTTTGTAACATAAGCTTCCAACCAAAAAATTAATGTCATAGGAAGACTCTTGAGATTCTATTTCTTACTTCTTTCCCAACCCCTCAAGTAATATATATATTCATATTTATATTTTTATATTTTGATTTAATCAATCACAGTAATATATATATAAAATTAGTACAATCATATTCATAAATGTGGTTGATATATGTCATTAAATTTAATATGCTAAATTAATATATTAATATATTGAATTTAAGATTAATATCAAAAATTCTAAGATTATAAAATTAAGGAAAGATAAACCTGATGGATTATTAATATTGTAAACCCAAGGGAATTAAAAGAGAAGAAAATACGCTAGGGTTTCTACAGTTCTAGGGTTTTAAGGCCTATATTGAATCCTTACTGCCAAATCAGTTTTCTTTCAGCTTTTAGACACTACAGTTTGCTTTGAAGTTGGCTGCAGGCTCATTGGGCACATGTCAGTTCCCCCTAGAGGAGGGGGATAGCCCCCTCCTTTAAGAATATTGTTACTAGAGCTCGGTGTACTGCATCTAGCATGTTCGACAAGACATGGCAACAGAAAGGAAAGAAATCGCAATCACCAGAGTTGGGAGCTCAATGGCAGTCTAGGATGAAGGGTTGTTGCCTCCCAAAGACAGCTAAAAACCCCCACATGTTGATCCCAAATTATCAGTTGAAACAATCTCGCTAGTACATGCAAGATCATGCGATAATATACAAATTCATGGGTATTTGGCCTAAGGAGTCAAATATCCTCAGATAGATCGAGCTATCACCAAACAACGAATATTTTTGTCCTACGCCAGGATCTGTGTTTACATGAACATCCCTCAACCCTTGCCAGAGTCTGTGGAAATTGAATACCAAGACAAAGTTTGGTCCCAGCTGTTGGATTACGAGCATGTCCCATTCAAATGCATAATATATCATGAATATGGTCACCTATTTCATGATTGTCCTCAACGGCAGAAAGGGACTCCCGCCAAATTCGGTAAGTCCTTCTCAAGATGGCTTCCAGGAAGTGTCGAGTCGGTGCTCTTCAGGGATCAGGGGTCCTCCTAGCCATGCTTCTCCACCACCCCCATAAGCGACCTCAAATCGTCAAGTGGGGAATCGCTTTGCACTTCTGGAAGAACCAACGGAGAACAAAAATAAAAAAGAGCTAGAAATTGTCAGCCAACCCCAACAAGCAATGGAAGTGGAAGCGAGTCCTGAAAACCTTAAGAGAAATTAGCCAAGTAAAAGGAAATCTTTGGAGGAGCTTTCAGTCGATAAAGAGATCCAACAAGTCCTTGCTCAAGCTCAGCAGGCCCTAGAGCATGAAGTCAAAATGGATCAACTCAATTATGACGAGAGGATTTTGGTAGCATTTCTACGAAACTGGGAAAAGGTTGGATCTGGAGATATACCTCAGGAGCAACTCGAACAATTTCACTAGATCTACAAGGAATGGAAACAACGTCAAGAACCTCAAGATTCTTCCCCTCACTCATCCATGGTGATCTAAGACGAGGAGGCATCCAAAGTCTAGTTCAGGGTTCAAAAGAAGAAAGAAGGGTAGAAAACCAACTAGTGAGGTGATCCATGAAGCCAAGGCTATCCTAGACAACTCAGGACAAGCCAATGTCCTCACGGAGTACTACCAATGAACCCTACCCCTTCCTCAAAGAAAGTAGTCTCTTGGAATATAATGGGCCTCAACTCGAAAGGTAAGTTGAGGTACTTACGAGATAGGATTCAACAAGGAAAATTGGATATCATTGTATTACAGGAAACCAAGGTGACGTAGGAGAAGCTAAGCGAAATCAAGAGAAGGATTTAGCCATCAGAGGAATGTATGGCATTGGACACGAAGGGTAGTGTAGGAGGTTTAGGGATCATCTGAGACACTAGATCTATCTCCTTTGGGTCTTGGATTTCCTTCCCCGACTCTCTTTTAGGAAAATTCGAATGTATACGCTCCTCTATGAAGGTCTGGTTAATAGGGGTTTACGACCTGACTCTCCCAAGGGGAAAGTCGAGCTTCCTTAGTAGTTTACAAAAGTTAAGAGAAATTATGGGTGAGGGCAGTTGGATCCTTGCAGGAGACTTCAACATGATCAAGGACTTAGGAGAAAAGAAAGGAGGAGTTTGTCGGCTTGATCCTATTTCTCATTCTTTTCAGGAAACTATCCAAGATAAAAGAAGTTGAAGATATAGAATTCATTAATGGTATGTTCACTTGGAACAATCATCGAGGAGGTAAGCACCAGATAGCGTCACATCTGGATTGCTTCCTTATCTCGGGTGATATTCTCCAGCAAGATCATTATCTTCAATCTTTTATTCTCCCATGTTTGGGTTCAGATCATTGGCCCATATGTCTATAAATAAACCTGATAATGGCCCCAAGGAACATGAATTTCTGCTTTGAGGCATTCTAGCTCGAAAGGTCTTATTTCATAACAAAGTTAGAGGAATGGTGGAAGGACATCATGGTATCTGGGCAAAGCCATATGGAAATTTTCCAACCAAAGTTGAAGGAACTCAAGAAAAGGATAAAAGATTGGAATCACTCTGATTTTGGCAATATTCATAAAGAAAAACATGCGTTGGAGGGTGAAATGTGGGAAATACAATATATTATCTTATAAGGACGAATGGAGACCCTTTTGGCAATATTCCTTATGCAGTGTGATGTGCTCTTACGATCCACCACATTGCCTGTTGGTGGCTAGAATTGTCGTACTTTTTGGTCTCTATCCTATCCCAAACATACCACCTTAACCCATGTTTTAGCCCAAAAGGCCTATCCATTCCTACACCAACCCAATCTTCCACATAGATTAATACTTTGGTTCCATCGAATTACTTAGGAAAGGGATATATTAGTTACAAAGACATTTTAAGATATATAAAACCTGTAATTTAATGATTAAGTACATATGTAACCTTTGAATATGAAAAAC
>Ga0181465_100175_pt2 | contig 18830 bp, 7 predicted proteins | sample InSIn3gowninarea_FD_119076 | JGI IMG/M metagenome (GOLD analysis project Ga0181465, IMG submission 119076) | Clean room microbial communities from NASA Spacecraft Assembly Facility at Jet Propulsion Laboratory, Pasadena, California, USA -... ... | reverse complement strand
TGAAACGCTTCACTTCGATGAGGTGTATCAGGCATCTATCATAGAGAACGAGAAAAGTTCACAATTTGTGAACTTGAAGAAACAGAGGAAGCCAAAGGTCTGGCAGATGCAGAAGGTGCAGTAGAAGCCGAAGGTATGGAAGACACATAAGGTGTAGTAGAAGCCGAAGGTCTGGCAGACGTAGAAGGTATAGTAGAAGCCGAAGGCCGAGCGGAGAAGGAAGCTGAAGATAGAGCGAGAGGACAATCTTTTGACCTGATTCATCTTGAAAGATAGGGTCGCAGCCCTTGGGGTTGGTGCCTCAGAATTGGAAGGATTGGTGTCCTTGGAGTTGGCGCTCCTAAATATAAGGTTGGTTCCTTGACAAGATAGGGTCGAAGCCCTAGAGGTTGGAGCTTCATCAAAACCAAGTTGGAGCTTGGAACACATTTATATTGTATTTATTATTTTACTCAATAAAATTATACTTATACATTTCTCTATTTAAATTGTGAAGAATTAAAGTGGTAATAGTAACAATTGAAAGAAAATACTGATTCACCCCCTCTCTTAGTATTTCCAACAGTACTATGTGTGCTACAAGCAAGCCAAGTAATAGAAAATTATGCTTATATACTCCACTTCCAATTCCTTCTCGTCCTTGCGAAAGTGTTCCCATGGATTTTGTTGGGGGATTGCCAAAGTCTAGAAATGGTCATGATTATTTGTATGTATTTGTGGATAGGTTCAGTAAGATGTGTATTTTGACACCATGTAATAAACAAGTCACATCTGAACAAACTACAAATTCAAAATGTATGGGTTCATTTTGGGTTACCCACTTCTATTGTATATGATCGAGATTCTCGATTTGTTGGGAAATTTTGGTCAAGTTTATGGGAGTTAATGGACACAAAGTTAAAGAAGAGCATGGCTCCATCCACAAATATATGGTCAGACATAAGTGGTCAATAGGAGAACGATATAGTTTCTTCGAGGATATTGCAGCAAGCATCCCAAACTTTGGGATGAACATTTGTGTTATGTGCAGGATGCTTACAACCATGCAAAACATTCTTCTACTCAGGGATCTCCTTTTGAGACTTGTTTTGGTTTTATACCAAAGTCTCCCTTGGATTTTGTCTTTGGTAAAGACATAGTAGTTAATGGACATAGTGATGTGGACAAAGCAACCAAGTTCATTGAACAAATCTAGGAATTTCACCAGGCAGTATAGGAACAACTAGAAAGAAGGCAAGCAAAGTATAAGGCACAACATGACAAGCATCGAGTTGAGCATAGTTTTCAAGTTGGAAATCAAGTCTGGTTGTATATCAGCAAAGAAAGACTACAAGGGGAAGGTAAAAATTTGAAACCAATTAGATATGGTCCTTTCAAAATACTTGATAAAATTGGTGAAAATGCTTTCCGCCTAGATCTATCAGCCTACATGCAAATCTACTCTGTCGTAAATGTTGAAAACTTGCGATTATATGAACCTTCATTGATTGAAGATTTCGAAGAGCAAGGACAGATACCTTCAGTTGAAGATCTATTGCCTGAGTATCTCAATGAGTTACAGGAGGACAGTTCTTGATAGGAGGATAAGAACTTCATAAAGGGGAAATGTTGAGTATCTTCGAGTTGGCCTCAAAGGTAAAAATCCAAGTAAAGCATGATGAATAGATATTGGAAAAGTGAGGGAAATTTATCCTCACTTACTCGATAGCTAAAAACAATTTTTGGTGGACCAAAAGCTTCCAGCAGGGAGGAGTGATCCAAAATGGATTTAGTTTTTCCTCCAGACCAAAAGTCTTCAAATGTAGGTGAAAGTAGGCTAAAGTCCAAGTCCTCGTTAATACTAATCCAACGGTGCAAACAATGTGTAAATCCGAGTCCGAATGAAGAAATTAGAGCCAATTAAATATTTAGGTCAAAAGTCAATGCCTACGTCAGCAGGACATGTGGCAACCCGAGAATGAGTCACAGGTTCTGTATGATGTCAGTAGAGAAGGAATGTCGTATGTGTGATTGGTTCACACCATAGTCGTTGGATCATCCGATCAAAGGAGATCGACGCATATCGTGTCGAGACATGCAAGCAGGTTATCCTTAAAAACAGGTGCGATGAGGTTATTCAAAAGGAGTTAAACTTCTTTGAGTTCCGGTAGGGAAGCAGTAAACGGTTTCTCGCGTGCCTTAAAGGATGGAAATGGTTTTTCAGAAATCTACGTGATTCCACTCAGCGATTGAAACGTAGCATCCTAAAACAACTTTTCTCGCATGCTTTTGGAGAATTAACTGACGTGCTAGTTGGAGCGCAAGATTGTGTGACAGACGTCGGATCAAGCAGGATAGGTTGACGGTGCAGATCATCCAGATTATTAGACGAGTGGGACGCGATAACCATTGGATTGCTTGGTATCGAGATCTGCGCCAGGAAATGGCCGGATGGTCGGGGTCAACTCCACGCCTGCCGGTCCTTTGGTTTATGCTTTGTTTTTAATGTAATCGTATTATTCCGCGTTTATTGCAGTTTGTGACTAAACATGGTATATTAATACCATATCACCAAAAAAGTTGACAGAGTGTGGTTTTGAACTGTTCCACAGGGTTTGGAGGTCATAGTGGCCAAGTACGGTCAAGTGTATACTCGTTTTGACTCAACAACTCAAACTGAACATAGTGGTGAATCCATTTTCATGTTTGAGACTCTGTTTCTGAGCTCACATCTGTAATAGCAATTTGAAGACATAATAGAGAGGTCAGCACTGGAAGCTAAATGTTAAAATTGGCAACCAGGGCAAAACTTCATGTGGGTCATCTTATTCATGGCTAATAATATTTTTATTAGATTCCTCTCGTCGAGAGGTGTAGGATTGATATAAAGATCATCTGATTCCGATAAGTATTCATGGAGATATGAATTTATTTTGATTATGGAATTATTATCAAGCCGACCTACAACTCATGTAGGCTCAAAAGCCCAACAGTCGCATCTATTCACCCACCAACGTTGTGTATAAATATAAGAGGACTTTTCCTCATTTGGATTCACTCATCTCATCACATCTCTCTCTCTCTACTGCGCAGATATGAGTCTCTTCTCTACTGCGCTGAAATGGGTCTCTCTCTCTCACACATGTGAAGCCGGAAACCGCTGAAACTGAAGCTACAACTGCAGAAGTAAAGATTGACTTGCGTGCCCTAGAAGATCTCCTCATCTGAACTGCATTGTAGGTTCATCTGAACCTCCTCTGAAAGCTGCAACTTTTGGTGGTGGAATGAAGTCAATCCGATGAACGGTTTGCAAGATATCGACTGTCCTAGTTTGAAGCCGGAAACTGCTGAAACTGGAGCTGCAACTGCAGAAGTAAAGATTGACCTGCGTGCCCTAGAAGATCTCCTCATCTAAACTGTGCTGTAGGTTCATCTGAACCTCCTCGGAAAGCTGCAACTTTTGGTGGTGGAATGAAGTCAATCCGACGGTCGGTTTGTGAGATATGGTCTGCCCTAGTTTGATAACAAAGCCGCTAATGCTGATGCTGTTGATCTAGGGTTTGCTACTGCTGATATGAATCAGATTTATTGTACTATTTCTCTCTGTTGAATTATTGAAGATAAAAGAAGATTTGATCAAAGGGTTTCCCCACACATTGTGGGGTTTGTCCTTGGCTAGTCGCCACATCTTGTGTCTCTTGTCTTGGCTTGTTTTCTGTCGATCGTTTAATGTTCTATCTGTACTTTACTTTATATACATGTGATTGCTAATCGGTGGAATATAATAAGAAAAGAAGTAAACTGTTATAAGCATAGAACATACCATAACTTAACATGGTATCAGAGCTGAGGTGAAGACAAAACCCGAGCAAGAGCAAGAGCAATCATTGAAGAGAAGATTGGCAAGGCTATCCTAAAAGAACTATGGGGTCCTCATCACTCTTTCCTGCCGAAGACAAGCTCCATGAGAAAGCTGACTATCACAGATGGAAGATGTCTATCGATCTAACCCTTGAAGATCAAGGAGTGCTGGACCATGTAAGAGGCAATATTGTTGAGCCTTCATCAAATGCATCTGCTGCTGCCTGGAACAAATGGAAAAATGGAGAAGTCAAAACAAAGAAGATCATCCAGGACTCTATCGACAAGCGCTTGGTGGCCTACATCTCTGATCTAAACACCTCCAAGGAAATCTACGACAGACTGGTGAGTTTGTTTAAAGTTAATGATGCAAATCAAGTTTTGTTTCTTAGAAATAAGTTGAGGGAAATCAAGAAGGGTAAAGATGAAAGTATGCAAGCATACTTCTTAAGAATCACCGAGATCAAGAACGATCTTCTATCTATTGGGGAAACCATTACTGATAGAGAAATGGCACTCACAACTCTCGGAGGATTACCATCTGAATGGTATGTGTTCAGGACTACTCTTTTGAACAATAATATAATTCCTAGTTTCGAGGAATTAATGGCTAGATGCATTCAAGAACAAACAAGGGTAGAAGAGCAGGAAATGCCTAAAGGTCCTCTTGCTGCTTTTTCTTCTCATGCTAAGAAAAGAAATAATACTGGGTCTAAATCAAAAAGAAAGGCTGGAAGAAAAGAACGATGTTTCATTTGCAATAAAGCAGGTCACTATGCAAAGGAATGACCTGATAGAAAGGACTCTCACCGTGACAATGATCAAAATCTCTCTCATGGCAATCGAAGGAATGGAAAATTCAACAACAAAGGAAAAAGGAATGCGGGAAATCAAGGAAGAGGGCAACCATTCAAGAAGGCTAGAAATTCCAAGTATGAATCTAACACTGTTGACGATAAGCAAGCTGAATATTATCTACCAGCTGCTCTATCTACCTCTGCTCCTTCGGACTCAATGGGAATTTGGCTCATTGATAGTGGTGCCTCAAGACACCTCACTGGTTACAAAGAAGTACTCTATAATATGGTAGAGAAAGAAACTAACCTGGAAATTGTCCTTGGAGATGACATGAAATACCCAGTGAAAGGTGTAGGCAATGTTTCTCTTAAACTGAATCAAGGTAATACGATTCACTTACAAGATGTATTATATGTACCTGATCTCAAAAAGAACCTGGTATCCATCTCGGCAATGGAAGACAAAGGCTATAAGGTAACCTTCAGCGATGGTAAGGTACGCATATGGAAAAATAATGTTAAAGATGCTTTCACTCTTGGGTTTCGAGTTGATTCTTTATATCAAGTCAGTGGAAGCCCGCTAAGTGTCATGTCTTGTGACACAAAGCTTCAGTCCGAACTTTAGCATCGGAGGTTTGCCCACCTTCATTACAAAGCTCTACCCGATGTAAGACAGATGGTAACAGGGATGCCAAAATTCCAAGTAGAGAAAGAAGGTGTATGTTCGGGATGTGCCGAAGGAAAGCTCAAAAGGGGACCATACCCTTCAAGTTAAAGCAAGACCTCCGATATATTACAACTAGTTCACTTAGACATATCAGGTATGATGCCTGTAAACTCCTTGGGAGGATACTCATATTATCTCACTTTTACAGATGACCATTCTCGAAAGACCTGGATATACTTCTTGAAAAAGAAGGATGAAGTGTTCCCTTGGTTCCGACACTTCAAAGCTCTAATCGAGAATCAAACCGAAAACAAGATCAAGATCTTAAGAACTGACAATGGGACTGAATATGAATCAAATGAGTTCCATGATTTTTGTAAAGAGGCTGGCATCAAGAGGGAGACTACTACACCATATACTCCTGAACAAAATGGTGTGGCAAAAAGGAAGAACCGCACAATTATGGAAGCTGTCCGGGCCATGCTACATGATCAAAGTCTTCCGAAGTTTCTATGGGCTGAAGTTGCAAACATTGCCGTATATGTACAAAATCGATGCCCTCATCAAGCATTGGGTTCCATGTCTCCTGAAGAAAAATTCACCGGTAAGAAACCTGATGTTTCTCATTTAAAAAATTTTGGAAGCCCTGTATACTTTCATGTGCCAAAAGAGAAAAGAAATAAATTGGGAGCATCTGGAAAGAAGGGAATTTTCGTGGGCTATGGTGAAAATACTAAAGGCTATAGAATCTATGTAGCCGGTCAAAGGGAAGTCATAATTAGTCATGATGTCACCTTTGACGAAGATATGGCTCTCAACAAGGTGATCAATCTTCCGACTTTGAGGAGCTCCCAAGAAGCCGACACCAGGGAACCGAAAGAAAAGGATGATGAATCAATGCCTGATGTAGAAGAACCCATGGATCCAATTGATCCTCCTCCATATGAGCCTTCCTCTTCTAGGAAGAGGCCTTCATGGCTTAAGGGGTTACTTGATGATGCTGAAGGACATGCTGCACCCCGAGGAACCTTTCGTGAAAGTAAGAAACCTAATAGGTATCAAGGATACCTGACCATCATGAGCAAAATCATACAAAATGAGCCTTCGTCATTCTCAGATGCCGTCAAGCATCAAGTATGGAAGGATGCTATGACCGAAGAATATGAGTCTATCATAAAGAATGATGTTTGGGAAGTAGTTCCTAGACCCCAGGACAAGACTGTTGTTACTTCCAAATGGCTTTACAAGATGAAGCATGTAGCAGATGGAAGTACGGAAAAGTATAAGGCTCGTTTTGTTACTCGAGGTTTCTCCCAAAAGGAAGGTATAGACTATGATGAGATATTTGCACCTGTTGCCAGATATACGACCATCCGCTCGATCATAGCCCTTGCCGCTTCACAAGGATGGAACCTACATCAGATGGATGTCAAGACTGCATTCTTGCATGGCTCGATCAAAGAAGAGGTCTACGTGGAGCAACCCGAAGGATTTGAGATTTATGATCGAAAATCTCATGTATGCAGGTTGAAGAAAGCTCTCTATGGGCTGAAGCAAGCACCCCGAGCATGGTATGAGAGGATCGATAGCTACTTGATGAAGCTGGGATTCACTAGGAGTGAAGCCGATCCTAACCTTTACTTTAAGGTTGAAGATGACAAGCCTCTCATACTGGTGTTGTATGTGGATGACCTCTTTCTAACAGGTGCAGACCCTCTCATTCTCAAATGTAAGAGGGAGCTGGCCTCTGAATTTGAAATGAAAGACCTAGGACTGATGCACTACTTCCTAGGACTTGAAGTGTGGCAAAAGCCAGGAGAAATTTTCCTATCTCAAGGAAAATATGTGGTGAAGATACTGGAAAGATTCAGAATGGTGGACTGCAAGCCTGTAACTACCCCGATGGAGCTTGACTTCAAGAAGTTAAGCGGTAGTGCTGCTGGACCTGTTTTACAAAATGCTACCGAGTATCGGCAACTCGTCGGAGCAATAATGTTCTTAGTGAACTCTCGTCCAGATATTTGCTTTGCAGTCAACACGTTGAGCCAGCATATGGTTGAACCCCACCACATACACTGGATTGGTGCCAAGAATCTGCTGAGATATCTTCGTGGCACTATCACTTATGGGTTAAGATACATTGCCAGAGATGTGAGACTATTTGGATACACAGATGCTGACTGGGCAGGCAATGTGGAGGACCGTAAGAGCACTTCCGGGTGTTGTTTCTCCTTGGGATCTGCTTCGATATCCTGGATGAGTAGGAAACAAAAGTCGGTGGCTTTGAGCACCGCCAAAGCAGAGTATATTGCTGCTAGCATGGCTTCTTGTGAGGCAGTTTGGTTGCGAAAGCTCTTCAGTGAGTTGTTTGGATTCACATTGGATACCATTGTGATCCTTTGTGACAACCAAAGTGGGATTCGTTTGTCAGAGAATCCCATATTCCATGATCGCTCCAAGCATATTGATATCAGATACCATTATATTCGAGATATGGTGCAACGGGGAGCTATAAGGCTCCATCATATCGGTACAGATGAACAGGTCGCTGACATTCTGACAAAACCCCTTGGGAAAGTAAAATTTCTGACTTTCCGTGAACAACTTGGAGTTGTTCAAAGACCCTCCAATGAGGGTCATGTATGATGCATTAAGCTCTGAGAGCTCCAGGAGGGTACGGGGTGCTTCTTGGAGCAGCATATGACCACAGGACTATCCCCTGGTGGTATACATGTACACCCCATGGCGACATTGTAGCAGGATTGATGTGTTCTCCTATGAGGCCTGGATTGATGTGTTCTCCATGGCAATTGTAGCAGGATTGATGTGTTCTCCTGTGAGGCCTGGATTGATGTGTTCTCCATGGCAATTGTAGCAGGATTGATGTGTTCTCCTGTGAGGCTTGGATTGATGTGTTCTCCATGGAAATTGTAGCAGGATTGATGTGTTCTCCTGTGAGGACAGGATTGATTAGTTCTCCTGTCGAGGCATCCTACCCATGCAGTCTGGGACTCATGGGAAGTACCTCTCATCTGATCAATGAGCAGGGAAATGAAGTTAGGGACCACAGTAGTACTGATGGACGCATCGTTGTAACTACCGTACTCCCTACGCTAGGATGACCTCCATTGATCCGGGATCAATGATACTGGTCTGGGACCAGTGGTAGGAGTTGTACCATACTATGACGCTGACTTCGGGTCGGTTGAGACTGGTCTGGGACCAGTGGTACATACTCTGAGACTGACTTTGAGTCAGTGGAGGATGATATTGGTCTGGGACCATTGGAGTTGTACTCACTATGACGCTGACTTTGGGTTGGTTGAGACTGGTCTGGGACCAGTAGTACATACTCTGAGACTGACTTTGAGTCAGTATGATACATCCTCGATCATTTCTTCTTCTTCATAATTCGAACAAAAACAGAGCAGAACAGAACAATGCAAGAGCAGAGCAGAACAGAGCAAAACAGTACAGATCAGTGCAGGGCAGAACAAGACAAAGCAGAACAGGAAAAATAAGAGCAGAGCAGGGCAAGGGTCAGGCTGTATAGGGCAGTGCATTTGATGGATGAATAGTAACGACCGATAGACAGATTGCAAATGAAGTTCTCCATGGTTGAGAGGGAGTGTTAAAATTGGCAACCAGGGCAAAACTTCATGTGGGTCATCTTATTCATGGCTAATAATATTTTTATTGGATTCCTCTTGTCGAGAGATGTAGGATTGATATAAAGATCATCTGATTCCGATAAGTATTCATGGAGATATGAATTTATTTTGATTATGGAATTATTATCAAGCCGACCTACAACTCATGTAGGCTCAAAAGCCCAACAGTCGCATCTATTCACCCACCAACATTGTGTATAAATATAAGAGGACTTTTCCTCATTTGGATTCACTCATCTCATCACATCTCTCTCTCTCTACTGTGCAGATATGAGTCTCTTCTCTACTGCGCTGAAATGGGTCTCTCTCTCTCACACATGTGAAGCCGGAAACTGCTGAAATTGAAGCTGCAACTGCAGAAGTAAAGATTGACTTGCGTGCCCTAGAAGATATCCTCATCTGAACTACGCTGTAGGTTCATCTGAACCTCCTCTGAAAGCTGCAACTTTTGGTGGTGGAATGAAGTCAATCCGATGAACGGTTTGCAAGATATCGACTGCCCTAGTTTGAAGCCGGAAACTGCTGAAACTGGAGCTGCAACTACAGAAGTAAAGATTGACCTGCGTGCCCTAGAAGATCTCCTCATCTAAACTGTGTTGTAGGTTCATCTGAACCTCCTCGGAAAGCTGAAACTTTTGGTGGTGGAATGAAGTCAATCCGACGGTCGGTTTGTGAGATATGGTCTGCCCTAGTTTGATAATAAAGCCGCTAATGCTGATGCTGTTGATCTAGGGTTTGCTACTGCTGATATGAATCAGATTTATTGTACTATTTCTCTCTGCTGAATTATTGAAGATAAAAGAAGATTTGATCAAAGGGTTTCCCCACACATTGTGGGGTTTGTCCCTGGCTAGCCGCCACATCTTGTGTCTCTTGTCTTGGCTTGTTTTCTGTCGATCGTTTAATGTTCTATCTGCACTTTACTTTATATACATGTGATTGCTAATCGGTGGAATATAATAAGAAAAGAAGTAAACTGTTATAAGCATAGAACATACCATAACTTAGCACTAAAGGACCAGGAGACATAGCCAGGAAGTCTGGTGAATTTGGTTGTGTTGATGTGTTTTGAATTTATTTTTTTATTGTTTAAGTGTTTAGTTATTCGTAATCTTTTCGATCCATTGCATTAAGTAACATATGCAACTTCACACATAGTCTATAATACCTTTTCCATTAACGGATCACCTTATTACCAAGCTATGTGGGACTCTATTATATCTGTAGGAAAGGGCTTTAAAGGCTCTAGTATGCATGGAATGAGAGGAAGTCATTAAAAGGGATTCTGTCCATTGAATAATAATTGACTAAGTATAGACATTCATGGACTAAAACAAGTTATTCCATCATGTCAGATGGATGGATTGATGGAAAGAACCGCACTATCATTAATTTCCTTGTTTCTTGCCCTCAAGGAACCATGTTTTTGGAATAAATTGATGCATCTGATATGGTGGAGGATGCAAATATTCTATTTGAGCTTTGGATGAGATGATTAAGATAGTGGGGGAGAAAAATGTTGTGTAGGTTATCACATATAATGCCTCAAACTATGTTCTAGGTGGAAAGATGCTAGAGTCCAAATATAGGACCATATTTTGGACCCCATGTGTTGCACGTTGCAAAGACCCCATGTTCGAGGACATATGAAAAGTGGATTGGGTAAAGAAAACTATAGAACATGTCAATTATATCATAAAATACATCTACAACCACTCAGGTTTTGAGTGTAATAAGGAAAAAAAACTAGGGGTAAGGAGCTTATTAGGACTTCCATTACAATATTTGTAAATCACTTCCTTATGTTGTAATCTCTCAATTCTCAACATCAAAACTTGCAGAATTTTTTTTCTTGTGATGAACGGAATTCATCTCGATGGGTTTTTAGACAAGATGGAAAAGACACAAAAAATAAAGTTTTTGACAACTCTTTTTGGAAAAATTCTGCGAAGGTTATGAAAATTGGCGAGCCCCTTATTAAGGTGTTATGGGTAGTGGATGAGGAAAAATTGGCCATAATCTACATTTATGAGGCTATGGATCAGGAAATGGAGAAGATATGAGCATCCTATAAAGATAAAGTAGGTAAATATGGGCCAATTTGGGAGATCACTAAAAATAGATGGAACAATCAATTCCATCGCCCAATACATGCAACTAGGTATTTCCTAAACCCAACGTATCATTATAAAAATAAGCTAGGAGAATATTAGACTGGGGAAGTTAAAGATGGGTTGTACGACAGCTTGGAGTGCATGGTCCTCTGATGACTTTGAGCAGTTGTAAATACATAAACAAATCAATGTTTTCACTAGGGCCTCAAGTACCTTTTGTAAGGACTAGTTGTGTACTCAAGTGTAAAGACCACATCCAGATTATATACACATTTTTTTTTTAAATCACAGCAAAATACAACCAGAAGAGAAACACATTGGGAATTCATTTTAGGAAACATATCATAACAGTTACATACATTTAACTAAGACCAAAATAGTATTGCAACACATATGTACCGTTCACCGGAAGACGAGACTCTGTTTGCTTTGTTGTTGCTAGTATTCCCTTGTTGTCGGTCACCTCCACGAATGAATGACGATGTACTTGATCCGAATGCAATGACCCACCGGTTAACCTCCCAGCCTACTCCTTGGGTACTCTTCTTCCCCGCGGACCCCCGAGCTGCAATGGGGTTGTACAATGGAGAATTGCAATAGCTGGTAGAGGAGAGCACTCCTTGGCTCAAGGGTCCCCTCTCTAAAATCCTCTACCTCACCAAACTCACTATAGGATCGTAATCACTGCTTTGACGTCATCTCATCCATCCCAACAATAGGGTTCCCAAAAAAGTCCCTTCTCTCATGGCTTGCCCCTTCTTTTATAGGAGTCCTCATAGGTGACACTTGGCATGTCATGCATAATTAGTTATTTTTTTAGAATTCAATAGCTTGATTATTCACCCACCCAAGTGTCACTCTCTCATCAAGGGTCTCCCAAAATTATTTACTTAAATTTTAATTTAAAACTAATATTTTCCTCACCTCAACAAGATTCCTATTTCTTCTCCTAGTTGCCTCTTTATCCCCCTTTTTATTCCTTAATTTGGGTTCATTACTAAAGTCAATTAATGAGTCAAGATTTGATCCCTTATCTACCCCCTAATTTAACTCAAGTTATCTCTTAGATGGATATTCTTATGTTGGTTGTTGCCACATGGAGGTTCTCTACATTTCTCTAAATTTAATTTATTATTCTTATTTTAATTCACCTTCCTCTTCTCTTAATTAGGCTTAATTAGTTTAAGATTAATCTTTATCCTTACAATTATGTCCCTCTTTCCCCTTTTACCTAATTAAACTACATAATCTACCTAATATTTTCCAACATGGGGAGCGTAGAGTTTTTAAGATAAAAGATTTTATTTCTTCCTATGATCCTCTTAACCCAAGTTTTATTCTTGATTTAATTACCTCAGTTTCTAACATCATTTACCCTTGATGTAAATTTACCTAGTTTTCATTTCTTGATTATATATATTTATTTATTTATTTTTAATGATTCCAAGGTGCCAAGTTTGGGTAGTGCCCTTCAAGAACTTCCCTTGAAGCTCCAAGGGTGCCACGCCTAACAATTTATTTGTGATGCCAAGGGTGCAAAGTTGGTTGTGCCCTTCAATAAATTCCCTTTTAGTTCCAAGTGTGCCACGCCTAACATTTCATTTGTGATGCCAAGGGTTCCAAGTTGGTCGTGCCCTTCAAGAAATTCCCTTGAAGTTCCAAGGGTGCCACGCCACTTGCCCTTCCAGCATCCAGTGACTACGAGGGGAGAGTATAGGTGCAACGTCATAGACCGCTATCATCTCTTATGTTGCCTACTATAGTGAGACTAATGGTGTCGGGGATCAAGGAATGCGCCTTGATGCGCGCCCCCCTGTAAAATCCTCATGAGCGACCCAACTTGGGGACTTGCCCTCATGGCATCGTGATCTTCAAGGCGAAGGTGTTTCAACCCTTCCAGCCCAAGTCACGGCGGGAGTGCTAGTGGGTGAGATTAGGGACACTGTCCCACCCCTCCCATGCAGTTCCATCCACTTGTACAACCCCATCACCCATATGTGAGTCATTCGGCCAAGCAACTAGTCTGTGCCTGCAACCATTAACATATCATCAGAATATAGATAAACATATATAGCAGTTTCAAAATCGATTAGAATTTCAAAGATAAAATAATATAAATTTTCATCAAACCAGGTGTCGTCAACTCGTCATGTGCGAGTTCCTCTGGTGGTTTTCTACCATACTCAATAATAATCAGTAACCAGGTTTCTCAATGTTAGTCATTGTCATAATAGCATTATTACCATCACCTGGTCATTCACATCATTGTTCATTGTGAACGAGAACTAATGTAAGTAGCTAACATAGGGGATACCTCCGTCATGGCTAGCATCGTCATAACCTTAATGGAACCATACATATAGATCAAAGCTATCATCATTATAACATCAATAGAAACATGTCTATCCTTTACTACTATCACCATCATGATATCAATAGAGAGTACACATAACCATTAATTATATCGTAATCATAATATTAATAGAGAACATATATAACCATCACATTCACTAATAATGGAGTCACGTTTCTAGATCCTCAACCTGAGTTCCTCATAGACTAAACTATGTAAGATAATGTCATATTAGGGTCAGGAAACTAGAGTGGGCACTACACCTTTGGCAAAAACTTGGCAAAGATGGCAAGACACATGGATCAACCAAGTGAGCAATTCCTTTATTTTTTAAGTTCAATTATTTGCAATTCAATCTATAAAAAAATTCTTTGTTATCCAAACTTAGAATCTAAATTGTTATAAAGTGAACTAACTATAGTCTTTGTTTTTGCAACACATTTGTGGGAGTCATTTGGCAACCAATGTCCTCAATTGCTAAATTTTGCAGTTAGAGTCCTCAACCAAACTTGCAATGCTTTTGGTAGTGAGCACAATTGGTTAATCAGTATATTTTCTTGGTAAAAAAAAGCTTCTACTTGGGAGGAGTATTGTGAATATTAGTGATTAAGCACTTAGTATTTAGCTCAAAAATCAAAGTTCTCATAATGGCTCGAAACCTAAATGACCGTGTCCATCTTGGAAAAACGATCCTAACGCAACTCGTTTTGTTGAAAACCGAGTTCGTATGAGAAAGTTATTGTGTTCTAATCGCTTTGCTAAACAGGCAAAATTTGCAAAAAAAGAATGCCCAGTCATTGCATAGTCAGCAGTCCGTACTAACATGGAAAGTGACTAGGTAGGGTCAATGATGATCAACAACAAATCACAAATGGACAAGTGGCATCATTTCATTGGGTTTCAAATTGGTGTGTTGGCACCGTGTGATTGGTTTGTTTTTGGCCAATGAAAGAATGCCAGGTAGCAAGCCCGGAGGCCGCCACGTGGCACCTCCCAAAGGCCTAAGCAGAGTGCAGTTCAACAAAATTTTGGTAGAAGTCAGGGTCGAACCCACGATCTCCAACACATAGACTAGAAGCCTTAACCGCCTCCGCTATCCATTGTCACTTAACCGTATATATTTCTGCATTCATTTAAAGTTTAGTGATGTTGGAGCAGATGGTTAGGAGGGCTAGCCTGCAGGCCAACTCTCCGCATGTGATCGCAACAATAAACATCGAAGTCACGGTTAGTGTTAACTTGACAGACAATTCACCAACACCGAAACAGTCTTCGACATGTGAACGCAAATGTTATAGCACCAAACAGTTAACCACTCTGATGACTCCAATAGGTCTATTAACCTGGCAGTTAATGTGATGTTAACCATCACATGTGACAAACCCCACCAAAACCACCAGATGTTAAGGTTATGGTAGTGCTAATTTGGGTTTAAAGCTAATTAAGTGTAGTTAACTGTTAATTAATCATGGGTTTAAAACAACCGAAGTTTTGCGGTGCCACTAATTTTGGGCCAGCCTCCAAATTTAGCGGCTCTAACTTGAGTTATTCCAGAATTAGAGGAGTTTTTCTAGGAAAAAGATTGTCTGAGTCATAGAAAAGGCAATTTTTGACAAAACTGACCTCATGAAGAGGTGTTCTTGGCTAATTTGGACATTCTGAACACATTGGTGCAGGTATCAAGAGCCATAGAGCTTTGTAAAACAACATTTTTCCATATTGAGCTAATACAGAGGCCCAAGCCATGGAAGTTGGACCAAGGAGATGTAGCTCAGGAGGGGTGAACTCCTTCATCAAAACACTGTGTTAAATTGTCTCTTTGATGGTTTGATGTACTTTTAATGTTTGTTATTTAGTACTTGTTTTTGAAGCTATTTTGCTCATGAATGTCATATTAAACTTAATGAAATTTACATGTTTACATACACAAATAGCTAATGAAACCTCAGTACAAGAAGAAATAAGCAAACACATGTTTATAAATCTATAATTGATATTATCACATCAAATACTCACAACAAAAAATAGATCAAGTTGATATCGAGTAGGTTGAATTTCTTGATTGCTTGAGTTTGTGCAATTAGGGTTTTAATGGTTGAAAATTTGAGATAATTACAAGGTTAAAGTTGCAGAAAGGAGAAGGGAAGCTATTGGTTGCAACTCCTGAGGTAATGCCTAAAAGAAGGAGAGCCATAAGGCCATAATCTCCACTAACCAAAATTCCAATTCCATATGCACTTGAAACTCCTCAAGTTTTTCCTTCAACTGAGATTGAAGAGGTACAAGTAGTACCAGTTTCTGAGCCTAAATCCACAACCATTACGTCTGGAGAAAGAGATGTGATGAGATGAGTGAATCCAAATGAGGAAAAGTCCTCTTATATTTATACACAACGTTGGTGGGTGAATAGATGCGACTGTTGGGCTTTTGAGCCTACATGAGTTGTAGGTCGGCTTGATAATAATTCCATAATCAAAATAAATTCATATCTCCATGAATACTTATCGGAATCAGATGATCTTTATATCAATCCTACACCTCTCGACGAGAGGAATCTAATAAAAATATTATTAGCCATGAATAAGATGACCCACATGAAGTTTTGCCCTGGTTGCCAATTTTAACATTTAGCTTCCAGTGCTGACCTCTCTATTATGTCTTCAAATTGCTATTACAGATGTGAGCTCAGAAACAGAGTCTCAAACATGAAAATGGATTCACCACTATGTTCAGTTTGAGTTGTTGAGTCAAAACGAGTATACACTTGACCGTACTTGGCCACTATGACCTCCAAACCCTGTGGAACAGTTCAAAACCACACTCTGTCAACTTTTTTGGTGATATGGTATTAATATACCATGTTTAGTCACAAACTGCAATAAACGCGGAATAATACGATTACATTAAAAACAAAGCATAAACCAAAGGACCGGCAGGCGTGGAGTTGACCCCGACCATCCGGCCATTTCCTGGCGCAGATCTCGATACCAAGCAATCCAATGGTTATCGCGTCCCACTCGTCTAATAATCTGGATGATCTGCACCGTCAACCTATCCTGCTTGATCCGACGTCTGTCACACAATCTTGCGCTCCAACTAGCACGTCAGTTAATTCTCCAAAAGCATGCGAGAAAAGTTGTTTTAGGATGCTACGTTTCAATCGCTGAGTGGAATCACGTAGATTTCTGAAAAACCATTTCCATCCTTTAAGGCACGCGAGAAACCGTTTACTGCTTCCCTACCGGAACTCAAAGAAGTTTAACTCCTTTTGAATAACCTCATCGCACCTGTTTTTAAGGATAACCTGCTTGCATGTCTCGACACGATATGCGTCGATCTCCTTTGATCGGATGATCCAACGACTATGGTGTGAACCAATCACACATACGACATTCCTTCTCTACTGACATCATACAGAACCTGTGACTCATTCTCGGGTTGCCACATGTCCTGCTGACGTAGGCATTGACTTTTGACCTAAATATTTAATTGGCTCTAATTTCTTCATTCGGACTCGGATTTACACATTGTTTGCACCGTTGGATTAGTATTAACGAGGACTTGGACTTTAGCCTACTTTCACCTACATTTGAAGACTTTTGGTCTGGAGGAAAAACTAAATCCATTTTGGATCACTCCTCCCTGCTGGAAGCTTTTGGTCCACCAAAAATTGTTTTTAGCTATCGAGTAAGTGAGGATAAATTTCCCTCACTTTTCCAATATCTATTCATCATGCTTTACTTGGATTTTTACCTTTGAGGCCAACTCGAAGATACTCAACATTTCCCCTTTATGAAGTTCTTATCCTCCTATCAAGAACTGTCCTCCTGTAACTCATTGAGATACTCAGGCAATAGATCTTCAACTGAAGGTATCTGTCCTTGCTCTTCGAAATCTTCAATCAATGAAGGTTCATATAATCGCAAGTTTTCAACATTTACGACAGAGTAGATTTGCATGTAGGCTGATAGATCTAGGCGGAAAGCATTTTCACCAATTTTATCAAGTATTTTGAAAGGACCATATCTAATTGGTTTCAAATTTTTACCTTCCCCTTGTAGTCTTTCTTTGCTGATATACAACCAGACTTGATTTCCAACTTGAAAACTATGCTCAACTCGATGCTTGTCATGTTGTGCCTTATACTTTGCTTGCCTTCTTTCTAGTTGTTCCTATACTGCCTGGTGAAATTCCTAGATTTGTTCAATGAACTTGGTTGCTTTGTCCACATCACTATGTCCATTAACTACTATGTCTTTACCAAAGACAAAATCCAAGGGAGACTTTGGTATAAAACCAAAACAAGTCTCAAAAGGAGATCCCTGAGTAGAAGAATGTTTTGCATGGTTGTAAGCATCCTGCACATAACACAAATGTTCATCCCAAAGTTTGGGATGCTTGCTGCAATATCCTCGAAGAAACTATATCGTTCTCCTATTGACCACTTATGTCTGACCATATATTTGTGGATGGAGCCATGCTCTTCTTTAACTTTGTGTCCATTAACTCCCATAAACTTGACCAAAATTTCCCAACAAATCGAGAATCTCGATCATATACAATAGAAGTGGGTAACCCAAAATGAACCCATACATTTTGAATTTGTAGTTTGTTCAGATGTGACTTGTTTATTACATGGTGTCAAAATACACATCTTACTGAACCTATCCACAAATACATACAAATAATCATGACCATTTCTAGACTTTGGCAATCCCCCAACAAAATCCATGGGAACACTTTCGCAAGGACGAGAAGGAATTGGAAGTGGAGTATATAAGCATAATTTTCTATTACTTGGCTTGCTTGTAGCACACATAGTACTGTTGGAAATACTAAGAGAGGGGGTGAATCAGTATTTTCTTTCAATTGTTACTATTACCACTTTAATTCTTCACAATTTAAATAGAGAAATGTATAAGTATAATTTTATTGAGTAAAATAATAAATACAATATAAATGTGTTCCAAGCTCCAACTTGGTTTTGATGAAGCTCCAACCTCTAGGGCTTCGACCCTATCTTGTCAAGGAACCAACCTTATATTTAGGAGCGCCAACTCCAAGGACACCAATCCTTCCAATTCTGAGGCACCAACCCCAAGGGCTGCGACCCTATCTTTCAAGATGAATCAGGTCAAAAGATTGTCCTCTCGCTCTATCTTCAGCTTCCTTCTCCGCTCGGCCTTCGGCTTCTACTATACCTTCTACGTCTGCCAGACCTTCGGCTTCTACTACACCTTATGTGTCTTCCATACCTTCGGCTTCTACTGCACCTTCTGCATCTGCCAGACCTTTGGCTTCCTCTGTTTCTTCAAGTTCACAAATTGTGAACTTTTCTCGTTCTCTATGATAGATGCCTGATACACCTCATCGAAGTGAAGCGTTTCA
>Ga0181465_100272_pt1 | contig 18833 bp, 12 predicted proteins | sample InSIn3gowninarea_FD_119076 | JGI IMG/M metagenome (GOLD analysis project Ga0181465, IMG submission 119076) | Clean room microbial communities from NASA Spacecraft Assembly Facility at Jet Propulsion Laboratory, Pasadena, California, USA -... ... | reverse complement strand
TAATGATTTGGAGATTGGAGTTGGAACTAGCATTCGTAATTCTAGATAAGTGTGTGAACCGGCTGCTAAAGATCCATGCTTGCTCGCATAGATAAGGATAGAGGATGCGAAAGCACGCTCGACCACCGGGCCGCCATCACCGGCAGGGTGCGTAAGCACACTCGACTGATAAGGCCGCCATCGACGGAGTCACTCACTCATTCCGATGGGTGAGGGGCTCGACTGTTAGCCCCCCCACCCAATAAGTAAATTGAAACTTGAGTTGCTCGACCAACGGGCCGCCATCATAGCACACTCGACTGTCAAGGCCGCCATCGCCCCTACTTTTTCATAGGGACGGAGTCACTCACTATTCATATGGTGAGGGGTCACTCACTCATTCCGATGCCCACCACCCAATAAGCATCAAGGATAGTACACTCGACCACTATTTACCCACCCACCCCAATCCCCGGGGCCCGGTAGGGACTCACTATTCCGATGGTGAGGACCGGCAGGGGCTCGACTGTTAAGGCCGCCATCGATTTGGAAGCTTGTCCGCATCGGGCAAGCGGCTTCGCTCCGCTTCGCTCCATAACAAACCGAAAAAGACAAAAAAATGATGATAAACTGCCCTATCTATGCCCGATAGGTGATCAGTATTATTGTCATTTCTCCTGTTATTAATCCTATCTGCCTGCGTGCCTATCCTGCCGATCCGCCTGTAAAGAAATCCTTTTGCCTTTCTCTTGTTTGTTGATTGATGCACGCAACCTCTTTGCTTGCTGCCGATGCCGACGGGCGAATGAATCCCCCCCATCCGGCAAGCAAAGGCAAGCAAGATATTATGCTGAAAACGCATAAGTAGTGAGGTTTCTCGAATCGGGGATCGGATGTTTCCGTGGGCAGTAAGCAGCAGGTCTCTGTCCAAGACCATTTGGTTGGTGAAGCTGGTGGTTTACGTGACCGGGCCTGATCCGTTCGGTAGATCCGGTCGAGGTGGGTGGTTTTTACCAGCGCGTGCGCGGTAGAAGTCCCTATGAGTGTCTCTAGCCCCTGTGAGCATCTTTCCTGAATGTCTTGAAGAGGGCCTCTCTAACCGAGAGTGGTGGGTGTCCACTCATCACTTCGGCCATTCCTGGCTCGGCTCCGATAACGCTATTCCGGGAGGAGTCGGGATAAGGGCACTGGATCCCTTCGTCGGACCAGGAGGGATATCGTGTGACGCTGGGTTGGGGTTTGGTGAACCAACTGGTCGCTCCTCTGGTTTCAGTATCGGGAACTCACTTTTTTTTGCACCCGCCGTTGCCTTGCCCTGGTTACACCTTCGGAATACCCCTCCAAGGAGATCCATTTCGCTCTACTCCCCCCAATCCGAACTTGACGCCGGGGATACTCTCCGTCGTGGGATTAGACCAAGGGGAATCTCTATAGAGTCCCTCATATTGTTTGTGCACGTAGGAGGGATATAGATCAAGACATAGCCGCCCGTCGCCATCGCTGAAGGACGTTTGGCGAGGAGGGGAAAGATTTTGGTAGATATACCCACCCATATATACCTAGACGTACCTGTATATACCAATACATATGTATCTATATAGAATCAAATAGATTCGTCCCCCCCCCCTATTCATATATTGGCTAATATTGCCATAACGGATGGAAATTCTAATTTGATACAATATCCACCCATAATATAAGTCGTAATGTTTACAGGAATAACATATACCCATAATATAAGCCGTAATGTTGACGGGAATAACATATATCGGTAGTTGTCCGGTCGTACCCGAACAATGATATTCCAGGGGGAAATGCACCTAAAATCAAATATTTCGAGCCGGCTTCCGTGGGAAATTCAGAGTTCCTTTTTGATGCTGCGATCACGTAAAAACATGAACTTTGAGGCTCAATAGCTAAATACATGGCAATTGAATCATGAGCCGGGATCATAAAGAGCGTACTGCGAGTAGGAGGTAGAATTGATACGATGGATTCGAAAGCATTAAACCTCTCTTGTTCGAAATAATCGAAACACATCAGGATGGTACCAGCCGTACTTAATAATAGAAAGATTTGGCAAAAATATGTAGAATCGTCTTTCCTCAAAAAATGATTCCGGAAAAAATGGGCGATAGTTAGGTTATTCCCTTGCTCGACAAATAGGAGGGCAAGGAGAGGTGCGCCAGCGGCGAGCAAAAGCATGGTTATTAGATACCGAAGGCGGCCAGAACCACACATGCGAGTTTCCCTGCATGTGGCTCGTCCGTGATAACTCATTCAGATTTGCGCGAACTAGCGGAACCGTAGGTAGGTAGGAATTACCAACAGTTGTACCTTGTCCTCAATGAACGGGGGGCGTCTTTGGCTTTACGAGAGAAAGCAGCCAGATGGAGGAATCGATCAGATCTAAACTCTGGAAAAACCACCTTCTATTTCTCCCGTGGAGGCCTTTTGGATATCCCATATAGGTGAGGCTCCGGTGCGTGCGTCCAGAATCGCCATAGATCGCTCACTCAGCGGGTCAGGCGTAGCGTAGCATCCACTTGGATCCAGAGTGGTGCCTGCCTATTCCTTCCTCGCCTCGTTGCGCATGCATATTGAGCCTAATACTAATATGCGCTATTATGTATGCCCACCCAGGATAATAGCGCAGAAGCCCACGAGACCCAAAACCACTGTACGGGTCAGGGCAGGGGGTCAGCTGTTCGGCAGATCCCGGAGCATATATTCCCCATAACTCACAGGATCTCTTGCCTATCCTGTGCTCGATCTATAAGGAAGGTCCTATCCAGTTAGTTCCTCGGCTGCTTGGTTCCATTTAGTTGTATCATACGATATGACCCAGTATTGAAACCCATATTGGTTGGTATGGCATTCTCCTGATTCGCCCATCTTCCGATGCCCTTTCCGCGGCGCAGCACGGGCGGGGACGCGCGGCGTAGGACATCGCATTACCATCTACCGCCCTTTCCTCCCTCGATTCAATATTCGATGAAAAAAGAAAAGAATAAGGCTATTCACGCATCGTCGTATGCTCGACAAGCATCGGTTGCTGGTGCAATAGGAGTACACTACGGCAGGATCAGTCACCCTGGCTGGCGGGCGAACCAAACCCTCCTCCCTCCCAAATTGTGCTATGCCCCACTTCTCGCCCCGATCCCTATAGAGCGAAAGAGCAGCCCGGTGATCCCTAGGTTGCAGCACGTTCGGTCGTTTACTCGCCGCTGCCGCCGTTTCTTTCCAGCCCACGCCGAACCTGTTAATCACAGGTACTAATCCGGCCCCGGGTCGGTCGCACATTAATAATAGCGTTCGGACTCATGCGCCTTCCGGAACATCCTGAGGGGAGCTACCTCGCCCCTGTTGCGATTAGCCAGCCTTGCGGCGGCAAAACGATGATAGTACCCCCATGCTACGGTTCCCTGCGGTCCGAACCCGCGCATGCATTAGGTGAGGGAGCTATTCCGGGCGATAAAGACTTGAAACCTTCGCATTCCGAAGCGCGCTGCCCTCCTCTCTCTTTGGTCGAGACGGGTTGAAACCCTCCTAGGCGCACAACACTGGGTAATCCAAGCCAACCCACATTACTTGCTGACGGTGGATAATCATATTTCTTAGAGGTACTAAATACAACTCCATGAATGAGCAGAATTAGAGTGGCGTTAATGGGAAAGATCTCTGGGAAAACCGCTGGAAAAAGATTGAACATGTGGAAGAAGGAATAGGAAGGGATTCGGAGATATTTTTCATCTCCGGCTTGGGCTAAATTAGCGCGGCGCAGCACTAAGTTACTGTAGGAAGGCCTGGGTTCGGGTGATTCCGCAAGGTTATACTAGTCGGGGGGTAGGGGAAGGGATAACCTCGCGGTTCTTCCTCCTTCTTCCTTTCCCGTTATCCCTATCGGTTTGGGAAACTACTATACTCTTAGATAAGATATACGCTATTTGCTGGTTTTGCACGGATGGAAACCTTTGTCCCCTTACATAATGGGATATGTTTCCTAGTATCCACTCCTTCCTCTCGCGGCCTTCCTTCTGCCTGCAGGACCAGAGGACCAGGTCCCCCATAATCCTTTCTCATTTTCACGGAATGTACAGGTCGCTTCGTTGACAACAGCTGTTCTCCGGGAGGCAGGGACGTCGATTCGGCTGGTCCCATGGTCAATGATCCCTTAGGAATCCGATCCATCTCGTTATCCCCCCTATATCTATAGGTACCGGCCGGAGCGAGCCAGGATGAGCGCTCAGGTCCTTTCCATACATACATACATCTTGACAATGGGGGCTCTTATGGCCCACCCAAGTGTACATAGCAGCCCCTTATAGATCGCCCCTTAATCAGCGATCTCAGGTTCTCGCTACAGCTAGCTGTAGTCGTTCAACAGGCCACGAGCCAGTTATACCTATCAATGATCTCGTTGTTCGTTTTCCCGTGTTGTGGCTCTGCCGCAGGCCCCGCATCCTGAGTCTCCTCTTTATTAGTAGGGTCAGTCGGATCTCCCCCTCGTGGGCAGGGTCAGTTTCATCCCAACCAAGAACGCGTTGAAGAGAAGGCGTAACGTATTGAAAGCGCGCACCCATCAGGCAGGATGGCTCCACGCTCTGTACATACCCGTACCCAATTCCCATATAGTTTACCGTGGGCATTTTAAGCCCCCCACCAGGCCAGCCAGTATTAAGTCGCGTAAGTAAGATGGAGATCCATATCCGTATCTATGTATGGATCTATATCTGTATCCATATCGATATATGGATATGGGTGTGGATATATGTAGATATATGCATATATGGATATAAATAGATCTCTTCTACCCATCTATGGATGTCTCGATATGATATATGGATATGCATATAGGTGCGTGTGCTTCTCAGCCTGTCACTCAGCAATGAGACCGGGAATGAGTACCTACCTATCCCCTACGGGAATCGAACCCGTGTCTTCGACATGAGGAGACGATGTCCTAACCACTAGACGAAAGGGACCGAGAACCCATCCCTTCTATTTACTAGATCTTCTGTTCCGATCAGAATGGGTTTTTTATTTAAGGCATCGGCATGTTCTATCTCTATCTCTCTTTGTCTATAATGGGTGGGATTGAGGAAAGAAAAGAGGCTATCGCCGAGGAGTGGCTGCTGGTCATGAATTATATATGTCATTACGATTTCTTATATATGTCATTACGCTTTCTTATAGGCGTACTTATATTGGTCATGAATGAGATATGTCATTATGCCTTAGCAGATAATGCATATATTATATATGTCATTACGCTCTCGAATCCAGTCATGAATTATATATGTCATTGTGGTTTTTCCAACCTGATATTTCATGACTTAGAGGTGACTTCGAGACCAGAGATAGTGACATTCATTATATATGTCATTATGCATGAATGAATTATGCATTTCTGATTATTTCATTCGACAATGCATATATGGGCATATGTCATTATGCATGAATGAATTATATATGTAATTACGTGATCGAATAATGAAATCATATCTCGGTGCATGAAATGAATATGATCTGAGTTTCTCTCACTGTGTTCAATGAAGAGTTGTATGGTAAGGTCAATTCGCTAGTTTCTTAGCTAGAAATGAGATTCCTATTATTATACGTTGCGGTGGTTTCTGTTTGTTGAGTGATCTACCAGATAACCTTACCACTAGGTACCTTACCTATTGGACCTAACCTATTGACCTTATGTTGGTGGTGGTAGTAGGGACCAATTCCTTCAACCCAACCTTACTTCTTCAGTGAAGAGAGAGAGAACCTAACCTCACCTATGAGTCTCTGTCCTACCTATAGGGACTACACCTTCCCACCTTCTGATAGACCTTCCTACCTAACCACACCTTCCTTTTATATTAGTATATGACCTGATAGGGGGACCTTACCTTTATAGATAGTAGGATAGGATGGGGAGACCTTTCTTTAGAGCTGGTCCTATTTCATGAACTGAAAAATTGTAAGAAAGAAGTGTGGTTTTTGGGAGACACGGCTTAGAGATGTCGCGGAATAAGCCACTTTTTCAGAATAGAATATGAATGCGCTCGACCCCTCTGATACTACCAAACCCAAGGAAAAGGCCCTCACCATATGAATAGTGAGTGACCCCTATGAAGAAGTAAGGGCCCTAGTTGTACAATTTCTCTAGATCGAGTAGTAGCAGATTCATATCCAGTTTCATTTGCAATTGATCTAGATACTATTATGCCCATGAAAAGAGTTGAAGCACCTGTTGGCTCACCAAAACCAAAAGCAATAGGAAAGGCAGGGGAGGCAGAGGCAATTCGTTACCCAGTGAGATATTCAGATTCATTTGTTCCTGTTCCAAAGACTGCCATTAATCCCACCCACAACCGTGCAGGAGATTTGCTACGTAACAGAGTCCCATGCTAAACGGAGAGAAGAGAGAGCCCCACAGAAGCGCGGGCCATACATACATACGTCGTAAATGCTATGTAAGAGCTCTAAAACGGGTGGTTGGTATGGGTCGAGTCATAATCCTCAACGGGGTATCTGTCATGCATTTGTCATTAGGCAAGTGGCTTCATGATAGCATTTCAGGTAATTCCCACATCATCCGATCCGGCACTTATAAAGGTCTGATAGCATTCCCTCCAAAGCCCTCATGGTATAGGGTCAGTCAATATGTATTTCTGGTAGGTTGTTTGTATGAACAAGGTAAGTTCATATCATAGTGCCGTACTGTAAGTCCTGCATCCACCACTTTTTCTTTTACAAGCCCTATTTTGCCAATTAGTTGTTCCCCCCTATATATCTTAATTACTTCCTGCCAGCCTTGAGTTTGGGTTTATAAAACCATAGAGAGCCCCGAGTTACCCATGCCATGAACCTTCAGTTTGGGTTGATCGAACCAGAGCCTCTTGCTCCCCCCATTAGAGATTGCTTGATTACATGGATGGTCGTCTTACTTATTCTCTTTAGGGCATGGCATGGCTGGGCTGGCAGCAGGTATTCTTATGGCTTGAAGCTTAATGGGTAGGGGAATTCTTGCTGGATCGGACGAGGTGCGAAGCGATCGGGAAGGGACGCGGGAAGGGGAAGCTTCGATCCGGGAAGCATTGATATAGAGGAATTGCTATATAAGTATGATGACGTTAAGCAGTTACGTGAATAAGTTACATTAGTTGGTTGCCCTAAAGCAGTTACGTAAAGCAGTATTTAGAGAAATAAATAATCGATCTACATAATCGATCAGGAATAGCGCATATTTACTCTCTCTCCAACCGAGGGAAGGAATAAGGAAGGAAAGGAAGCACCAAAGGAAGGAAACTATTGACTCTATATCTAATCAATTTATCCCCAACTAAGAAATAGGGAATGTAATTTACCGCCATTACTTACCATGTAATCAAGCAATCTCTAATGGGGCCGGGAACCCATAAATGGCAAATTCGTGGGTAGCTAAGACACTGATCAAAATATATATATAGGGGATATAATAAGGATACTCTTCAGTAAAGAATATGAGAGAAATCACTAAGTATGACAATTGAAGAATTCGTGTGAAGAGTTCGTGCCCCACTGAAGAGTTCTTGGGTGAGTCCCCGATATAGATTCTTGGGTGAGCCCCAGCACAGGAAGGAAACTTACTTCTATTCTTTGCTGGCTTCATAAGAGGTTGAACATGACTCCCTCCCCTCCATGTCCTGCTAGTGTTTCGGCAGTCAATAAAGTTTCAAGGGTAAGGTGGTTTCTTTCAAAGCACATGCCATAAAATTCCAATCCCGGTTCTCCCTCCGGTTCTCTGGTTCTCTAGTGGTATCTCCCTAAGATTGCTACCTAAGGGCAAGTGCGCAAAGAGATCCTTGTCTGGGATAATATCCTATCAGTACTAAGCTTGTCCACCCACCATCCAACAAGGCTTTCTGATGACCCATAAGTGAGATATCCAGCAGTTGTAAAACGAGAAAGGTTTTCCCTCCCCTCCCTCTTCCTTTTCGGGACCATAATCCCCCCGAGCATGCAACTTGGTTCCTTGGCTAATGACCGCTATTCAGTAATCCAGCGATAGTGAAAGCATGGGTATCAAGATAAGAAGGTTAGTTACGACAGAAGGTCTCCATCCAGCTGCGTGTCTCTGAAGTGGCTGTATATACTTATCCAGGCAGTGAAACGATATAAGCTGCTTATTCTGGCTGTCGAGAATTCAATCCCACCCAAGAAGGCTGTTCCACCCAACAACAAAGGTAAAGACTGCTGTAGTTCAAACTGAAAGTAATTCCTCTCCCTTTAGTCGAGCCCCCTACCGGGTCCTCCGATCCGGCACATCTATAGGTTTTCTATATTTTCTCCCTCCAAATAGAAATAGCCTAACGCGGCGGTTGGGCCGTGAAAGACGGTAAGTAGTGGCAAGCTAAAGTGTGGTCATATTATATACGTAATAAGAGTCAATTCAAAAGCCCGCTGTCAAGGCCCGCCCGATCCGATCAGCCTGCCTGTCAAAAATGTGTTATTGTGGGCTCCGTATTAAGGCACCCAGGTGGGTTCGGTCGATCCCTCCCAAAAGCTTGTCCAACCGCGTATTTGAATGAGAGAAGATGGTGTTTTCTGGGTGAGTAGGCCTATTTCATAGTTCCCGAACTTGCTTTTGTAAGTGGGCAACTTGATGATTGAATGCCTTTCAGGTGATGACTTAATTCCATCCATACATCCATGCATGCATCCTCCGGGGGCTTTCAAAGGTCTTCTCATGATGATTGACTCACTTACACTGGTGCATTCCAGGTCTCTAGCTCCAGGTCTCTAAGTTCTGGCAAGTGAAAGAAAGAGTAAGGCAAGGTCCCGGAGGGGCTTGCGCTTCCTAGGGCAAGGGAGTGTGGTCGTCCGTCATAGCATGATGTGCTCCTGGCTACTTGGGTCTTCCTAGCATCTCTAGTGTGTACTGTATGCTCCTAGGATTCAGGTATAAAGAGGTAAGTTCTTATAGCAGTGCCTCCTATTTGTAATCCCTAATGGTATAGGGCTGGTACAGAGAATATCCTCTTGATTTCTGGCAGGTGTATTGTATGAACAAGGGAAGGTCTAATAGCATTCCCTGGAAGACCTAAAGTTCTAGGGCCTGTGAATTATTGGCCTGTGAATATATAGTGATTGCAGGTAGCAGGTTTACAAGGTCTTCTAATCCTGTCCCCTACTGATCTTCCTTTCCTGGTTTGAAGAAAGGGTTGTAAAGTTCCTCCATGGTCCTAGGTTTCCAGCAGTATAAATATAAGGGTAAGGGTTGGGACTCATGTACTCTCTGAGGCATATGGCAGGTAGTTCTATTGGGGTTTCTACAAGGTAGGGCTCATGAACCAATTCAAATTCCCACTGGCATTCCACGATCCAACGATCCATCCGTGGCTTCTAAGGCTCTCCATGGCTGACCTACTAGGTGATTCCAGTTCTCTGGCTCCAGGTCTATGTCTGGCAAGTGAAAGAAAGGCAAGGTCCCGGAGGGGCTTGCGCTTCCTAGGGCAAGGGAGTGTGTGATAGGATGTGCTCCTGCCTACGTTGGGTATTTCTGGCTTCTCTAGTGTATACGCTCCTAGGATTCCGTCTGTTCCGTCTGAGTGACTAGTGGGCCGAATGGATGCGCTCTTAGGGTAGGTTTGTTGCCAGCGCTAGCCCTTGGATTGAGTGCACCTCTGGCGCTTGTGACGCACTTGCAATGCAATAGGTTCGCTACTGGCCCTTACCTACTATAATCCGCCTCTAGCCCCTACCCCCGATGGACGAGTATACATAGTGCCCTTGCATCTCCACCGTGGCTGAATGCCAATGTATGAACCCACCTTAACCGTAGTCGATTGGCTGAGTTAACTCCTGGAGCGTGCTAGTACATGCTTATGTACAGGTCCGCCGTGGTCAATTGCCTGTATGCGAGGTTACCTCAGTGGATAGCAGGTAGTCTTTTCTATCTAGCCTGACCACTGCCCCTTCCTTTCTTCCCTGGTCCTATTAGTTAGCCATTAGTCAATAGCTGGCCTATTAGAGTCTCTATTAGTACATGGCTTAAATCAACTGGAATTCGATGTTTTTCCCTAATCCCTGCCCGTGTACGGGATCTGGATATTGAATCATCTACTGAATGCCCGCATAGAGTGAATTACATGTGAATGTCTGGTGGCTGAGTGAGTAGGTTCCATGGTCAAGGTTGAAGTGGGTTGGTTGCTTACTCTTGTCTTTGGACGAGTGCGTATTTGGCAATCACTAGTGCTTGCGCTTCAGGGTTTTCGCGGTCCGGCCCCTCAAAGCCTCTCACTTTGAAGAAGGACTTATCACCACCTAGAGAAGAGGATAGGCCCTTTACATATTCTTGTAGCGCAAAGTCTTATTCGCAGTTGGATATAGACCCAATAACCTTATTCCAGGACTCTCAAAGCCTTCTCATCCATCCATCAAATCAAGTTATTCTTTCATCTCCAGGGAGCAAGATCTCTCCTCGATAAGTTTGAAGGCAGGCGGATAGATCGATCACAGCAGCAGCAGGTAGGTTCCACAGCTTTAGATGAAAAGCAGCATCAGGTTCCACTGGGTGTGAATGAGAACAGATTGATTCGAGAACTTCGTGCTTTCAGTGCACGTCGTGTCTCATTCGATGTCAACTTGGGGGCAATCATAGTTTCTCGCGGGTGGCGACTGGGCTCTCAATCTCTCCTGGTGGCTGCAATGGTTTCTATTGGTGTTATGGGTGCCATTCTAGTGAGTTCTATCCACATGTCTAGTCAGCAAGCAAACGGTGGCACATTCTTCATATTGAGAGGGCTAGCAAGAGATATACGGGCAGTTCAAGTAAGAGAGTCAAAGGTAAAAGGTATCAGCAGGCGAGCATAAAGATCAAAGAGAGAAGGCGGGTAGGTTTGGGCTTTCGGTGAACGTCCCAAGAACTTGGTGTGGTGGCTCGAGTAGTCCCAGGTGGGCTTGGTGTTCTAGGCTTATGGTGAATGGTTTGTGTAGCCACTGTATTTTGCGTATGATCCTCAAATTGTGAATCAACGTATATAAAAAAACTCGTTGTATATTCGTTATGGTGGTATGGTTCGTGTAGAACTAACTTACTTGGCGATATGGTTTTTGTAGGTCTGCTTTCGGTAAAACAGTGTCACTCTGGGATGGGTGTGTGCGTGGACGGGTGAACTGGTTTTTCTAGACTAACTGGTCTTTCCAGACTAACTGTGCGATGTTGGGAACATGGTCCTATCAGTTTCAATCACCTCCCTAGGTTTGTTTAGCGTAAGTAAGCAATATCTAAACGGGCAAGCAGCAATCGATCAGCGGGCTCCACTGGTGGGCTTTCGGTGAACTGCAGGTGTGATGGTAACTGTGGACTTTCGTTTCTTTCACTGTGCGCCGTTGGGTGGGGCTATTGGTTCACGGCTGTTGGTAACATGGGTGGACCTGTGCCTTGCCATGTCATGTCATGTTCTTTTCAATCGGCAGTTAGGAAACACTGGGCTTAATGTAAACATGGTCCTAGACCTTCTGGCTATGACCTCCTGGCTATGAGACTGGCTATGATTGGCAATCGGCTATGATCTATTGCTCTGTTGGCTATGTCAGGTGCTTGCACTGCAGCTATGAGACTGGCTATGATTGGCAGCTCTAGTAAATGACACCTCCTTATCGGTACTGGCTTTCAACTATGATCGACGCCTTGAGGCAATGACCTTGTAACAATGAAAAGAGAGTTGCACTGACTGAGTAGAGCTTCCCAAGAATAGACTTCTTTCTTGAGAAGAGTTAATAACAGCAATGACTGACTAGAGCTGCCCTGATCAGCTAGCACTGACTGGCTGAAGACTAATCCCGGTTGGCATAACTAAACCGGTAGGCGAATCCTAATCATTCAACATCGATTGGACTCTCTCAGCTCAACGCTGAATCAACGTAAGTCAAGCATGTCTGATATCGACTGGCTTCCGTCTAAAGGCATCTGTTGGACTTGTTTAGGCTTCTGGTGATAGGCAAAAGGCAACCAGAAAACCTCCATTCCATTTTCTTTGGGAAAGTGTTGGGTGGGAATAGATGAGAATGTCTTGTCCTATAATGCCGATCTGGGGCTGCTAGTGTCTGAGTTCTGCTTTGGTCGATCTGCTTCAACTAGTGCTGGTGAAAGTAATAAAGTGCATGCTCCTTTCTGTTAAGCAACAAATCCATCTGGCCGGCCTATTCAATACTCACTGTTCTTTTAGTTTTGCATTGATGGAAATGAAGATGTATAAGTCTTTTTGGGGGTCTTTACTACGAGGAGAAGGAAGTGTGTCAATTAGTGATGCGTGCTTCCTATGTTTTAGAAACGTAATGACTTACCGAGGTAAACCGTTTCAACCCTTGTCCCCTACCTGGTGGGTGCACACACTTAGTAACTCGTACTTCTCCTTGCCCTCAGAAGCGCAAGCCCCTCCGGGACCTTTAGATACTTCTTTTTAGGTCGGGCAAATGATTTAATTACTTAGCATTCAGAACTTGCTGGGACGAGGCTATTTTTTTCTCTAAAAAGCGAGTTCGGGGCAAAAAAAGGTGTTTTCTTTATCTACATGCATGCATTTGGGAGGTTTTTAGGTTTCGACGGACCTACCAAACCTGGTGCCAGCCCTCTACTTTATGCCTTTTCATATTGGGATCTTCTTGACAACCTCAACTGTGTATATTGCTTTAGATATGTTCTTTCGGCTTGAAAGACCTTATTATTCGCTGTACCGCTGCCTTGACTCCTTACCTCTTTTCACAACCCCAGCAGGGAAGGTTACAGTGCTTCCTTAATTACACCTCCCACCACCCTGATTGGAAGCACTGACTGTTTTCACTTACTCGAATAATGCTAGTTGGACAGCTCGCTAAGGGGCGAAGCGAAATTCCTCCTTTGGAATGTCTTAAGATCAGAGATTTCAAAGGGGTAAGCACTGAGAACATTAGTGCTATTAACTTCAGATGCTACAATGAATGGAAGTGAGTGGGGTAGAATACCCATATTGTCTCAATGTGGGTGGGTTGGTGCGCGCATGCAAACGCTGGATTATTTAAGAACTAACTTTCCCTACCTTCCTCCTTTTGAGAATGCCTACTCTGGGGATGCGCTCTTCAGTCAATCAGAAAGTAGGTGTTACTTTACCCCAACCAATTTCTCTGACCCGAAGCTCTTTTATTCTCACGAACCTGTATCCCAAAGCTATCTTATCAAGCGGCTTTATCACAAAGGGAAAGTTCTCTTATCCCGATGTCTCATCACGCAACCCCTACCAATCAAAATAGATACGTACAGTAACAATACTCATCTGACCATGTCTTCTTATAGCTATTATAGCAGCAACTGACCAGTTAACCAGCAGCCATTGAGGTTACCGCGGGTTCTTCTATTACGTACGCTTATGACAAAAAGTAGGGCAGGGTAACAAATGGGTCTTTACCTTCTTACCTTATGAAGGGAAGGTAGGTTTGACAAAGAATAGGTGATTGAGTCTTTACCTTCTTACACTCTTCTTACACTTACGGCTACTCACCTTGAACGAAAACTGTTAGGTCGGTACCAGCTACTCACCTTTGACGAAAGCAGTTAGGCCAATACTAGCTGTTCATGACAATATTCTCTATTATGTTCCGGTGTCCCCACTCGAATATATCTCTCGCCTAAGCTTACCTTACCTTAACCTAACCTGATCAGAGCCTGCCTGACCTAAGTCTGTCTTCAAAGGTCCTGCCCTCCCTCACCTAAATGTCTGCCTTAGAGTCTTCCTTACCAGAGTAGTCCGCCCTACTTGGTCTCGCCCTAAGGTCCTCTGCCTTACGGGTTCTTCCAACCTAATCTACTCGGTATAGATTATCACGAAGTCAGTTCATTAATAATTCAGAAAGAGATATTCCTCACCTCGACTATGAAACATGTTGGTGACAGAAAGGTCAACGTCATCCCTTCAAATGAGGATTGGTGAAAGTCTACGTGATCACTCAAAACCTGTGAAGCAACTAAATATCCATTAAGTAAGGCTTTTTCCTCAATCCATTAAGCCTTTGTAAAGGGTCCCTCTATCTGGCGACTAGTGTCGTAGGTGGGTGCAACCAGGTCTTACCTTATCTTATGCCTTACACTATGCTCACAAATGTTCGCACTCAAGTGAATAAAGACTGAACAAGGAAGCTTAAGCAAATGTTCAAAACCGTATCGTCCTTACCTACTGCTTGCTTCATTTCATTCCATCCTTGGACAGCTACATGCTGGAAATACACTAGCTCCAGATGGTCGCTTCCCAATATCTTGTGTAACGCTTAATCTCTGCAAGGGCCACCTTTCTATTTATTCTACATGCCCAGCGGGTTCTTTCTCGCTGAGTCAGCGCCGAACTTACTATTCCAACGATTATGCACATTTATATATGCTATTTGCTATGCTTGCTCTAGCTGAGGAGAGTTATCCCCCCGATCTATATGATACCCCCAATTGTCAACGTTTGCCCCGGACAGGAATGGACCCCCTTCCGCCACCCAAGAGCCAATCTGAAAAGAGGTTACCGATTACACAATGTTCTTCCAACAATTCCGCGATGTCTTTGCTTGGACATACTCCAAGATGCCAAGATTAGACCCCTCTATTGTCGAACATCATATCGACACATGGCCTGATGCCTCTCTAGTAATACAGAAGCAATTACCTTTACACCCCTCTAAAGCCCCAACTATCAAAGCTGAAATTGATAAACTCCGCCAAGCTAGGTTTATATATCCCATCACATACACATCATGGGTATCTAACCCGGTCCCTGTTAACAAAAAGCATGGTACCATTCGGGTATGCACCGACTTCAAGGATCTCAACCAAGCATGTCTCAAAGACAACTTCCCTACTCCTTTCATCGATCAAGTTGTCGATGCTTGCGTCGGTCATGAAGTCATGTCTTTCATGGATGGGTTTTCCGGTTATCATAAGATCTGAATCCGCCAACGGGACCAATATAAAACTGCCTTCATGACACCATGGGGCACCTTTGCCTACCGTGTGATGCCATTCGGTTTGAAAAATGTGGTCACTACCTTCCAGCGTGCTATGTCCTATGTGTTCCACAATCTGACTAGGATCATCCTGACCTACCTTGACGACCTCACGGCCAAGTCCCAAAAATGCACAGACCATTGACAAGATCTCTGCACCATCTTTTTACGCTGTTGGAAAGACAATATCTGCTTGAATCCACTCAAGTGCGTCTTCTGCATCACGGCTAGGTGCCTACTTGGATTCATCATCTCTTAGAAGGGGATCACCGTCGATCCACTTAAAGTGAAAGCCATCCTCGAGCTGCCCCCTCCTATGAACCGGCGCCAGCTGCAAAGCATCCCCAAGGGAAAGCCAACTTTCTCTATCGGTTCATCCAAGATTACGCTACTGAAGCACACGGGTTATTACTTCTTTTACGGAAGGACATTATCTTCCAATGGGATGATCAAGCGCAACAGTCTTTCGATACACTTAAGAAAGTGTTTACATCCACCCCCCTCATCTCCCTACCCAACTTCAACCGTGACTTAATCCTATATATTTCAGCATCCATTTATGTCGTTGCAGACATGTTAGTCCAATAGGGAGAAGATCACCAAGAGCACATAATTTATGACATTAGTAAGACCTTGACAGGACCACCAATGAATTACAGCCATGACGAGAAGTTGGCCTTGGCTTAGACTGTCAGTCCAGAAACTTTGATACTACATTTTGCTTTGCAAAACCACATGAATGGAAAACTCAAACCCGATGCAGTACATACTAGGCCGACGACTTATCAACGGTAAGTTCGCACGATGGGTCATGATCCTCTAGGAATTCGATCTTGAGTTTGTAACCCCCAAAAGCAAGAAGGCCATGGATCTCACCGAGCTCATCACAGACCTTCCCACTGATCGAGCTAGCCCCCCCACTTAATGATCAATTCCCAGACAAATATCTCTTCATTTTCACTGCTAAAGACCCATGGCACAGAGACATCCTTACCTATCTTCGGACACAGAAGTTGGCTAATAAAGATTCATATGATAGAAATCTTTTCACTTTGTAAAAGGAAAGAGAAAGGGAATAAGGTAGCACTTATCTTCCTTGCCCTCAGAAGCGCAAGCCCTCCGGACCTTCGAATGAATGACTGGTCTTTCTTTGGGGGGTTTATATATTGCTCAAGGCTGCCTCTAGCTAGGAAATCACTCTCATTATATATGTCATTACGATCTGAATCTCTATTTTATGAAGCCGCAACTACCACATGCTCATATATAACTAACTACCACCATGCCCAGGTACGTTAGTGACTCGACTGATAAGGATGCGCAAGCAGGCTCGACTGTTAAGGCCGCCATCGACGAAGTCACTCACTCATTCCGATGCCCCCCCACCCAATAAGTCAATTGAAGGTGCGAAGCCGCTTGTCCCTCCGGGGGCAAGGTTTACCCGCTTGTCTGCTCATTTCTCATAGGCGAGGAAGAGGGGGCAGGCCAGAGGAAAGGAGGGAGAGGCGGGAGAAGGAGAGCTCAGTTACCGTGTTAAGCAAGGAGCTGAACCCTTCTCTTACTGCCTTCACCCTAGAACGATGGAGGAGTCCCTGACCAACCCAGTCATTCAGCCTTAAAAGGAGAGGAGGAATATCAGTAGGGTACGGCACTATGAATATCCCTTACCTTACTTTGGTTTACTCACTCTTTACCCACCTCCAAGAACTATACCTGTAGCCTTCACTTGATGAATGAATGCACTTAGTGAGTCGGGACTGCTATGAACCCTAACCATATGAATAGTGAGTGACTCCGTCCCTTTACTTCACTTACTGCCTTGCCCTATGAATTTGGGTACCACCTATTACCCTATTGGGGTCCGGCCGAGCCTATTATACTCTTCTTCAATTAAGAGCCTACTGCAAGGAATGACTAGACCTACCCACCTATAGATAGAACTAGACCCGTGAGCCCTATACCACGTAGCCCTCCACTTACTGAATGAAGCGCTTAGGAGGTACAACTATTCCCCCCTCTTATAAGGACCGGATATGGGATGGCAGGCACTATTCTGAATCACCTTATTCTTAGAGCTATTCGCTGCGCACCGAACCTTGAGTTGAATATGCCACGGGAACTTTGACTCGGAACTTGATTATTGCTATGATTCAGACCCCGCCTTCTATTTAGGAGTCGATTCTTTAGACAGACCCATACCTCATCTTCAGTGGAATATTCTTGGCTCCGCTCCTTCTCTTTTGTTATATCTTCGCCTCTTCGATCCTCCACCTCACCTTTTTTCAAATATCCAGGACTCTTCTTTATAACCTTACTTCCCTTTGTGCCAGGTCATTTAGCTTAGTGGGTGGATTCAGGTATCTTACTTATAACAAAGCCGAACCGGTTTAGATCGGATCGGATTAGCCTTTAGATATGTGATTTCTTCATACTACTGGATGAAGGCAGGCGCCCAGGCCCCAGACAAAGGAAGGAAATTAGCAAATGAATTTAGTTATCGATCGCAGTGCCCCTCGGGAAAGTGACCTTACCTTTAAAGGCAATTTGTATTCGTTCCATGGCCCACTCACGAGGTATAGAAACAGCGATTTGTTGGGGGGGGGGTATGACTCTGTATCCTCCGCTCGTTGCTATACGCCCTTGCCCACCCAAACTAGTTAGTCCTGCCTGCCCCGAGTGAAAGGAAGGGTCCGAAGGAAGCTGCCCTTTGCTCCCATTCCACGCTCAACCGTCATATTCGCTAACCACCTGAACCACCCCCCTTTATTTGTGAACTGCGGCTCCTTCCGCACCTGGGAGGTTACGGAAGCTTGGGCCACCAATACCGCAGCTACCTTACCATCATTTGCCCGCACTTAGAACATAGGATAGAGGGTACCAATTTCCCTATACTCCCGGGCTTCGTCCACGTAGTAGTAATTGGTTACTGGACCGAGTAGAGTCGAGGAATATGCGGGGAATCATAGACCCACACCCATGGGAGGGAATAGAACCACCTATAACTCCGGCCCACTTTATTGGTTTCTTTCGCCGATAGACGGAGACTAGAATAGAACCCACCACTATAACTATATTGATGAGCCTTATTAAGACCTCTGGGAATTGACCTATCAATCCCTTAAACCCTTCTCCTAACTCGACGTTCACTAGGAAAGTTGGATAGAATGTGCTTCCGCTCCCGAACTAAGAATGGAGGGATATAAACATGTTGAATACTTGGAATTTAGCCTTAACCAATAGACGGGTGGAAGGATAGTTGCTTACCCAATTCTCTCTATTGAGAGGAAGACCGCCTCGAGGCAGAGGAGAGAAAGCGGTAGTTGCGACATCCTGATAAGTTCTTTCGAGAACCGCCTACTTTTACTCCCTACCCATCTTACCGATAATTCCATACCCATTTCATTAGGAAGTTCCAAGCTATTTTCCCACATCTTTTGGGTTTTTTGGGGGGGGGACTATCGCACGGCTATCGAATGCTAGCTCTATCCAATACATTCAGGCTTGAATCACTTACCACTCCTTTATGCTACTCCTTCCTCGAACAAGTCGCCTGAACCGAATCAACATGGATTCCACCATAGAAGAGAGATAAGGGGATATACTTAGATACTTAGGGCTTAGCCGACAGACGAGATACAATGGTGGGGAGCAAAAAGCGTCATATACTGGTAAATGAATATGCCTATGTCGGCCAAGGTAGCGCATAAGACGGGTTACCGATCCCACTATTAATGAGTCATTTCGACAACCCTACTTCCTTACTTATTCACGCTAAGCTCCGATCGCACTATGAATCCATAATTCACCGGCACTAGAGGTTCATAGAGGGATATGGATACCCAACTGCACCTACCTAC
>Ga0181465_100271_pt1 | contig 18845 bp, 14 predicted proteins | sample InSIn3gowninarea_FD_119076 | JGI IMG/M metagenome (GOLD analysis project Ga0181465, IMG submission 119076) | Clean room microbial communities from NASA Spacecraft Assembly Facility at Jet Propulsion Laboratory, Pasadena, California, USA -... ... | reverse complement strand
GTATTTGTGACACGACACCATGCGACAGTCGGAAACGATACCCTACCTTCACTCCGATCAGTTCCTCTATGGTGGCTGAGCTGCTAAATCTGGAACCGCTGTACTACCAATATGCTCGATAGAGACGCCTGTTATCTTTTGCATTCGAAGATAGGCCCGAAAATCATTCTCAAGGAAAGAGAATTGTGCAGACCACAATGGATCGTAAGGTATGACCATGGATGGCATTTCTAAGCGAAGTGTCAGTATTGGGATAATATTCTGCCTGTAAGATGTTAAGATGATGCCGCCTCGGCTATACTTGCCCTTGAAGTGTTACACTAGGAGCTGTACGATGCCAACAGAAAGTTACACGGAGAAATATACAGAAAAAGCTGCTGGAGATCGAGCATATGCTGCCTATACAAAGCAATATATCACATTGAAAGGCCGATGCACTCGATTACTGGGACCGGCGATATTTATGAGATGGGTCCGCCCTTTTGAACAGAGACTGTCCGCCCTTCGTCTGACCTATCAGAACAGAATAGATTTTGAGCAGCTCAGCCACCATAGAGGAACTGATCGGAGTGAAGGTAGGGTATCGTTTCCGACTGTCGCATGGTGTCGTGTCACAAATACTATACAGGAAGCTGTGTGCGCACCAGGGCACTGGCGGTGTGTGCCATACAAGTATTCCTTCCATCCAAACTGAACCCTTGTCTTCTCAAAATAACCTATTATTGACCATATTACTAGACTATTAAAAGGAGGACACCCGAGTGTACAAGAGTCTATTTGTTGTTTGTAGATCCAGCAGAACATATTCTACACACACCATTTCCCCAGTGTAATATTGGCAATTGCAGCCGCAATAACACCCAGTGCTTTCGAGATTTGCTATCATTATACTAGCAGCATCAACATCAGCGTTAGCTGTTGAGTTCAAGAGAACATGTTGTGGTACTAGAACGCTAGTGTATGCACATGGTTATCTTACCGACTTCATCGAATGTTCAAGCTTCTCGCCAGTTATATATACAGCTCGTCCATAAACCAGTCTGACTTAATCAACACGTCTCTACTATACTATATCGTGCTAAAACAACTGAATCCTTTTCAGCTCAGACAACTTCGTAAACACTCAGATACTTCAGTCGGAGCCTGAATTAATAGCACCAATACAGTATCTAAAGAGCTAAAAGCGCGTTGGTATGAACTTGAGTAGAACTTCAAGGTTAATTGGTGAATTATTTCTTACTCTGGACAATATAAATAAAAAATCTGGAATTTTAAGTGCTACCGAGCGCTATAGAAGCGTGCTGACACTATAGAGACTATGTTACTGTGTTAAGGGCAAACTGAGCTGCTGGCTACGCCTGCAGCTTAAAAACCTCCTCATTCTATCCTTTAGTAGTCCCTGACCACTTTTTTTACCCCTTCTTGACGCCGTCGTGCAGGCCAGGCTTGGGCCGTTCACTACGGAACACTAGCCAACAGTTCCTTACCTTGCCCGCTCACAGCGCCCCATCTTGTCTGTGCTGCCTTGGTGTTCAGGCTGCGGGGGAGTATGGCAACTCTTGGGCGTTGATGAAGGGTGCCCAGTCCCCTGTGTCTGTGGCTTCGACTTTAAGCGCTACTTGGAGATACTCCAGTAGGCCGGTGTCCAGGAGCCACTGTCCTGCCCATCTAGCTGTATCTTTTTCGCACAGTAGGCGATCCATCTGTGTGTGTCCTGTTCTCTCGAGGAGTTTGGTTCGGGCTTCAATGTGGTCGGGACAGAATCCCAGTACATGTTGGATTGTCTGGCGCGGGTGTCCGCATGAACACTCTGGCGTGACATCTGGCACGCCTATGCCTGACAGCCATGCCCTCAGCCCCAGTACCTCCGACCTAAGTAGAAAGATAGCAGTCGCCACATGTTTCCGGACATCGTCGTATATCCACATTGGCTGGCTCGACCAACCTTCTTTCCAAGTGGGTGCGTGCCGGAACGGCTTCGCCGCCTGGGACTCCCACCTTCTTTTCCATTCCTCCTGGAGCTCATCGCCAATATATCCGTTCTGGTTACGTACCTGTATCCGGCTTCCGCGTTGAACTGGCGTGGGTTCTTCACTGTCATTCGGTTCTTCACTACCGTTTGCCCTCCTCTCTAGTATCTCCTTACCTTTTTCCCTTGCCCTGTCGATGTTTGTCTTTGGTTGGGCCGTATGTTTCCGGGGTCTTCCTCTTCTGCGGCGGGGTCCCGTCTGTGTTGCATCTGCCCATACCTCCTGGAGCTTGGCTCTGATGTCCCGCGTCACTGGGTGGTCATCCGTCTTCAGAGCCCTTTGGAGGACGAGGGCCGTGATGTATAAGTCTATTGGGGGTGTTTCGCTCTCCTTCTCAAGCACCGCAATGGGGGTTCTCTTGTATGCACCTAGGGTCCGTCGTAGACACTTGTTCTGTAGAGAGCGAATATATACATAACCTGGAAGCAGTCACATGGCAATAGGACAAGTGAGACCTAATACACGGTACACCGCGCGAATTGTGGTGCCAAGCTGACACCCGATATCACTTCGAACACGCATAAGGGATCACATGCAGAGGGGTGTGCGAGGTCACACATCGTCTCTCATCATTTGAATAAATAGAACACAAATCAAAGGTCGATAGAGAACTAGTTCTCGAATTAAGAATCATTAATCAGTCGTTAGAACTTATCTTCCTTTTTAGCAACTCTGGCACCAATACTAAGAGACCTACCAACAGTAATCATCTGATCGCACTGGTTGTGACGAGAGTGCACATCCTCGGTGAGGTAGCTCAAGCTTCATTAGAAGCAAATTTCTGTCTAAAACCGTAGTGACAACCAGACAAATGAGAGTAAGTATTCGTCACGCACCGTCAGACGAGAGCCTTGCACAGATTTGTCTAGAAGAATTCCCATGCTACCTTCAAATGCTTGATGAACGGGAAATTATCCGCCACTAAAAGGCAAAGATTCGTGGCATCGAATTGTGTGTATGCATAAGATCCTAGCGATAAGGAAGAGTCCGTGTAGTAGACATTAGGTATATTAATGAGGTTGTAGGGAATATAAACGTTCAACTATACCTGTCCAGCAAGGGTGACAGACTGACCCAAGTAGGAAAAGAGTTGAGCGCTTCGTTTTGAACTGCCCGTTTACTCTGTTAACTGCAATCCCTTCAAACAAATCGCAGCCCTAATTTTCACTCCCTCACCGACATCATAGCTATCCGCAACGTTTAGACCAGGTTGGTACTGCACATCTGCGTACGGAATTTCAACCGAACCAACCTCAACCTCTTTGTTCAACAAGCTGAATTTGAAAGGTGCAGGATTGTTTATCAGATCTCTTGTGATCGGAATCACAAACGCTTGATCGAAGCTTGGGTTGAAAATATCTGTACCAGGCACGTAGGTTTTCACTGCAGTGCGGAACTTCTTTTTCCCCCACGAGACCTTGACACTGGGCTGAAGCTCATTGCGCTGGCCTTGAAGTCCGAGGACACTGGCAATGAGCACTGTGGCGAGACCGCAGAATTGCTTTTCGTCTTGATTTTGTTGCACGAAGAGCGCTTGTGGTTCGCTAACAAATCTGAGAAACTCAACGCGCACTTTCACGCAGGCTCCAGTATGTTCACCCTTGTATGTGAGTGCGACTTCTTTTGTGCCACCATTGAGTAAAACATCCTTGACGGAAACGGATCCAACGCCAATATCATCATCGGCTCCAAAATCATCATCTTGAACGTCAAGAAAGATCATTTGCTCAAAGTCAGCGACCAGGAAGTCGTGGGATTCGTTCCATTTGGGGCCTTTATCATTATTTTTGGTTGACGTGCGCCACTCTTCATCTGTGCCAATCCTGACTTTGCAATAGCAGTCGGGTACGTCTTCAACGATCTTGGATATGAGACCCATGGCGCCGCTCTTCTTTGGAGTTTGAATACCAGATGCTTCCTCAATGGTAACCCGAGCAATACCAAGATAAGGTTGGTAGGTCTTGAAGTAGTCATTTGCATGGTCGAGCTTGACAAGGAGACGATTTGGTAGCACAGCAATGCCGCTGATGATACCAAGAATAATTCTCCGGATGGTACCCGAGATTATGCATAAGTCCGCAATGTTGGCTGCGTCGGTGAAATCAAGTGAAAGTTCTGGAGGGTTGATGAAAGCAACCTGCACAGCTCCAATCTGTATCTCATATTAGCGTGTGTGATTGCTAGACGAATGTACAAGGCAGTCTTACTAGAGGAATGACATTTGTCAAAGGTGCAAGCAGAATCGAGAGTCTGCCCTTGAGATTTATATGTTCGATACCCTACAATCGATCAGTCTGCTACAGTTAAATTGTGAAACAGCATGCTTACTATCTTGGGGACCATCTTGCCGTCCAATTCAATGTCACTCTCACTCTGCCAGTTCACGTCCATGTCCAATTTGATGCCTCCAGTAGAGGTCTTGTGTACATCTACTGCAGAAATTTGCAATGGAACATGGCCCAGGTCGAGTTTAGTAAATCGCAGGTTTGCCAGCGGACCTGGTAGTGTGGACGCCAGAATAGGTTCGACGATCTCTTTCGCCATTTTGCAACCAGCAACATTGATATTCGGCCACAGCTGTTCGATAATGTCGTTAAGAAACCCTCGTATAGCCATTAGTCGATTTGATTACGCAAGTTCGTTGCTTTGCATTATTCTGTCTCACCTGCAGGCTCGGCACCTCCCGACGCGGTGAGGGTATTGGCGAGGTTCAATATGTTATTCATGACTGTGTACTTTTCAGAAGATAGCGAAGGGTTATTTTTGATATTTTCAGAATAAGAGGTGCGTTGTGTAGGTGAAGAGATCCTCTGAAACGAGACTGACTTTGTAGTAAGATAGTTATTGGGGTAAGGGCATCAGGCCCACCACGTGTTGTGGTTCAATGTTCCTTCATGCTAGAGAAGTACTTCCTAAACTGGGATAAAAGAGGCTGTGTGATATGCAACACAGTTTCCTTAAAATTCAAATAAACAGAAAATACAACGATATTGACAGGAACTGCACTAGTGTCAGATGATAAGGAAAGACGCGATGCCTGTTCAAAGTAGAGCACTATGTGTCATTCCTGAAGGTTTCTTTATGCACTAACGAAGTTCTTTCTGCCATGGGATGTATGAGACTGCAAGTCATGTATCGCGGTTTCCCTACAACTCATATAGACAGGTAATAGAAAATCACGACAGCAACAATCAATGAATTCATCAAACAAAGAATCTGACTGCATTTTAAGCATCTGGACCCAACAACTAGCACACGGTATACGCTGCGCATATAATCATCAACAGTATGAACGACCATAACATTTGTATGTTTCTACCGTCCCTGTATATGAAATACTCAAAAGCTCACATTTATAGCATTTACCAAGGGTTACAAAGTTACATCAGTGATAAATGCAGTCTCGCTCCAACTCTCTGCTTTGTCTATAAATAATTGCTCTCATTGTCTCCGTACTTGGTTTGAGCGCTGTTGTCCTTACTCACCCCTGCTTTCTTTTCCATCACTAGAGTCCAGTGCGATCATAGTGTTCAGTACGAAAGGCTTGTATTATTCCTTGAGGCCATTATTTATATCTGCCTACTGGTGCGTCTAAATGTCGTTTTGCTATGGGCGCTTCATACTTCAAAGCATGGGGTACGCAACAGACTCCTACTCCACCTTTTCGTCAATTGGTCGTTCGCATTGAAATGATGTTACCGTTAAGATACGAGACGAGGACAGAACTGACATTAAGCCTTATGTCTCTTTTGCATTCATGAACGCATCGGTTCCTTACTTACTGTGGGATACCGTTTGATCGATCTGCACGATACTTAACCCACTCACAAAGTGGAAAGTCAGATTATACCATATTTTTGGCAGAGGTTAGGCATAGGAACTTGTTGATATCAATCGTAGCTACATATGTTGGTGGTGTCTTGTTCTTCTGTTGTATTTACTGAGAATCAAATATGTACCACCAAGAATAAGGGTTAGTCCCCTTTGGCACTAGCTCCTCAGTATACCGACGCACATCATTGTATCAACTATCCTCCTAGGCCTGACTGATTTCATTCTGAAGAGATCTATAATTCACAAGATTTGTAGCGCCGCACGGTATGCCTTACAGAGCCTAGTACTTTGGTTACGATTTTGCGGCACACACACGGAGTGTTCGGGGAACAAGACGTAAGGTCCGACCGGATGTTGAGCTCGTGGACTTAGCGCGACTCCAACCTCGCGCAGCGAACAAAGGTGAATAGTTGAGAGCTGTCTTTAGGATTACTGAAAAATCCATAGCTTGTGTAATTATCTCGCATCGCTATGGGTGTTAAAGTGATATATTATAGATCGGTGTTGAAAACAAGGTGCATATATTGATGTGTCCATCTCTTCTGCTTAGATTTCCTCGTCAAGATGATACCGGTAAGACAAGCATGCAGAATTTCACAGCCGCTTCGTTTCAAACCAGGTTTGCCGACACTTGAACATGTATAAGCTCCAAGAGAGAATCTTCTAAGCACGGGGTTCACGGGATGAATTCGGGAGGCGATGGTTCGATAGCATTTGACTGCCGAGCGTCTGCTACCGGGTTGCCTAACACGCCCCTGTCATCATGCCAACGATCGGGTACTCCCACCAAGGCACATCGCGTTCGATTTAGATTCTTGCGCACTACTAAACCTGATCCAAGCCCTTGGCTATAGATGCAACATACTCTGTTTTCTAAAAATTACTATCTTGATGCAGTTGCGATTGTAGATAGGTGACTGAGTTTAGCCTACTCAGTAAAATCCGCAGTTGTAACTCTACTGTTTCATAGTCGGATTCCGCCGTGTAGTCCGCTGAGAGGCAGGGTCATGGTATATCTACACGTGTATATCTACCGAACTGTTTACTTTCTTCTTCCATACTTCAATTCTCTTAACAGAAATGGCTACAGGACCAAAGCAAGACTGGCACCATAAAGGCTCTTCATTCTACACACCGTTAGGAACATGTAAGGCGCAATATATGGATTTAGTAAAAGTATGCTAATAGTGACCGAGTTTGCCTGTCGTGGTGGTGTCCCTGCATCGTCTACGGTCGCACCCGTCACCGCATGAAGACAAATGGCAACATGGAAAGATACTCCTGCTGCAATACTAGCGTAGGTCTTCCAACTTTAGGTAGAGTTTCCACCATTAACATCGCAAAGTGTGCTGCATTCTGCGGAATGGCTTGTGTTGGTCTTTCCTGGATCCTACCGCTGACCAATCGTGGTGATGTCCGGGAAAAGTATAATTTGGCTGGAAATAACTGCGAAGACTGCCTTTGTACATGCTTTTGCGGGCTGTGTGATATCATTCAACAAGAAAAGGAGGTGGAATATCGTGAGGGTCGGGACAAGCCATTGCTTGATCAGCCGAGCAAAGTGGACTTGATGAATTACAGGGCTGAGTGGACGCAGCAACAACCGCACTCCCATCACGGTTGAACAAATTTAAGCTAGCGGTGTGAATTTATATACACTTATGTCTTGATCCCGTAAATCTGTTCAAGGGGTTCAGTTTTTCTAACAATAGGCCGGCTGAATGGGGTCGCGATTCACTATTTAGTAGTTTATTTGCGTGATGTTTGTTCATCCTGACTGCAGATGGAATGGATTCATAACAACCAAACCAACATGTTCGGCACATTTGAGTTCTCAACTCCCCGAAACTTTATGGTTTCTAGCGGCGGAGAAGTCCATTCTCAAATAACTGCTTAATCTCTGTAGGAAGACATCCTAGATTCCGCTCATACCAACAGCCCTCTCCGAAATCGCCATCGAGCCATTACCTCGCTTTGCCGCAGCATCGTAGAGGGATTGGATAGTATTACTCCACAACTCCTTATCCATGCGATTGATCCTTCTATCGTAAGATAACAAGCCATTGACCTCGCCTTCAACATCGGTAGTTTGTGTCCAAACGCCACCAGAACAAGCATACCGCTCGATCTGCTCGCGAAGCTGTATGATGTTTTGTATAGATCTGTAGTTCCAAGCTTCCGTAGTGTTTGTCAATTCGTAAGCTGTCTGCATTGACAGGTCATCAAACCAGGCATGTTCAGAGCTCAGTTGTTGTCCAACACCGCCAAACTCGCCTTGCAGACCGATACGAGATGGGTCATAGGCGGAGTTATATCCAGAGGGACCAGAACCTTGTACAGACCAGAACGGTGAGCCACATTGAGGTGTGGAATAGTGATGATTGTCCTACAACAGTGCTATTAGTCTTTTGGAACCAGGTATGTATAGGGATTGCCACCTACATCGAAGTCTCCGGCAGTGTGATCTGTCCAACCGCTCACTGCATTGACAAGACGCGTCGGATCAAGAGAACGCACGAGATTTGTAAGCTCAAACTCAGGCCAGGGCTGGTTTGGATCTGTGGCCTGACCCCACTCTTCATTGTAGATGGTCCACGCAAATATACTCGTGTAGCTCTTGAGTTGCTCAACAAGCAAGCCGAGCTGCCTATTGAACTCCTGCTGTACATCTGGCCCTTCCAATCGAATTGAGCCACAAACATTGTTTGGATCTGGCAGATCCGGACGCAATGAGGGCATATCTTGAATAATCAGGAAACCTAACTCGTCTGCGGCTTTGTAGTATAACGCAGGCTCAACCTTGATGTGCTTGCGGACCGCATTGAAACCAACCTCCTTGAGCTTTTCCAAGTCATAGCGCATGGCTTCTACGCTTGGGGGGGTATAGATACCATCAGGCCAGAAACCCTGGTCAAGAGGGCTCCAAAAGAACTCAAACTTGCCATTCAGTAGGGGCCGCTGAACACCATCAATCACCCCTCTGGAGATGGTTCTAAAACCTGTGTAACTGGAGATTAAATCATTGCCCAGTCGAACTGTAATGTTGTAGAGAGTCGGGGTGTTGGGAGTCCAAAGTTTAGGGGAGTCAACTTTGAAGATGAGAGGGACGCCGCTGTTGCCTGTAGCGATAGCTTTTTCTGCCTCTGAACCAAGTTCATGGATGGCAATCTGATATGGAATGGAGTTGTTTGTACTGCTGTGAACTGTGACGTTCACTTCAATGGGTTAGTGATTCGTCATCGCTACGTTTGGTGAATACACACCGTTACCATCCGCTCCAGCAGCCAAGTCTAATTTCGTAATATGCTCACTTGGCGTTGATTCAAGCCAAACTGTCTGCCAGATCCCAGTACATGGAGTGTACCATATCATGCCCCCACGTGTCAAGGTTTGCTTGCCAATGGGAATTTGATATCTCTCTGTGTCGGTAGGGTCAAAAACATGCACCAGACTGGAGATTTTGTCAGCAGACGGACACCTGCGAAAAGAAAAACCTACAGCTCATTTGTGCCATTGACGGACAGGTAGTCAGTTACATCGAAGGTGAACTCGAAATATCCACCCCTATGGAAGCCGACCTGCTTGCCATTGATAAAGACTGTAGCTTCGTAGTCGACAGCGCCGAAGTTGATCAACACGCGGTTGTCAATTGGCCAGTCTGATGGGACATCGAATGACGTCTGGAACCAGCTATAGAGATGTCCCTTTTCCATGACCCCTATCGATTATCAAAAATTGAATCAGGGCACCAATCAAACGCAAGGACATACCAGATAGTGCACTCTCGAGGCATGACGGAACTAACACTGCACGTTCGAGTGTCTGTCCACTAGGGGGTGAGTTGACTTGACCAGCCGTCACATTTCTCCAGCGCCATACACCGTTGAGGTTCTTCCATTGTGATCGTTGAACCCTTGGGCGGGGGTGCTCAGGCCACGGGTTTGTGCCAACGTCTGCAGTCCAGGGTGTGTCGAGGGGGCCAGTCTGTAACTGATACTCACTGCTATTAGTGCAGTACGGCAAGACGGTGCTCGAAGCAAGCGTGGCCGAAGCCAACAATACAAGCACAGGTGCCAAAAATTGCATGTTCGCAGCAGCTGTCACGATTCTTCGATTGGGAGAATTGATTCTCCCACTTTGGGGAAGGAAACATGGAGACAGAGAGGCATATTGCAAGTATTTAAGTACCCAACGTGTAGACTCATGACAACATCAAGTCCCTGATACATGTAGTGGATGCATACCCTCTTCTTGGCCTGGAATTTAGCGGGAGGATGGGGCGGAGTGACCGGACATCTCTGTCGATCGTCATAGCCTTTAAACTCCTTGCGTGGTTTGTAGAGATGGTGTTCATCACGATCGTTTGCAAGTACCTCACGTGCGATTCAATAGCCCTGTCTGAACACCCACATGCAATACTAGCAGCGGCCGTGATCAAGCAAGGACTGCAAGATCGTAAGGATGTGCAAAACTCGAAGTGATTAGGGTAGTGTTGTAACAACGTTGGAATTGCATACGGAGGAGCACGAAGTCAGGTGGAGGGGCCCAATATGAGGGCGCATGGCCTGATTAGCGGCTTGGCTGAGAAGGTTTGTTGCATCCCATGCCCCACCGGTCTTTAAATCAACACGCTCGCATGCGTTCAACCCTCGTGCACGAGGCGTATGGAATGCTAATGCATGGCGAATAAATCGAGGTATGACCTAAAGGTTGTGTCTGATGTTGTATCTGATGTTGTACCTGTTGTTCGGCCGTGTGACCTGTGCGCTGGCGCATGGAGGGGAGGGGGCGACGCAGCACGAAGGAGCCATAAGAGATCAACGTATTGACTTTTTTGCGGAGTATTCAATGCTTACAGGCTTGCTCTTTGAAATGAAAACTTTCTGTGGATACCCCGCATGTTCCATAACCGGGCTCATATTGAGGTTGTCAAGTCTTGGTGGCACAACTGTAGACCACCTACTCGACCAGGCAATGGGCAATATCGGCAAGTTGTTACTACGGCCATGCATTCTTCCAATATAACAGGCAACTGCTGCGCCAAGCATGTGCTATTGCACCCATCCAAGCATTGGCGAATTTCATCATATTCAGTTCAACGTTTCCCTTGTGCAATGTTGCACTCGTTCGCTGAATAAACAATTTCTGGCTTCTTCCTGGAGTGGTGGCCTTTCTGAAATTGGTTTCTAAGGCTGTTGTTAGTTCCGAAAGCTCGGGTATGCAGCTTTCCACAAAGCGTGCCTCACACGATGTGACATCGGCAACTTACATTGAAGCTCTCTCTGCAACACTGACAGCCTGACCTTAGATATAGTGGCTTCTCGAGACCAACGTATTCAGCTGACACACAGCGCGTGATTTACTCTCCCAGGCAATATTCCCGACTTACACGTCGTACATGCGTAGGGCTTCAAGGCATACGGAAAAACGGCCCTTTCCAGGATTTCTTCTGAGCAGAAGAGCTAGGTCTTGAAGGGCTCGGTGGCTGCTCCGCCGAACGAAAGAAACTTGGAGCCCTTGTTGCCACTGGTGAAGCCGGTGGACTGACTAACGGGGGAAGTAGCGGTGTGGGGTTGTAGGAGGTTAGCGGAGAATGTTCCACGGTGCGTATCGAAGCACTATCGTCCTCTGAGATTCCAGCCAGGGTCATGCGGTCTGAGTAAGAGTTGACGATAGAGTTCATTCGGGTCATAGAAGAGGTAGATAGGCGAATGGTGTCCGCGTCTGATCCAGAACTGGTTGTTGACATCGTTCGCAGTGATGCTATACTCGATGCTCGATCGGAGCCGGAGGTAGATGAACCTGCGTGCCCGAAGTCATGTTTGTGCGCAGCGCAGTGGATGTCTGGGATGGTGGTGTGTGCGATCAGAATTTCGAGCAGCTTGTCGCGAACGTTCCGGGCTGTTGGTCGAGCAGCTGGCACCGTGCTCAGCATACTCCGTATTAATGTCAGGATATGCGGTATTGCGCGGAACGCATCTTCTTCGCGTTCACAGGAAGCTTTTTCGAGGATGGTCATCCAACTTTCCACCTTGTCCAGATTGGTATGGTAAGACGTGTCTGTGCGACTGCTTCTGCCACCAGCATTAGTTCTTTGCTTCGTCGAACGGTGCTTAACAAATTCATGAGGCTTCTTCTTCAACATGAAAGTTAGAATTTCTAAGAAGACGCAGCCAAGTGAGAAGACGTCCGCCTTTTCGGTTTCGTGGATACGTGATCGTGGCTTCGGATTTGGTTTTGTTCGCCGAAACCCAAAGTTGAAACCACTAAAGTCATCGGTAGGAGCCTTGGAGAGCTTCCTGCTCAATGATCCGCTACTGTTGGATGAGCCAGATGAGCTTTTGCTCATGATCGAGATGTGTCTCGCACTCGCAACTGAGGGAGACGGAGCTGCATTTTTTGAATCGAAGGTGCCAGGGTGAATTTGAGTCTCTGGCGCGCTGTATATATACGCGTCCATTAGATCCGGCCTTTTGTCTCTCTGAAAGGTCTCGAGGCTGCTTATATCGCTGAATGCTATCGCGTTATGATCATCAATAATGATGTTAGATGGTCTTATCGCAGAGTGGCAGAACCCATTCTGATGGAGTGTCGCGATAGCGTCTGCCAAGCAATGCATCCAGTTCAGAACAAGCCATTTTCTTTCAGGTTTGGGCAGCTTTTTGTACTGGACCGGATCCCGGTGGTCGATGAAAGTTCGAAGAGTATGTTGTCCAACAAAATTCGTCACAATATAACCAGTGCCTTTGGCTGTGTACGATGCCCACACAGGAGCAATATGCTCGTGCTCGATCATACGAGCGCTCTCTACATCCATCATGAAGACCGACTCAAACGCGATTGGCGACTCTGCGTTACCCAAAGCGAACTTTCTTCGCACATAAACTTCTTTGGGTCTATTGGGCAGGTGCACACGCGACCAATTCTGAAGACTAGCTGCAGGTGGCAGGCCCATGACATATTCTAGCGGTACTTCTTCATTTGACGCATAGTCTATGTGCACGCCGTTTCGTAGTTCTCGCAAAAGGAATGTGAACTGTGTGGAGTAAAACCGGGCGCTTGCGTGTTCATCACGTCTATTCGAAAGCGCCAGCTGCTCAATGTCGTCCATTTCCAATGGTAAGTCGTCATCGTCCCATGATCGATCGACTACGGCAAATATCCCATCGGCTTCACCAATCTCAGCCAGCACGAGGAACAGCCGCCGCGCCCTTTCCAGGATCCATTCGATATACGTGTCGTCTGAAAGGTCGCCGAAGCCCACAGGTTGCATCAGCCGCTCCCTTTCACGGGGCTGTAGTCGAGATGTTACGAAGTCTTGGGTGACTTTTTCGTTGATCCTTTCATCCGTCCACCATATCTGTTGAAGTGCAGCATGGGGTGTGACGAGTGAGTGGCCTGCATAACCATATATCATAGCATTTAGCGCTACCGTTTGGTCATTGACCACGTTCGTTAGCGTCCTTGCACTCATGGTGTTGGACGTAAATAGAACCGAGGTCCAAGTGTCAACGCCGTGAAGGTAAAATCTTCGGTAAAGGACCCTGGTCGCAAGGAACGTGGTAGCTGTCGTACGCTGCTGTTCATTTCTGGGAGGGGTGAGAGAAGGTGTGAAGGTTAAGATGGCACGAGATGTTACTTGTTAAGCTTGAGCAGGTAAGACAACGCCTCCAGGCGTCAGCGGGGCCAGATTTCATCGGCCTCTAATCGTTGTACAGTTGCCCATCTGCCCTTCGGAACGCTTCTGCTTGTGGCAAGCGGCATGGCACGAATACATGACTGTTCGCTTGTACCGGTTAGCGACCAATCATCACGCTCCTGACTCTAACCTCGCAGGCATGGCGCGCGGCGTGGGAAGTCGTTCTACCCCGTACGATGGCTGCTGGCTCCGAAAACGGCCAGTTTTGGAGCCGGGATTGTCCATGCCGCAGAGACGATAAGGCATTGCGCGTGTGTTGGTGCAAGCAGTCGCGTGGTGGAGATGAAGATTTCGTTGTCCCAACCAATCATGCCATCGTGGGTGCCGTTATTGCGGCGAGGCCCTTGGTCGATAAGCGACCTTCCTTGGGTCTGAGCCGAACAGTTTCTGCCTCGCTGCGGCTAAAGACTTGATACGAATTCCTGGGGACGCCGCCTTGCGTTGAACGAGCGGGTTCCGCCAGTGGGTATTGGTACTGATTCACATTCATTGGAAACGCCAAACCTCCGCAGGCCCGCTGTACGCACATACGCGCTGTTGCACAGGGTCGGGAGCTGTTGATTTTGGTAGGCGACCGAAGGATTGATGCTCAGGGCCCAACTAACTATGGCCGCTACGCGTCCGATGGCATTGCGCCATACTGCATTCCATGTCCTGTTGCGGAGCAGAGCGGAGGCTCTTTGGCACCCATGCTGTCGACTTCTCAAGGATTGCAGCATGGGATTTTACGTTGAGATGAAGCTGGAGCGTTGGCATATATTCAGCACGCTGGCCCATTGCTTCAGTCAATGAAAGCAAATGGCGAGTGGCTTGCGGCGTCAGCCGATGTTGTGGCGCCGTATGCTGACATTCATGCTGCCTCAGTCACACACGAGTGCTCCGGTGGAACACACCGCGGGCTGTAGGGGCAACCTGAAATGGTGAAGCTTCAGCGATAGCGGCACGAACGGCTGGGTATCGTGTGTACTGCAACAGTAATTGCTCCTCTCATTTCTCCAGTACCACCTTTATGCTGTGTCGGGGCAGGGGATATTGTTGTATATGCGGTTGATAATGTTCATGTAATTCAAGTGGATAGGTGATGTTGAAACCGTGAGTGCTCTCTCTCATAATGATGGGCACGGACCCTACGCTAAAGTTGTGTGGCGAGGAGCTTGCGATCCGTCATCTTCCACACTTAACCACAACACCGGGCCAAGCCCTCCGTTGGCATCGACGACGGTAGCTGGAACCCTTATGAGTGATCGCAAGGGCAATATGTGAATACATCAGCCTCATCATGGGCTACTCTTGATGCCGTATCCTACTGCCGCACCCTACTGCCGCCTGGAACACATTGCTTCACACGAAATGACACTTCTATAGGACGTAAATGTAATCACAACCACAATTGCAATCATGATGGTAGAACAGCAACGACTGCTGCAAACTTCATCGAGTGTTCAGTCCCGCTGACTGCATTCATATGGTCGCAGGCCTCGTTGTAAGTGTTAGGATAAGACTAGTAGCATTGGTTTCCCCTAAAACTTCCTTCATTGCCCTAACTTATGTTACAATACGCAGTTCTAGTGATAGTATCTGAGAGTTGGTACCGTCTGCTCTACTTACAACACTAGCCATGATTCTGTCTCGATTTCGGTTTGAAGCACGCCGATAATGGTGGCCCGCAGTCACTACAGACCTTTGTTTCCGCTGGTTGTTGCCACCTCAAATGTGAGAGTTATACACTGCTGTCGGTGTAGGGCAAAAAGATCACTGCGGTGTTACCAAGTTTGTCTCCAGCAATTGCGGCTCGACTCCAGCTTTATCCTGGTGAGATGAACACAGCCCTCCCGACGTACTTCTCCTCGGTTCGCTAACCTGCAGCAATCTAGACACTACCACAAACTTGAAGTGTATTGCTACGTGCTTCGTATGAGTTCTGGATAAGAACTCAACTGGGGTTCTAAAAACCATACACTCGCTCCTCGTTTCTTCAAATTTGCAGTGCCCACATCTAATCATGAATATGAAGCCTCTGGTACGCCGCTTACAAATTCTCAACCCGCTGGTTGTAGAGAACATCAGAACGAACATATCAAAATTCTAAATTATCGACGGCACAAACGTTATGGCCGCCCGTTTATTAACAGAGCACATAGCCCGAACGTTTATCGAAGCATGACTGACCTTATGGTATCCACAATCATTCCTTTGTCTGTAACAACCTGATACTGTGATGCTCTTTATATATTCAAATTCATCATTGCTCATGTGGAGCAGATCTTGTGATTTTTTTGCCAGCAAACATGAAGGTCGTTCTCGGTGATCCAATTGGACTTATTGCCGTGATCAGCATGGGACATGATAAACGGAACATGCTGGTAACCGGATGGTCGAGTTTGTGAGGGCACAATTGAGACGACCCACTATTTCTTCTATTGTTAGCCAAGGCAGTTGGTGGACTGCATGTCTTGTCATGTGAGCTTCTCAGCTAGGAATATATCCAGTTATTTGTCTCCGTTATTCATCGACATTCTTGTATTCAACATGATGTAGTGTCATACAATACTACAAGCCCGCAAGCGAGTCCCAGTTACTTCTCACCAGACACAATCCTAATTGCTCGACTTGTCTTATGTTCTCCTGACTCCTGGCTCTGGTCATCCGCTTCCCTCTCCTTCTGCAGCCCCCACCATTCACTCTCCAACATCCCTAACTCGACTCCATCCCAAAATCTCCCCTCATGCCACAACGCTTCCCGTTCTCTTCCTTCTACCTTGAATCCCACCTTCTCATACAACTTCACAGCCCCAATATTCCACTCGAACGCCCTGATCCTTACTCTGTGCAACCCCGCTCTCCGAAACGCGTAATCCAGTGCCCATTCAATCGCCTCCCTACCATACCCTTTCCCTTGAAAGCTTGGTAATATGTCGATCCCGATCTCTGTCCATCGATGATGCGCTGCGCCTGGTGGAAGCTTGGACAGGTGGATTTCGCCGATAGCGGTGCCCCATTCACCCTTCAAGTGTTCAGGGGAGGTACCATTGCCAATTGCTCTCGATTCTTCATCAGAACTAGATGTGGGTTTCAGCCAGATAGTTGCGCCGAGAAGCGAATCTTCTGCGACGCTCTTCATGAATTTGGTAGCATCAGAAGAAGAAGGCAACAAGTTGTTGGTAAGGTTGCTGTTCATGAAACCACTCTGGTCGTCACCAATGGCGAGGAAGAGAGCAAGATCTTCTGGTTGGCGGACGGCGCGGAAGGCAAGACGTGTGGTGTCAAAAGGACGCAGAGGATCAGGAATGAGTCGTGAATCGGGCAGGAGAGCCATGGCGGTTAAATTTAGTTATTTCCAGCAGGTCTCCTTCAAGAAAAAAAGAGTCTTCGGAGTCTTAAAGCCGTAGAAGCTGAGAGACTGAATCCTTCGTCTTTGGTTGTCAGTCTGCCGTTTCTCAGCTTACAGCGATAGAGCAGGGAATTCTAACTCCCAGTAATTCTTCCAATTGCGATTATCTTTTGCGGCCAATATAGTTGTTTACACTGGGATACGTATTGTGCAGCTAAATGGATAACTGTTGAAGTCCGCCCTTCGCCCTTTTAATTTTTGGTCGAGTCATGTGGATGATTCATGGTGCTGATGTATAGGCGGCCAGACTGCTCATGTGTATCCACGAAATATGTTTGCATACAATCTGAGCAGTAAGAAAAGAAATTGTGATAAGCGAATTTATATTGGTCATTTTGAAAGACTCTGTTTAGACTTCAAGATGTACGTGATACTCACGTGCGTGCTGATCGTGTGCTGGCAACGTTCTCGCTTAGCCTCCCGCTTCCTTCGCTTATCATTACCGTGCACAGACTCGTAATGCGCACCCACGCGTAATGCGCACCCCACCAACTTTTTGCCTATACTTGCACCCCCAATAACTCAACACCACGATGCCGTTAGAAGAAGCCCTCGCGGAGCTAAATAGTTTGAGGCCTGGAGAATACTTTTCGTACCAAGCTCTTGCTAAAAAAACACGGTTGTGTGCGGTCAACTTTGACGCGCCGTCACCAAGGTTTAAACGCGTCGCGCGCAACCAAGGCACGCCGTCAACGACTGCTACACCCACGCGATGAGGCAGAGGTCGTACAGTATATCAGAGGACTCACAGAGAGACACTTAATGCCTACTAGGCAAATGGTTATCAATATCATCACTCCCTTGTGTAACTGGGAGCTTCCTTCATCGCAACCACCCCACACTTATCACGTCCTGGACCACCCCCATGGAAACTAGCCGCCATGAGGCTGATACTGGTGATAAGTACCGCCTGTACTTCGATCTTCTGCACGGTAAAATCAAGGAGTATGAGATAGAGGCGGAGAATACATACAATATGGATGAGAAGGGTTTTATGATTGGAGTGATTGGGAGGAGCAAGAGGATCTTTGATCAGACACTATATGGAAAGAAGCAATATAAGCAGTCAACCCACGACGGTAACAGGGAGTGGGTAACAGTGCTGGCAACTATATGTGCTGATGGGTCGACCCTACCTGTAGGGGTCATCTTTCCAGCTAAAAGCGACGACGTACAACAAAACTGGGTAAGCGAAATTGATCCTGAGGAGCACGAGATCCACTTCGCGACCTCACCTAACGGTTGGACGAGCCACGATTTGGGGTTGGCGTGGTTGAAGCAGGTCTTTGATCGCTACACAAAGGAAAAAGCTCAGAGAAAGTACAGGCTACTTATCCTTGACGGACACGGCAGCCACGTAACAAAGGATTTTATTGATTACTGTGATAAGAACCGAATTCTGCTGCTTATATTCCCTCCACACGCTACCCACACGCTTCAACCGTTAGATGTGGTGTGTTTCAAATCGCTGGCTCAGAACTACTCAAATGAGCTCCTCAATCGTCAACACACCAGGCTTAATTGGAATCCAGTTGATAAGAGCGACTTTATATCGCTATTCTGGCCTGCGTGGAAGGACACCTTTACTAAGTCGTTAGTAAAACGAGCCTTTGAAGCCACAGGCATCTACCCACCTGACCCTGACGTTATACTCGATCGATTTAAAATACCAACGCCTCTACCACCTGTCACACCTCCAAAGCCTTCAGAATTCCAGCCAGCGCCTAATCCACCTAGTTGGTTAAAGACACAGTCGCTGTTAAAGCTTGAGCGGGCAGGTAATCATCCTGGCGCCGCTGCTGCAGTTGACCAGTCTCTTCACCAACTCCACGTGCAATTAGAACTTGAGAAGCACAAGAACGTAGGCCTTGAAGAGGCCCTAGCAGCCAAG
>Ga0181465_100211_pt1 | contig 18865 bp, 14 predicted proteins | sample InSIn3gowninarea_FD_119076 | JGI IMG/M metagenome (GOLD analysis project Ga0181465, IMG submission 119076) | Clean room microbial communities from NASA Spacecraft Assembly Facility at Jet Propulsion Laboratory, Pasadena, California, USA -... ... | reverse complement strand
ATAGAATTAAATATAAAATTATCAATTAAAATTTAAATACATGTATGCATTGAACACTCAGCAACTGCGAAAGGTGATCCTAATACATTCCTAGTCCTCCTTGTAGAGAATCATCTTAATTTTAATGGACTACTAGTTTTTGTAGACTCATTATCACCCCTGCCTTCTAGATGAACTCCTCTAAGAGCTGCTTCTCTTTTTTTTAGGTTTGCTCTACCAAACGTTGAAAAAATATAATTTGATTAATATTCATAAAATTTTAAACATTCAAATATTTGATTAATTACATGAACTTCCTCAGTCAATAAACCTTGAGCTATCATTTTTGCATCCAATGCTGTTAGAATTGGAGCTGTATTGATAACATTATGCAATATTTCATAATAAAGAGCTAAAATATAATTTGTACATGAGATAAAACCATTGTCATTTTGAATTGCAATGGACAAATCATTTTTCATTTTGTTCGAAATAAAGGAACACCAGTCAAATTTTTTACCACTCAAAGAATGGAGAATGTAAACTATTGACCATAAAGATATGTCAGATGTTCTTCCTTACAAGACAATTCTGGATTGAAAAAATTCATAGACTGCCTTGAAATACTCATGGAGGAAGTTTTTGTAAGAAATACCCCTTCTATTTTGATATTCTGCACAATTAAAAAATAATTAATCATTTAACTTTTATTTATAATAAAATAAATTATTTAAAATGAAATTTTAAAAACAAGTAAACAACTTATGAGGATTGTCAATTTGAATGTTATAAACTTCCTCTAAATATATTTTGTCTTCTTCTCTCAATAAAGCTTTAGTGGTGAGTTGGACTACATCATCACCATGATGCGGTAAACCTATCAAATGACCAATGTCAGTGGTAGATACTCCAAAGAAAAAGTTAGCCAATTTTGTAGCTACATAAAACCTTGATTCTTGAACATCATAAATTGACATAAGATAATCTAATAATTTTGAATCTATATCAAATTGGGGCATAAAAACAAGCTCTTTAAACCCTGTTTGGTCCACCCAATCTGAATAACAATCTAAAGTAAAATATGATAAAATTGAAGGGCATGATATATTCCTATACGAAAATTGATAGATGGTGGATGGTGGAGGGTTTGACATGGTTGTAAATTAATAATCCGTATAGCTTAAAAAAAGAAAATGACAACTACAGCTCTAACAAGTCAAAATTATCAAAAACTATAATTAAAGTATTACTTACTAAAATTTAACATGTGGCAACAAGCTATAGATGGATTTGGAAGGGAAATTCAGCTGTAAAAAGGTGTGGAAAATGATAGAATGAAGAAAAGGAGTTAGCTAATGGGTATATATAAGAATTTCCCAAGTGGCACTATGATGTGGACCTTCCACACATGGTATATTCAGTTCCAGTACGGATAAGTTAGAGAGAGTCATGCTTGACGCTAGGCGGTTGCAACAAATCTTTTATTTTGATTGTTGTCAAGCAGTAGCAAGATCTATCAACTGGTTAGTAGCAAGATTTGGTACCAACGATGGTATAAATCTACCATTGTGCGGTATCGCATTTTTGCTATCATGTAGTGGCAATTTGCCACTATGCGCTAGCTTTTTGCCATTGTATGGTGGCATGACAATTCTACCATACACTGGTGTATTCCTACTGAACAATGGCACAATGTTATTGAGTGGTACCATGCTACTACCAAATAGTAGCAACATGGTCATGCCATCGCCCGATAGCACAATAATTTGCCAAAAAAATTTCTTTTTTTTTAAACTTAATTCAAATTTGCCTCCTAGTTTTTTACTTTTTAAGTTCAAATCATCTTATTTACGAATTTGATTCACCTTGAATTCTCCATTTTAGTTTTCAAAATGTGCTCTTAAAATGATCCCTAATTAAAATAGTGCATGTCTCTTTCCAAAGCTAGAGATACGAGAGGATGATTCATGAGGAATCAAGATAATGAAATGCAAGTTTAGATATCAGAGGAGGAATATGTTAGCAACACTCAAGATACCATAAGAGAAGAGAACATTGAAGATACAAATTCAACCAATCAATTTATCTTTATTCAAATTTAGGAAAGCATCAAAGATACCACGTGAAAAATAATCATCATGCAGATGCTAATCAAGCTATGTTTTAATTTCCCATCAATACTCCTACTGATGATACTAAACTCAAGTCCATTCCTCCTGCATTAATCCCTACATTTTTTGAAAATCCCCATTAAAAACTTGATGCATTTTTGTTTGAGTTTGATGTATTATGCAGAACGTATGACTATACAAAAGATGCACGTAAGCTCAAGTTATTCCCTTCAACACTCAAATCCCATGCTTTGAGATGGTTTATGGGATTGGTAAAAAAAAGGAATTGCTACATGGGAAGCCATGAAGACTAAGTTTTTCAACAATTATCAAGACTACTATAGAGGAAGGGAGATCAAGGATTAATTTTTAAGGATGCAGCAGAAAGAAGATGAGACATTAGAGGACTATCCAAATACTCTATAATTCTCGAGGACATATTAAAGGTGATATTTCTCAAAGGTATATTAGATGAATACCTAAATGCTTTAAATCAAATATTTGGTGGAGACATATTCTAGCTTAGCTTTAATGAAATTAAAACATTATGTTAAAACTATTTAAGATCCATAATGAGGAAGTGAAAATCTCTTAGAACTACAAGGGTGATAGGAGATCATAACTCCAAAAATAATAATGGGGTTACGAAGGGAGGAATCAGTAACCTACTAGAATCTTTTAAAATAAATATGCTCTCTACCTTTGCTTTTCTATCTAATACCCTAAGTGTGTAAAAAGGCATGTTCAAAATGAATGTACCTTAAACAAAATAAGGACATGCATCATCTATCAGGATCCTCATAGAATAGATGACTACCTAGCATTACCTCAAATCAAAAATATTTGTCAACTTGGTTTTGAGGATTATGAAGATGTTAATATGATAAATCAAAGGAGATTTGGTGGTCAATATCCTCTAGCATAGGTTCCATGGAATCAACCATAACCCCAATTTAATGCAAATCAACAACAGGGGAAGTATAATGGATCTTATCAAAGGAGACAAGGGTTATACCAATAGCCCATGCAATAACAAGGTGTATATTATCAATACTTTCAGCAACCATTTAACCAACAAATGCCATAATAAGGAAAACAACCTATGTAGTTACCTATGTAGTAAATGCAAGTACCAATGCAATAACCTTACTTTAAATAATAACCACTATTACCAACATCATCTCAGCCTCAATAACAATTAGTTCAAGTAGCCCCTTCACAACAACAACATCAACAAAAAAGGCTTTCCATGTAATTGCCAACCCAACTAATTATCAATCGAAATAATAATAGAGTAACACAAGTGTATTATGTATAACATAATCAAATATATGTAGTAAACGTTGTGCAAATAAGGTCAGATATAAATAGTACTTTGATATAAATGATATTTATATGTTTCTAACTTTCACTTATCTATAAATAGATGTTACATGTTTTCAAATTTTTATTCAGATTCTTTTCCAATCAATATAGCTCAAGATCCAGATATGGAAGACTCATCTAATTAGCCATTATGAACTACATCAACTACACCTACCTTAGGTAATTACTTTTGGAGTTAGTTTTACATAAACTTGTTATCCCATAGATATAAATTCATATTTTTATAATAAAAAAATTATTGATATAGGTGGTTGATCTAGTTTACAAAAATGGAGGTCACCCATGTTGCCTCCTCGTCATCCATCTGTACATCTAATCTCTATAAGAAGAGCTGGAAAATGCTTGAATCTACAGCAAGAGGCTCCTACCATGAACCATAGAATAATGAATTTATCAGTAATATCTTCATTTTCTAATTTACAATTAGATGGTGTACAGAGTGTTGATATTTCTGGTTTACAAAACATCCCTTTGGATGTTGATTATTTGGAAATGCATAGTGATTCAAATCCACATTTGACCACTCATGACATTATTTAGAGTCAGGTTAATATTTCTCAATAGCCACAGAGAAATACTGCAGCTCCCTCAGGAAATACAGAGGTAAAGATGGTAAAATCGATGATGAACTCACCAACTTTCCATTGGATTCACTTGTTTGTAATGATACATTGGCAGAGTTGAAAGATGTTGTCATGGATAACATCAATACTTTAAAGAAATGGGAAGTACGGGCAAAAGAATTGATAAAGGAAATTAATACCCGTTATCATAATTATTCTCAATGTGATTCATTGTACAAATTGGTCGAGAATGAACTTGCTAAAATAGAAAGTTTAAAGGATCAAGCATAGGTAGGTTCAATTAATGTTCAATGTGAATACGATGATAACATTATGGGTATTATGTATAACTGTTTAGAAAATTTAAATGCAGAGGCCCAAGTTTATTATGACCTTTGGGTAAGAGATAAAGGTTTGGTAGAGATTATGAAAGTGAAAAAGGAAGAAGTTGAGGTAACAATTTATTTTTTAATTTCAATGTTTATATATTTTATGTTTATGTTTTGAAAATATTTTCATATCTATGTTTATGATTTTTATGTTGTTATTTGATTGCAGGTTAGTTATGATAAAATTTCAAAAGATATTTAAATGTACAAAATTCATTTGAAAATTGGAAAAAAAAAAAAGGTGTTACTATAGCCATTCAAATGAAGGAAGAAATGGCTTACTTGAAGAAAATGAACACTTTTTATATAAAGACAATTAAGGAGAATAAATTCAATCCAAAAATCTTGTAGAAAGATAAATCAACTATATATCCAAGTTTGCTATCAACCGATAATATATCTACCTTTGACAAAAATATTTTACTTAATCTTGTCGAATCTGCTACTCTTGTCGATCTTTCATTGGATGAGCCAGAGGGGGTTGAGGGCTTAGGAGGAAAAGGAGGAGGGGAGTAGGTTTAAAAGCTTTGATCATTTCTATGGTTATCTTAAGACTTTATTTTATGTTTAAGACTTCGATGGTTTTTGTTAATAGTTGGATAACTTGGATGGTTTATATGGTTATTCATGTTGTTAAGACTATTGATCTTTAAGGTTATTTTTTATTTATGGTTATGGTTATGTTTTAATGATTATATTTGATTTATAATACTTTAGATTATGTTATGTTTGATTTAATGTTAAGATTATGTTTGTTATGTTAAGATTATGTTTGTTATTTTTTATAATATTTTAGATTTATAATATTTTGATGATTATGTTATGTTTGATTTAATGTTATAGTTATTAGTTAAGCTAAATTTAATGGTTATCTTATTTTTAAGATTACTTTAGTTTAGACTATTGATTATATGGTTATGTTTTTTTGAAATTGGATTATGTGTTAAGATTTTATTTTATATTTAAGACTTTGATGGTTTCTGTTTATAGTTGGACAACTTGGATGGTTTATGTGGTTATTCATATTGTTAAGACTATCGATCTTTATGATTATTTTTTATTTATGGTTATGGTCATGTTTTAATGATTATATTTGATTTATAATACTTTAGATTATGTTATGTTTGATTTAATGTTATAGTTATTAGTTAAGCTAAATTGAATGGTTATCTTATTTTTAAGACTACTTTAGTTTAGACTATTGATTATATGGTTATATTTTTTTAAAATTGGATTATGTTTATTTGAAATGTTAAATTTATGTTTAAATTTCAAATGTTATGTTTATTTTATATTTAAAATGTTATGGTTGTGTTGTTATTTTAACAATATTATGGTTCTGTTATATTTGATTATTTGAAATTTGAAATGTTATACAAGTATATTGACTGAATTTAGTATTGATTGAAATGTTATACAAATAACATACATAGAAAAAAATATAGTAATTGAAATTATAATTAAATAATAACATGAAACAAATTAGGTACTAAGAATATAAGAACAAAATTTTTATTCGGATATTTCACATTCAAAACCTTTGACAACATTTTCTTTTTTTGATTTCTTTGGTGTTGGTGTATATTTTTCTGTTTGAGCATTTTCCTCACAATTATCTGCACCTCTCCTTTGTGCAAAAGAAAACCAAATATCCACTGCCCTTTCTATCGGAAAAGAATCTAAAGCAGAAGAAGAAACATATAATCTTATACATGTATCCAAGTTTTTGTCCAATTTATTTTGAAGCTTGGATTTAATAAAAGATAAAGCATTGAACACCCTTTCATCTTCAACAAAACTCAAAATCATTGTTTGATATAATTCATATAATCTGAAACACTCACTTATATTCTCTCTAAGATAAGAACTTGGATAAAGTTTCATCCAAAGATGTTTAATGGCCCCATTTTCTGTTGGCTCTGATAATAGAGGGTATTGTTCAATCATAGCAAGTCCAAAATGGTTGGTTTATGTTGTCAACAACTCTTTACTTAAAATGCCATTAATGCTTTGTCCATTTATTTCTACAATTTTGCCAAAATGTGGTCCAAAAATTACCATGTATTTGTGAAATAAATTGCAAATTAACTATTCACCATTATTTGTATTCCAAAATTTAGGATTCACAACTGCCATAGATTCAAGAAAATCATCCCTTTGAAATCATTCATGGATTTCATTGATTAAAGTTGTACAATTTTTTCTCAAATTAATACGTGTTTCATAAATGAAATTATCAAATAATAGATGATTTACAAATTCATCTTCATATTCTGCTCCAACCAAATCATTTCTAATGTTTTGAACATGTAATGGTATCAACTTTCCTTTCACCTCTATACAAAGATGATCATTGATGTCAAATTTCAAAATATTATTTGGATCTTTAAAATTTATCAAAATATTCCATCTTTTAAATAAAGGACCTTGAAAACTATCTGCACCTGTATAAAGTATATCCAAAGATAAAGAAACCCATTTTCTCAAAGACATGAAATTAGATATGTATATAGCTCATTCTTGAGCATGTTTCATTAAAGTATTGATTTCCTATAACATTGGAAGAATTCCACATAAGGTCAGCAATATTTGAAAATATGTTAAATGAAATAGTAAATCTTTTGCCTTATCAACCGTATTACAATGCTCATACATATAACCAGTCAAAGATCGATATTCTATCAAAACTCTTCTTGTTGGTTCATACAATGAAATCCATCTTGTATCATTATCTCTTAAAATTTTATTTGCATTAGTAATTCCAATAGAAAATTTTTTGAACTCTCTATATCTTTTTGGACTTCTTACAATATATGCATGTAAATCATGAATAAGATCTTCCATTTTTTATACGCTTATAAAAGTGCTAACAATTCTATATGCAAAGTTCATTCTATATGTCATACAATGAATGGGAATCATATAAGGAGCTACAAAATTTTGTAGTCTAACACAAAGATCATTTCGGTTACCTTGCATTACTGATGCACCATCTGTTCCAACACATATCAATTTTGTACCAATTTCATAGTCATCCATTCTAACAAAAGTTCTTAAGTTAGAAATAACTAAATTGTAAAGATTTTTCACATTACAGTTTTCATCCATCTTATGAATATTCAATAGATGTGGTGTCCTACAATTATTCTGGAAAGTGTATACATGCATACAAACCCATGAAGTATTATCCACTGCTGTAACTTTATCAAGTGATAGTGAAATAAATTATGATTTTTTAACTATCTTTTAAATTTTTAATCTCAACCATCGATAAACATTTTGCCATTTCCCAAGAATTTAACTTTGACCAATGTTTTTGCAGTACATTCTCTAATCCAACTCTTTGATATAAAGTTTTAAAATTCATAAAATCTGCAATGGGCCTAACCTATTTGAGAATATGAAATATAGTACAGAATTATGTAAATTTTGTTGACCTTTTTGCATAATTAATTTTTTCAAAATGTGTTTCTAGTGCTCCACCTTTTTCTTGTACAATTTATTTTTCTTTCATATACCTTTCATATTCTACTTTATATCGTAAGTGATTACACTCATCTTTAGTTTTATCCCTGCAACACTTAATTGTCTGTCCATTCTCATCTATTTTGTTGTAATATAATTTACCACAATGTTTTTGTATTGTATCTAGTTTCAGTTGCATTCGATGTTCTTTTTTTGTTGCCCAAAAACATATCATACATTTGCACTCTGTTGGATCATTTCCATCACCAGGATCAATTGGTTCAATGAATGGATATTTTGCTACCCAATCGACTTGCAAAGCTCTTCCAATAGTCCATTTCGCACTACATTTTCTTTTCAACTATCCATTATTTTTTGTTTTAGATCTTTTTTTAAGATTTATCTATACATTTTTTTGGACTTTTATCTGTATATGTGTTAGAAGGATCATCATCATGTAAAGGTGGTCCACCTGTATGGTACTTAACTGAAAGTCATCATACATCAATTGGAGCAAGATCAAAAGGTATATGACTATTAGGGTTTTTTGCATATTGACATTAAGAATTACTATTATTATTAATTGAAACATATAGATGGTATATCATTATAATCACAATGTACTTCCATATATCAAATAAATAAATTTAAAATTTTGAGTCTAAGAAATTAACAATAATGGCTAAGAAAAGTACCTCTATCAATTGATGCTTGATGAGTTTCTTCATTTTGTGACCCTTTATTAACAAAATAAGATAATATATATTTTTTTCATCCATCATTACTTTTCTTAGAGTCCATCCTCATAGAATCTACAATTAACATTTGAATTTAAAAAATATACATAGTATAAAAAATAAGATAAATATATAAAAGGTAGTAGTGACACAAAACAAAAGTAGAGTGCTATTGGACGAGGGAATGTTGCCACCAAATAGTGACTTGTCATCGAATGGTGGTAGTCTATCTCTACATGGTTGTAGCCTGCTATCATACGATGGCAAGTTGCTATCTTATGGTGGTTATAAGCTATCGCACAGTGATATTCTACTATCATATGATGGTAAACTACTACCGTAAGGTGGCAAGTTGCTACTAGATGATTACAGGTGCTACCAAATGGTTGCAAGTTGTTTTCATACAATCGTAACATGATATTAGATGGTGGTAATAACAAATCAGATCTTAGTTCTTACCATTAATTGCATGCTTTGTTGATTCTTTACTCGCTCACACAATGCGCAAAGGAGATTCAAATTTCATCCAGAAGAAAATAATAATGAATGGAAATATGAAATTTATTTTTTAAGTAAGTTATTTATATAGGGTGATTTACTCAAAATATAAATCATAATTTGTAATTTCAAGGTGAAGTCGGCTAATTATTATTTCTAAACATTGGCAAATTAATTAAAATTTAATTTTGTTTTGGTGACTTAGGCCCCAAAAAAATAAAAAAATTTGGCAACTTGGTTTTTGTGCTAAAGTACAAAATTCACCATTTCCAATTTTTGAATTGCTAAAATTTGCTTATTAGCAAATATTTGTGGCTAAAATGATCCCTGATTTTAATGAAAGTAGAATGATTTACTTCATAAATGCATAATGAGTAGATAAGAAAATGTTAACTTTTTCTCTATCCCTCTATTATATTATGGTTTAATCAAAATGAATTATATTGCTTAAACTCCTTCCTCGATAACAATGCCAAAATGATAGTTATTTTTAGGATGCATCATTTATAAGTCAATCTAGGAGGGGATCTTATGAAGGATTCAACACTGTATATGCATACCAAGGTTATCTTGGAAAATGCCTACTTAACTATCTCCAATCTTAGAGAATGCAAAGTGGAAGTTTTCAAATCCTAGAAGTATTTCTAAGCTCTCATGATGAACATCTCGTTATATCTAACACTTAGGGAAGATCAATATATTGATATCCCAATTTTGCACCTTTCACCAAGAGAGAAAATAAACTAAACAAAATCGAATAGGACCTAAATTGATAAAGCCTAATCGTAATAGGAAACAAGAAACAATGATTACAAAAAATCATAACTAATCTTAACAAGAAATATGAAGAACTACATTAACATGGAATTGAAAGCAAATAGTACATAAACAACTCTTCAAATAAAGATGATATTGATTAAGAAAGACCACACAATAGTTTATCTCTATTGTAAATAAGCACTACCATAGCATAAAATATGAATACACATCAAAGCACAATTGTGTAACTAAATGCTAACCATTGAAGCATTCAATCTTCAACTTATAGGGGGCCCTTCCTATGAATCTACAAGGAATGATCCAGTTGCAAGAAAGAAATATCCCACTGAATCTTAATCAATGATATGATCCAAAATAATACCATTCATTCATTGAATAAAATAATTACACTATCTCATCTCTTATCCATTATAGTCAAAACATAAGAAGAAGCAAACACATTCCATCTAGCTACTTAAATAAGTTTTTTACAATGGCTCCTCAGAATTCATGGAGCACTACTTACAATTAATTAACAGAAAAATGTTCTTCTAATACTATCGACCATAAAACAACTACCAGTTCTCTAGATCTATAAAATGGGAAATGTCAAAGTGCCACTTCTCGAGCTAGCATTAAACATGATCTGGATACATGACTGGTAGTTGCAAAATTAGGTATCTTCATTCTTTAAATGCTAAGATACTATTTTCCTTGATTATGATCTCTTGAGGGTGCCAAAACCTATCATCTCTAGTATATCATAACTTGCCTACTTCCATAAACACATTCAGCATATTAATATGTAAGTTACTCAAATCGACATACATATCTACACTAATGTTAAATATTCACCTGAACAAAGATGAAATGGGATGCCTAGTGGATAGGTTCAAAGGGATGGAGTGATACCAAAATAAGAAAATATGGTTCAAAATCATATCTCATCTAGTTGGCATTTTCTCATCCAACTTGTTCAACAAATATCCGATCATCTCTACCAAATCCTCCAACCAAGGCTCTATGTTATCGATCTCTCTTTGTTCTTTCATCTTATTCCTTCTCTAGTAAAACTAATGAATGTTGGGTTGCATAAGAGAGGATCTCAAAACAAGAAGGTATCCTTGTAAAAATATTCTAAATATGGTGATGGATTCTTAATGCATCCAAAATGCTCTAAATTCCCCAATATCCAAAATAGGGCTTCCCAAAATTGGGTGATCCTTTCCTTAATCCTTAAAATTCCAATTAAGTTAAAATTACCTCAAATTCATAAGATATCAAATCAAAGAGTTTAAACCTGATAAAAGATGATTATGAAGGATGATGATTAGTGCTAGATATTAGAACTCATAGTAATATGCTCCAAAAAGCTCCTTACGATGGAATAGGCATCCAAAGGATGGACATATAACTCAGGGGCTCCAAACTCAATAGTAGGAATTTAAAATATATTATATTTCCTCATGACTCATCCAAACACACTCTAGATGTTGGATGAACTCTTTTAATACCTCAAATCCAACCCACGATCCTTCAAAAATTTGATGACCTATCCTTAGCTAACTAGATCTTGGATGTGATGCCAAATATGCCTTAAAATTATGGTGATCTATCTCCCAGGTATGGTGCTACAACTTTAAGTTTAAATGTACTACAATCCCTTACATATGAAATTAACTTCACTAGATCTGATGGATTTCTGAATCTCCATGTAGTAAAGGATCTCTAAACCCTATATATGGAAGTTAATTCCACTGGATCCCTAGATCTAACTTATCACTCCAAACTTATCTTTGTAGGTTGGAAAGAGCTAGGCTCTATTACCATTGTAATAATCCCAAATAGGGCTCAACCTAAAATATATGAAAATCAATTATTCCCAACTCAATATGCTCAAAATGAAATTATCTAACCATGTAAATAATTATCTAAGATTATGATAATTAGTAAATTACTCAAATCATACTAGATACACCCAAATTATATCCTAAATCATCTCACAAAAGTAGTACAAATTATCTTAAGCCACAAAATTACTCAAAATAACATCAAAATAGTACACATCCAACCTACAATCACATAACTCAAAATATTGAAAGGGAATAAGCCAGTAAAAATTATATAAAAATGTTATTGATATCAGATAATAATTATGAACCAATGTGAAGTCTCAAGGAGCATAGAAATTTTCTCAAAGGGGTGATGTCCCACTAGGGTGATCAGATCCACCTCTCTAAAGCTTACAAAATATCTCAAATAGCCTCTTCAATTACAATGTTTCACTCCTAGGAATAAGAAGGGATTATAGGATCCTCACTCAACCTTCATATCTAATCAATCCTTTAGCTCTGCTCTCTTGAACTAACAATTATTGCATAAGAGCCTCCAAGAGTGGATCTAACTTAGTTGATATGAAAATACTCTAAGATCTCATTGTAGTAGTGATGAAGCACTAGGGCCTTGATGCACATAGCAAAAGGGAAGCACTAGGGCTTCAACTACAATAATAGTGGTTTGGCTAGAATAAGCTTGAGTACTCCAACATCAAGACCTCCCTTATGAACATAAGAGGAATGGGGAGAAGATCACACCAAGGTAAATTATTTAGATAATAAAATATGATCTTCAATTGAGGCATCTCCCTCCTTATATATTTAATCTATTTTTTCTTCTTGTTGATTGATCGACCTAGTCCAGACATTTACTACAAAATACTCCTAAATTACAAATTACATACTTTACATATGACATCCCACATTGGGATGATAAATTATAACCCTAAATTATAAAATTAGGTCCAATTGACCTAATAAAATACTCATCATTTACTAAAATCACTCCTAAGTACCCCTATAAGAGGTACACATACCCTTGGAGTGCTCATTACTTTTTTTTGCACCCAAATTTAGAACATACATCATCATAGGGCCAGAAATAATATTAAATTACATCAAGATAACTAAAATTCATCAAAAAATACTAAATGTCCTCCTAGAGGATGTGCACCCTACTTTATGAGATAAAATAGCTTAAAGGTGAAGCACTCAAAATGGGACCCCCAATTTGGGTTCATTACAAGAGGCCCACTCCTAGAGTTTGTAGGGGTTTCCCTTATGCTATTTTCTATTGGTCAAACCCTTTTCTTTGAGCAATACCTCAAAGGCCTAAGCCTTTGGATTCTAAAACATTTGCACAAAAGTTTGAAAGAGGCACTTTCTTCTTATTTTTCAAAGCATAATATTTAACCAAATGCCCTATTTAACCATAGTGAGAATAAACTAAGGGTTTGTTATCATATTCAAAAATATATGTCCAAGTACCCAAGTTAAATTTAAGGTTTATAGATGGGGGAAGATCCTTTTTCATGTCAATAGAGAAAAAAAAAATCTCTCAAATATCATTCTAGATTAAAAATAAGTTGTAGAGTCTAACATGATAGGTTTCACTATGAAATAGATAATCCCTAGCAGAATATCATTATGCTAGAATTGAAAGGTAAGTATAAGGAGTCTAACCCAAATGGGGTTTGTATTAATAATTTGACTAAGGGATCAAAATTTTAACCCCAACATTTAAGGAAGATACCTCTCTTGTTAAAGAACCATGACTCGCTTAATTAAATGTTTTTAAATCTCCTCAAGGAGGAGTTTTACCATGAAAAACTCCTTAGGAAGGACCATGATAAACAGGTGACCATGGGGCTTCCATCTTTCTTTATACCACATTTGAATAATATTTATATCTAATTTAGAACCAATAAACTTACCAACAAGGTTTTCCCAACCATGGTTTACTATCGATTGTATCAGTTGCTTAAGAACCTAAAGATTTCCTTATTGAGGGATAAGAGAAACTAGCTCATAGGGTACACAATTTTATTATGCACCACCCTTGAATAAGATCTTGAACTATTCTTTGAATCATTGGGGCCATGGACCTCATGAGATCCTACCATATTCATCTCAATGAAGGGACCTACATTTGATCATTGCACACATCCTTAAGGAATCTTAGAGGCCACCAAACCTTGATCGCCATGTAATCTTTATGAACCATTCACACCAATGACCAATTCAAAATAATTGGAGCAAAAATAGCTCTTATCTCATCTCTCCTTAAACACAAAATTTCTTGTTTGTTCATGTTTGAATATCTTATCATCCAAAAGTAATTCAATGATTTCATTATATCATATTGTAAGTTATATTTTTGAAATTGAAAATAAAATAGAGAGCTTCTATAAATTTATTTACTATGTTGAGATATTAACCCTTGCTTTAGGTTATGTGATTAAATTATCTAAGGAACACATAACTCAAAATTAAAATTTAGATGAAAATAAAAAAATGATAATTGATAATAATTGAAAATAATAAATAAAAGAAAAATTAGTAATTTAGATGTGATACTTTTAATATGCATGATGTTCTTTGATTTTGAGAATATCTAACCTTATAGGGTGGCAAGCTTATGTGCCCCATATCTTCAATTGAAATGATTCCCATAAGTGGAATTCTTATGAAAATAATTTCCACCTTCGATGGCATGATTGCTTCTTGACCATGGAATAATGAATAAGGAATGTTCTCCATGGGGTCCAAAATGATAATATTGTATATATCAGGTTATGTTTTTGGCTTTTCCAATCATTCATAAAATTTTATGTATGCATGATCATTTTACCTATATATTTTCCTATGTTATTTTCTTATGTAATATAACATAACATAATGAAATAAAATACTTAAATTCATAAATATGTATATAAAAATTAAATTAACAAGTGAAGGGGTAATTTGATGCCAAATGAAAGAGAAACCCATAAGTTATAATCGTCAAATATAATATGCATGTTTACTTGGATGGCTTTTATAAATAATTTGAATTATATTTAATTTTTGAGAAGAAGTGTAATATGGTTCAAACCTTAGTACTCCATATTGTGATTGCATCCAAAACAACTGGCACCTCTCCACGTAAGGAGGGAAGAGGACCAAGGCTACAATATTAATGCTAAGGGAGAGTTTATCTACTACCAAGATGATAGATGGATATGCTAGACCTACAAGAAGATAAATGTTAGTAGGGGTCTCAACACTCTAGTCCCTTAATGCCCTAGAATGTGCTCAAAGAGAGGTATTAAACCTACTTGAAGCAATGTAGACACCCTATCCCATCATAAAATGGCACTATAAAGTAAGGTAATGCCTATAATACAATGTGATATGCTCATGTTGTGTTAAGATAATGATAAAAAAAATGATAAGACAAGCTAAACTACCATGAATGTAGCCTAGACACATACTACATACTCACACAAATGAATATAAATATTATACATAAAGAATATAAGTACTCCATTTCTCCAAGATAGATCCAAATGCTCTCTAATACCTACAAGGATGGTCAAAATATGTCAAATGGAGTACAAAGGGGTGTTATGGCTTATAGTCTTGCTCAAGGGTTCTACTATGCAAGATGGATTGACTGCAATGACTATGGCGTAAGGACCAAAATGAGCAAGAGAGGGAGAATGGATTTCAAATTTGACTTTATACGTGATACATTGAAATGGTGGGTCGATTTACCTTGTTGATTAGTCGATCATTAGGCTAACCGGTTGGCCAGCCAAGGCAATCGATGAATCAATCCTAAGCTTGATATATAAGGCTATAAATGGCTATGATGTAGTGATGAGATATAAAATGATCAAGGGAAACAAGCTATTTTGAGGTACTTACAGATTCCCACTTTTGAGGTGAGAATCATGAGATGAGAGACTCAACTCAAAAGATAGCGGGGAAAGTGATGATAATAAAAAGATGAAAATGATGAAATGATAACACAATAAAATGATGAAATATGATAGGATGATGATCAATGACTAATGATGTTTTTTTTATGCACAAAATGATATGGAGTAACATAAACATACCATATGCCAAGGGATAAATACTAAAGTATGCGACTCAAGGTAAGTTAAGGAGATAACTTTACCCCCCATGCTCAATGGAAGGTAAAGAAAAATCAATGGTAAGTATTTCCCCATACTCAATGGAAAGTAGGATGTTACCAAACAAGAATAAAATCTTGCTCCATGCTCAATGGAAAGCAAGATAAATAAATAAGGATATATTTTCCCCATGATCAATGGAAATCAAATATATTGGTAAATGACCAAAGAGATGGTGTGTGCAATGTGTTATCATACAACAAGCCAACATAGTCATGTCGAGGGTACTGATGGCTATAAAACCTCATGGTGCCAATATTATCATGATGTAATCAATTGGTACTACAATAAATAAAATAAAATATATCATTATACATAACAATAAAAGGTAAAGGATATATGCTTATCCCCAATAGGTGAAGGGTAAAAATAAAGATAAAATAATCTTTGCATTTCCCCAATATTTGAAGGATGAAAAGAAAGATAAAATGATCTCTTCTTTGATCCAACAGTTGAAGGGTGAAATGATCAATCAGAATGAGAGTTGGTTTTGACACATAACAGGTTGTATAAGATCATCTTGAAAATTCAACTCAAGTCTAGTTTTGATGCATGATAGGTCATGTAAGATTGAGTCGAAGAGAAGGATCATAGGCTCATAGACCTACCAAGCATTGGACTATAGCACATAAGAATACAATTCTTGAACAAAGGATAAGATATTCAAAAGGATTAACCTTTCCCCATGCTAAATGAAAAGTAAGGAAGAACAAAATATGATGAATCTTTCCCCATGCTTAATGGAAAGTAAGATAAAAAATTTTGAGGATAAATTTTCCCTATGCTCAATGGAAAGCAAATGAGATCTCCTCTAATATATAGCTTTGCCCCATGCTCAATGGAAAACAAAGATAAATATGACCAAAGCAATGAAGATAAAATCATGATATATGGCTTGCTATAGATATGATAGGATGCCAATGTGACATTAGCAATGACTTAAGATAGTTGATATATTAAGCCCAAATAAAAGAACATAAGGTGGTGTTAACAAAACATCATCAAATCATTGATAATATATTGATCAGTGATGAAAATATCAAATACAAAATACATGAAGAGACAAAGATAAAAAATATAATACTGATCAAAGATAAAAGATGAAGATGATGATTTCTTATTGATTAACTGATGATTATAGAGTTAGCGAAGTGATTCATCTATCTTAAATCCATTATCACCTGCTCCATGAGAATATGTTTCCCTCATAAACCATGATAGTCAATAATCTATGATCAATCTGAAAGGAATGATATAGGGCAACCCAATATATATGATTTTGACCCAAGTGGTTATGTCCTCATCAGGAAATGAGGCCCATGGCGAGTGATAATCATGTTGAGTCAAATGAACTTGAAAAATATGTGCCTATGATGATAGGATTGAAATACAGAGATGATAGATACACTTGATGAAATAAATAAAAGATGATGATGAGAGAGATGATGAACAAAGGGGATAAATAATGACAAAGGTAAGGCATAGGAAAATAAAATAAAGATGATGGTAAAATGATGATAAGATAGTGTGATGAATATACATACCACATGAAGGAGACAACATTAGTGCTATAAATAAGTGATGACAAAGGGAAGATGTGATGGTGGTAAGAGATGAGTGATTGTTTTCCTACCCAAAACTCTCCACTATTGAACGATTGCAAAGGAGAAGTAGGCTCTAGTATCGACTCCCATGTTGATAATATCATAAAATAATATTTATGATAAGACACAAATGATGATGGACAATCATAAGATATGATAGAATAAAAAGATAAAAAATGATGAGAAATCAAGGATGAAGCACATGTTAAATGACTCAACTAGCAAAGGTGGCATAAGAGGAAGGAGGCCCACACTCATGGTATCCTTGCTCATATGATGTTTCTCTTTGATCATGATTAGGAAAAGGGTTACTGAAAATCCATAAATGATGATTAGGTGGTATGATTGGTGCTCCTATTGATACTCAAATATAATCTATAAGATCTTCATTCTTATGATTCAATCGTATACACCCATTGGTATCATATCCACTTTACCTATGAAACTCATAACATTCAGTTGTGTTATACCAAAGTCTTGATGATGCTCCTAGAAATTCTTTGATTAGGGGAAAAGTTAAAAGATATGCTTGTAATAACTTTGGTAGAATATCTGATAAAGACTCTCCCAAAGGAGTGAAATTTCTTCTTGACCTTAAGGGGTTGTTCTTGCTCATGCACGGTTGGCTGATCCAAATTTACTTTATTAACTTTGTAAGAGGGTTGACTTGATGGTTGCTTTTGATATGCTTGATATTTATCATTACACTTTTGATTTTGTTCTTGATTTTTCTTGCATAATTTGATATCACTCGATTGGATCTTGACTTTCTTAATGAGCTTTTCCTATGATAAGGCATCCTTAAAAGATTTTTGTTGTTGTATTTGCAAGATGGAAGATATATTTCTATTATAAATCTTACAAAATATCCTAATAAGCTCATCATGTGGTAAGGAATACGGTAAGTCAATCAAAATTGCTCTCCATCTAGCCACATAGTCATTGATAAACTCATCATCATATCGATATATCCTTGTGAAGTCTATGATAGATGATCTATTTCTTATGTTGATGGCAAAATGATCTAAGAAGATATTGGCTAGCTGCTTGAAAGAATAGATGCGATATTGGGGAAAGTTATTATACCAATCCAAATTCTAGCTTGCTAACATTATCGAGAATGTCCTAAACATGAGGACATCATCATTTCTTATGAGATAGAAATAATACTTGAATTGCCTCAAGTGCTCTCTTGTATCTTTTTTCCCTTTTAACTTTGCTATTTGAGGAACCTTAGACTTGTAAGGAAATTGCTTGACTGAAACCAAAGGATTGATAGATTCATTGTAAATCGAATGATAAGATGAGTTTCTTTTGATTTGATTGTTGATCCTTGATCATTTTATATCTCATCACTA
>Ga0181465_100270_pt1 | contig 18875 bp, 9 predicted proteins | sample InSIn3gowninarea_FD_119076 | JGI IMG/M metagenome (GOLD analysis project Ga0181465, IMG submission 119076) | Clean room microbial communities from NASA Spacecraft Assembly Facility at Jet Propulsion Laboratory, Pasadena, California, USA -... ... | reverse complement strand
GAAGGCGAAACTGCCGCGAAGAAGGATAAAATTCGCCGTGAAAGTCATTTCTGCTCAACAACTTCCTCTTCTTTCAAGTATGGACAGGAGTGACTTGATCAGCCCTTACGTGCAGATTCAGATGTTTAGCGCTGAAGACAAGGCTAAGGCCATTGCTTCTGGCCAAGGTGGTGAAGAGGTTAGCGACCCAAATGGCTACCATGGCATAGGTAGTCCTTATTCCATACGTACGAAGACAGTCCCGGAGAATGGATTTAACCCACAATTCAACGAAAAGGACAGAGGTAGTGCGAGTATAGCCGTGGGTGACTCGGGGAGTATCGTTCTCACCGTCCCAACAGTCGATTTCAACAGATCGGCAACCCTTCCGTAAAGCCGCGACATACGGTTCCACTGATGATATTCCTCCTACTTGACGGCCAATGAGGTATGTGTTATGAGAACTTGAGATGAAATACTCGTTCAACGGGCGATCCAGTGTAAACTTCCGCCCATCACCAGATGCGTATACATGACAATCGTCAGACATCATGAACGACGTGAAGTTCGCGAAGTCCATGCAATGTTTCCGCCCGCATTCTGGCCCTGAGCACTGCGATGAGCATCGCGAGCGGCTGGCCAAGCTGTCAAACTTTGCTTCCCAATAGCTGCGAGCATGATCAATATTGATGCCTTGCTCTCGTGAGAGAAATGACAGGAATGCTTGCTTGCTGATGCCGTCGGTGCCGTGTGCAATGAGCTGATTGAAGAGGGGTTTGATGTCAACTCTGGACCGAAGTCGAGCGACAAATGCTCGAAATTGTTCAAAAGTAAGGGAGTGAAGGCCATCGGCATCCACGTTTTTAAAGCCTTCCTCAATGACTGACCTCGGACAATGTATGTGGAGCTTGCGGCACAGGTGAGTGATCGATTGTAAATTTAACCTATCCAGGCAAAAACTATTGTCATCCTGCTGCCGCTTGGCCAATTCGGATTCCCAGTGTGCTTTGAAGACCGACTGACGCTCGCTGCCCGTCATCTCAGTCATCAGTTCCTCACGGTGTTTGGCTAGTGCCTCCAGTGTGTTAACCCAGAGACGACAAATATGCCGAGTTTGTGCCAGCAGATTCAGGGTCTTCAAGTCCTTTGAGCTCTGCGATGGTGCATAATTAATTGTGAAGCAGCAATCCTTGTCAACCTTGATGCCACTTGACTCCCAGGAGCTGGCGGCTTCCGGACCGAATCTTATACTTTTAATGTCATCGATATAGAAGGACTTTCTTGATAATCTTCCTGTCCACCAAACTTTGGCAGATTCTTTGTCAAGGGCGAAATGCTTGTCCTGGATTTTGCGTCCCACGAGTTTGGTGAGGGTACAGCCAGCCTCCAGAAGACTCGGAACGGATGGAGCAGCAATCTCTGCTCTCTGTTCGTGGCGGATTGGGTGGTCACTAAGAGATCCGTTTTCGTCAGGAAAGGCAGTGTGATGGTAAAAGCCTAAGCCTTCCGGAACATCGGGTATAAGCTCTTCCGGTTCGTATGTTGCGGAAGTGGATGTTTTACTGTCACTCCTGCGTCGGGCAATTGGCCCGCAACTGGTCTCCGTCCGTTTGGTAGTTGACGAGGAGGTGGATCGACCTAGTCTGCTGAAAGCGCGCTTGCCTTGGGACATCTTACGCTGAATTCGATTTGGTGGTCTTGACGTTGTAGAGGGCGGAGTTTGACCGACGCTGGACGAAAGAGGCACCAAAGGATCCGGTAGTCTTTCTAGTTCAATGCTCGATAATGAAATTGGCGGCTGCTGGGTTTGAAAGAAGAGAGGGGAGCCCTGGATAGATGAGAAGCTCGGGCTTGGTGCAATAGAGGAAGCACTGGTTGCTGAGGCAGGTGTGATGTTGAAGCCTAATGGGCCAGGCGAGAAAGATGTGTTGACACGTTGAATAGAAGGCATCTTGTGTAATGGACGTGCTGAGCATACAGGAGAAGAGGTTGCCTGTCTCCCAGCGCCAACCTCCATCGTGCCGCCCGCGACAACTGCCATAACGTCCTCAGTTGTAGATCGTTTAATCGTTTCTGCGCCCGTACTATCGGTGATCGTTATTGCTTCGTATAACTGAGGTCTGGATCTGACGATACAAGTTCGCAATTGTCTTTGTTGTTGATGAGACCGGCTCGATGAGTATTCCTTTTAGCGACTGACATAATGTTTCGAGTTCGGAACTTGCGCTGATATGAGGAACAACCGTGGAAGCACAGTTGGCAAAAGAACGACCAGCACTTGGACACGGAGCTTTTCAACCCTTGGAAGCCATCGAGGATAGGCTGGTAAGTATGAGGATTGACCCGGACAATGCTTCGATCAGAGATTCCGAACGCTCACCGTCAGCAGAGCGCAGATGATATGCCGACTCGAAGTACCAGGACAACGCGGTCTTATGGAATAATGTCTTCAATGAGGATATTGTACAGGCAAATAGTGATCAGAGTATCTGGAGTCTGCTCCGGGAATCGCAAAGGAGTGGACGAGCAGGGAATACAATCGTATTCAAGGATCTGCTCAGTACTGCGCACAGCACAGCGAAGGGCCAACGGAGGAGGATTCAGGTGGTGAGTATTCTATTCGCAAATTCTGGGGAGACAAATCAAAAGAAGGTGGTGCTGCAGCAAGAGGAGACGCTGCATGCAGTGTGTGGAACGGCTGAAGGAGTGGATGGAAAGACGGTGCTGGAGCTCACCGCAGAGTGATGGAGTCTAGCTAAATCGGGGCGCGTTTGAAAAAAATTTCCCTGCTGAAAAGAGGGAGAGCCGGATGTTTGAACTCAAGGGCGGAGTTGTGCCCCTGTCTATCGCGAAGCGTACCTCAGGTAACGGTCAAAAAGTTGGTACAGTACAGTACAAGCGTGAAAAGGCTATTTTTGACGGCAGTGACGCCTGCTCTCGTTGGTCCTTTGGCGTGCTTCGAACACACTTGTTCCTGGCTAACCAACGGCTGCCCTGGCCATCCAACCCCACGAGGCTCGGAAAAGACGTTCTGGTGTGACAAGTTCCTCCGCAGCTTCGGCAAAGTCAAGAGCCGGTCTATCTTTTACGTTCCAGAAGCGTAGTGCACACGTTGAGGTATGTAGAAGTGGTTATTAATAGCAAGAATTACCGAGATACTGGACAACCCTTTACAATTCCATTCTTGGTTTCTTGTATTCAGGCGTTCTATTCCTTCATATCTGCCTCGATAGTACCGTGCATTTCAACAGCCGGTTCGTCCGTCTCGCAGAACTCGCTGCTCTGGCCACCAACGAACCTGTACTCATGGGCTCGGCCCATGCCACGATACTGCATTTGCGTCTGCATCTGTTCTGACTTGCATATTTGACGAGTCGTATTCACTAAGGTTTGCATTGTGCATGTATACAGCACAATTGGCACGAGACCTCATCGCGCCGCGCTGGGCAGTCACTGCGATTGGTAACTTTTGTAACGAACTGCAGAAGCGTCGCAGTTGAGAGCATAAGCGCTGAAGATTATGTTCTGCATGGCCTATGGAGATATGCATCATGCTTGGAAAGCTCGACGTGGAGGCGGAGCTTGTCGAACGTTCTCGACGACGTGGCCCGTACCAGGACCATGCGACAGACACCTTCTTGTTGAGCTCTGCGTAAAGTTCTGCATTAGCATGGGGTTTGCTTCTTGTCACCAAGAAGTCTTCCAGGGCGATGCTGTAATCACTCCTGTTGTATGGAACCACGATATCACCTTTCCATTACATCGTACTTCGTATCTCTGACAACTCGAATGTCAAGTTTCTGCTGCTCGGTAGCGTGAGGAGGCGCAACTTGTCACCAAGGTGAAGGCGTGATCGTAATTACCATCATGACGCGTGGCTTTGAATACGTGCGTCACGTCACGATAATTTGTGGGGATGCAGGAAGCGAATCCGACACGGGCCCAACGGGATGGTATGGGTCGGCATCATTGGTAAGCTCTCCAGCTACCTGTACTGTGTACCATAACTCGGAACGCGCTGATGTGTGGCTTCTAACTCCGGTAAAGTATTCGTGTGGTAGACACTGTAACTCGTGACATGCTTCAACCTTCTTGCCAACCATGTGCTTGTAGTTCAACAACTCGCTTTACGCATAGATGTTGGTCAGGCTAGAGCATTTCATGAGCTTCCGTTAGGTGATTCGATGCCAAGACGACCTGCAGCAATATTTTAAGCAGTAGGTATCTACCTACACAGTCGGTACCCCCGCTCAGTGACATACCTACATCAGGTGGGTAGCCTTCGATTGGAACAAGATTATACGCATACCGTAAAGTACAATAGTGTCCAGCAAAGAGCTCGTCATCCACAAAGCCGATGAAGAGTGTCGGACTGGACACAATGATTGGAGATACGTAGCAAAAGAACCAGCATTCTCATGTGCCACATGCCAACTGAATGCAAATAAGATTGCAGTGGAATTCTGACACTTGCATTCCAGGTGTTCGCAAAAATGTATGATTCTGACAACGTAGACAACCCTACTGCTTGCTTTACTGGTTTGCTGTCAATCCCCTGGTACAGCAGAACCACGCCCATCCTGCCTGGGTTGTAATGTTACCACAAAGAAGGCTTGGCACTGCCTTGGACAACCAACGACCTAACGAATCTCATATTGTACAGTCTCGTCACAAGTCCTCAGGTTGGCGTTCGAAGTCGTCAGCTTACAGCAGTCGTGTGACCTCGCTTCTCTGGTGTGTTACACAAAATGGAATTGGTTTCCACCACTGCGATTCGGTCTCGGGCAACTGTCCATTAGGAGACTACACATGTATCCAGAAGCACGCCATGCCTGATACACGTTGATATATACCTAGGTATGTAAGCAATGCTGCATCATCACATGATCAGCTGACGAACTCATCACTAATCGAGTAGTACTTGCATACTCCTCCTCGGCGATGTTCTGTAACGTTCAGCAACAACTCTATAGGTACTTTCCTTGCTTCAAGGCTCACTCGTCACAGATCTTTCCATTCGTAATTCTTCTTGCGAAGCTAGTCTGGAAGTTTCCACACGCCAATATCCAAAACACCTGGCGATATTCAGACCTCGAATGTTGAGGTATTGTAAGCAATGTCCTTCGTTCCCACAACGCATGTACACGTTGCACGTCCTCGGGACACGCCTTGTTCAAAACTACAGATATATCGTCGATCCCTTTACCTCGGCAGTGAAGACTATTGCGGAATGCGAAACTCAATAGGATAACGATCCATCTCAACACTGCCGAAATCATTTCAAATCACAATCGTGTACTGAGCAGCGTTACCGGTTGATGCCTGCAATGTCGGAATCCACAGCACATCCCTTCACGAACCAACAAACATTTTGACGTCCAAGTATAGTAGCCATCAAGATCAAGGTTGCAACACGTATCAAGATGCACTGACATCGATCATCCTCATTCGTGATTAGCTGATCCAAGTAAAGTCCTTCACGTTTGAATCTAGCCCACTGAAACACTACACATGCCAGTCTTAACTTTCCACCACGCTGCAAACCGCCGACAATAACACGAAGCTAGTCATGCGTTACGGTACGTAACGACGGCGAGAGGCGCGACCCCAAACCACTGCATTGGCGCATGTGGATCCCCCACGCTTCTGCATCAACTATGCATGATTCCATGCACTTACCAGGTTACCTTACTGTGTGCCGCATTTCGTTCCAGAACCGTGAAGCATGACACTTCAGGCAGGCCGCTTATATTCAGTACAGTACTGTAGAAAGCCTCCGACTCTTGCTGCTGGTTTACTCGAGCGGAACGTCACCGCTTTGAATTGCAGACTTGAAGGCTATATATACTCAAGCCCCTGAATCACTGACAGCTCGCTCGCTCGCTCGCTGGCTCGCTCAAAACTTGCCCATACCAACGACACAACACGACCGAACACAACAGCATAGCATACTCATTCCACCCCATTTCTCCCACTCCTCCTATCATACTCTAACCTGCCAGATTCCATCACGACCATCCCAAAACCTTCCAAGGTCACACTACTTATTTCCACCCCAACATAAAACATGTGGAGCTCTACCAAGACAACTTACTTGTACTGCACTATAGCTCAGATATAGATACAAATGCATACAAGTCCGCAGTACTCTAATAGGTGCGTACGTATGTCGGTATGTACGTATGTAATCATAATATCCCCCCATATACGTAGTCATTCACCAGTCCAAGCTTCATCGATACACATACACACAAAAACCCGTGCTTTTCAGAACATATAGCCTCCATCCGCACTCATTGTATATGATACGTACTATACATATCTTAACCAACGAACATCCTAATACACCGCTTATCCACCCATCAATCCACCATTCATAGATATGTACTGCACATTGCAGCGCAAGAACTTGATCGTTCGGAGGTGAAAGATCAACTTATATAGGTACGTACTACTACTACCGCCATGTAGATATCTGACTGATCGTGACGGACGGAGTCGAGATTGGTGGGGGAGATCTATACTGTATGTACGTGCCTACGTATGTGGTTACCTCAAGCAGACAATGAAGATATCAGTTCTGGTTTACTACTGAAGTCAGTTCCGGACAGAAGAAATTCGCCCGGATACTGTAACGAAGATGTCCAAGGGGTTTTTCCGCCGCTGCACAGAAATTTATAAATTTAGTTATAGCACACTTTTTGGAAAGATGAATTTGAAGACATTGATAAATATTGCACCACTTCGCTACATGCCATAGCGGCCGAATTCCGGAGGATCTCTCTCACCGTGCTCTCTGCATAATACTAAATAACGAATCCCTCCTCCGTCTCAACTTCCCCTAATGATCGCCAATCCTTCTCCTCTTCCTCACGCTCCCCAACATACTTGCAGTAGGCGTATCATCCCTTCCTTCGCCATCATCCTCATCATGTCCAGCGCCGGCAGCACTCGAAGCACTAACGCTAGCATGTCTCTCGCCTATTCCAACCATCGGAATTGAAAAACTTCCGCCATGACTTTGTCCTAACCGATCGCCTTCAACCTCCTTCCACTTCGCGACTTGGATTTCCACATCTTTGAACATCTCTCGTGCATCTGCGATGATACCGCCTTCGTCTGCATTCGATCCAGAGACGTCGCTTTCGCTCGTCGTGGTTGCTATCGTTGCGGGTTCACTATCATTACGTGCTGCTTTTTCTGTGCCATCATTTTCCACGTCTTCCGTTTCAGCAGGCTTTGATCGAGCGCCGTGAGCACGTAACTCGCCCCCACGTTTACGCAAGCGGAGGAGTCGTCCAAAACCACGTTCAGAGGTTGGGAGAGGGTTGAACATGACTGCGTTGGCGAACATACGGACCAGCTCCATTTCTAGTTGGGATGAATTGACGATGCCTTTGGGTGGAGTAAGATCTTCCGACTTTCGCACGAGATAGAAACCGTTTCCAATAGGACCTTCAGTTGCTGCGTTGATCGTTGCCGCCATGGACTTTGGAGCTGGAGTAGACATAGCTTGATTGTCCTCGACATTGGTTCCATTTTCGGTTGCAACATCCCTCGCCTCGAACTCTTCAATAGCGGCGATTGCTGCACGTGAGCCTTTACTCAATGCAGTTTTTATGCTTTTCAAGTCTTGTGGACGGTGAATAAGGGATTTGTAGCCTGGTGCATCTCGTTCACTGAGTGGTTTGGCGAAAATTCCGGCAAGCTTATGTGATGTAATTTCATTCAGAAGTAGCTGACTGGTGCGTCCAAAAGTCTTAGAGACGACAACAAGATTGGAATCCATGTGTTGTAAAGTAGGCTGAGGTTGGGATGGTGATTGCACAGCAGGAGCAGGCGACGCAGATGGTGCCTCACGCTTTCGCTTCGTAGTTGTTGCTGTCCTCGTAAGTTCTGGTTTGTTCGACATCGTATTTGTGCGAGGTCGTCCAACTCGTCCAGAAGATTTTTGTTGCTGCTCAGAGTCTGAAGTCAAGGGTGCAGGAGTGGACGGCGGTTCTGCCTTGACCTTGGGCGGTCTACCAACTCGTCTCTTCGGAGGGTCAGGCACTTCAGACGCGTTTGACATGACTGATTCTGATCTGCTGATATTCACAGCCGGAGTGGCACTTTTCTCGCGTGGGGCAATCTTACGCACCACGTTGCGTTCATTCTTCGGCTGCTCCATTGTTCGTTTAGGACTTACAGAAGGTGGAGAACCATGATCTGAGATAGGACTAACTTCACGATCCAGTCGCGACGGACTACGCGCTCGAAATTGTTGAGGAGTATTTCGGCTCTTCCAGGGTGTCGAACTGCCACTACGCAAGACCGGCGTCCTGTTACCATTTCTGGGCAGTGGAGTTGTGTTGGCAGAAACAGGATATTGGTGGTACTGCTGAGGAAGAGGACGAGGCCATTGTTGTTGGTTAGGATATGAGACAGGCGCAGTATGTGGATATGGTTGATATGGCGGCTGATTCGGGGTGTGCACTTGGGGATACCTAGGCGGCTGAGACGGGTAATGCTGAGGACCACTGTAGGTAGGCTGTTGATACTGTTGCGGTACTGGCGAATGCCAGCCATGAGGTGGTGGTTGTTGATACTGTTGATACATTGGATATGATTGTTGCGATTGTTGCGGTATGGGAGATCCACGACTTTGACTGGGAGCTCTATGAGGAGGAGGATACCCCTCGTACGATGGCATACGCGGTAAATTGTGTATTGGAGGTAACATCGGGGGTTGAGCATGACCCTGGGGGTGATGCGGAAAGCCGTGCGGAGGTGGTGGTAGCGAGCCATGATTGCTACGCTGCGGCGAGGGCGGTGGTAAGGTTCTGTTGAAGGGGCTAGGCGAGTGTTGACCAGGCGGAGGCAGTTGTGGAGGTGGCGCAGGGAGAGTATGAGGTGTACCTGAAGCAGATCGTGGTGTCGGCGTTCCATGCGTAGGGACTGGAGATTGCTGAGCTCGATCCGAAGGAAGAGATATGCTCGGTTGGTGGTGCATTTGCGATTGAACAGGTGGTTGTGGAGAGCGTTTGGTGTCCTGATTGACGGCTTCGAGATTTGCTTGCAGCTGAGCACTGACTGGGTCTGCTCTGTGCTCTACTTGAGCTGAGGAGGGTTGAAGGGCATGACTTGTTTGGTCGGACGCAGCAGCAGACTTCTGCGCAGCGTCCGCTTGCTCGACTTTGATGTCCGCTTCGAGTTTCTTGATGTCGCCTTGCAATTTCTCATACTCCTGTTCTTGCTGTCGCAAGTCCCGGATGGTTTGCTCTTTGAATCTTGCGTACAGCGCATTGACGAGTTCTTGCAACAGTTCATCGGTACCCTTGTTCTGCTTCGGTGAAGGGCTTGTTGACAATTTGCGCTTTCGGGGGTTGCCATTCTCTACAGGTCCATCCCCATTTACCACGTTCGAGGAATCTTCCTTTTGCGCATCGATAGTCCTGTCGTACAAATGTTGCAACGCGTCTGGTGAAAACTTGGAGGCATCGTAATCATTACTGTCGCGAATGAGTTGATTCTGTGTCAAGGTGGTAGAAATGTCCTGCAAAGAAGATGTATCGGCGCCATATTGAACGACATTTTGAAAGAAAACGAGGGTCTCGTATGGTGAATAAGAGGTTAGGGCTGGCATCCCATCATGCTGAAATGTGTCGGGAAGTGTATGTGCACTAACGAGTACACCAACTGGCTCGATCAGAAGAAGTATCGGAGATTCGGATAGCTATGAAAACGAATTGAGGAGACAAGCAAATGCCTCCCCTGAACCTCTCTGATGGTGTGGAGAGATGGGAATGAGAGTTGTGAATGAATTGTTGATGATCGCAAGTCTGGTCCAAAATTATTGGAAGATCAGAAAATGAGTCGCTCCTCGCAGTTGCCAATTCCAGCCGAAGCAGTTTCACAGCTTGTGTTGCGTCTGTGGTGCCTGTGCCTGGAAGAGCTGATAGGCGCTTGCTGGCTTCAACTGGGCATCCTGTTTGAATGGAGAGCCGGCGAATCGGCGGGCTTAACAAGAGCGAATGGAGTGATGTGGAGAAATTGTGTGGCTTTATTGCTTCACGAACAGTGTGGCTACCCACCAACAACTACGTAGGTCTTTTATAGAGATTGCATGGAGTACTCGCTCGAAAGCATGGTACTTCATATTGTACATATCGTACATGCTTCGCTGTACGCGGTCTTAAGACGCCAAACACAACGCGAGAACGAAACCAATGCAGGGGAAGTATAGGTGAATGAGTTGATCATGTTTCCTCTACTGACGGCAGGAGACAGCGATGACTGCCTACCTACTACGGCGTTCATCCACCTCTTGAGGACGACGACGGAATGACACTGGCATTCTGCATCCTCCTGTGTTCATCAGCAGACTGAAGGCGTTGCAACTGTTCATCGGCTTGGCGTAGTCTATTATCCAGGTCCTGGAGTTTTTGTTCATGGGATTTTACTTCGGTTTTCCTTGTGGGAAATACCTAGTTAGTCTCTTTTGGTTGTATTGTGGATGGGTGGAAGCCTTATATACGTGTAGTGGTGCTGCGTACGTACTTTTGCTCTATGGTCATGGCGAGGGCACTGGATGGTCCGAGGTTGAAGATGTTGTCTAGGGCGGCGGAGAAGGATTGAGCAATGGTGCTGGGAGGGTTAGAAGTCCTGCTGCTGTATAGTGGATGTGTGTCTGGTTGTGTGTTGTCTTACGATGTAGGTCTGTTTGTGGGTTTCCATTCAACAGTGAGATCTGCCATTTTTAATGGCAATGGTGATGCTCGAACGATCGTGTTGTCAGATGGTGTTCTGAGGGGATGGTTGGCAAGTTGAGTAGGATGTCTGGAAAGCGGTGACCGTTTCTTATGCTTTTGAGTAGGCCAACAAGGGTATGGATCCGACTGGTATAGCCTGAAACACTGACTGTGTTGGGGCCCCGGCAATGTCTGTTATGCAAGCCATGATGCATCCAATGTACTCTTCTACGTTCAGACCCTCACCAGGGGACCGAATGACAACTCCATATGCAAAGTGGGAGGGTGTGGAATCTGATGCCTGGCTCGCTTAGTCTTCCCTTCACTTTTTTCCTGGCGAGGTTTAGCTCCTTCAGTTCCAACCATTCGATTTTCGGTTATGCAGGTCCCAAACTTTAATCCTTCAATTCATACAGCGTTGACTCAAGCAGTATAGAGGCATGCTTCGGCACAGTCTCAGAGTACTAGGTTCAGTAATAGGAATGATGGTAACATGCATCTGCTATATAGACACCGTCTAACGAACTACCGCTACCACTTGAGAAGAACATCTGCGTTTTGCAACACCTTTTCCGCGCTATGCACCCAATATCAATGGTGTCCACTCCTGTGAAGGCAGGTCATGCTACCGGTCTCATGCTTTCCGTCTCTTTGTACTGCTGTTCGTGAGTCGTGCCATGCATCAAACCAGACGCTTCCCTAACCAACTTGTTGCCATCTATCCGTACCACATCACTCGAACTCTATTTCAGCCCAAATCCCTCGCTAGAAGTCACAGCAGTCCAAAGTTTCTGCTCCAACGTTTTCCTTTCCTTATACATATAGAGTCCGAGAAGATTGAAGCAAGTTCTAGCAATCGGCAACCGTTGCACTTCCTCGCCAGTGCTTTCAGCCACATTATCCAAGAGGAGTTGGATTCGTATCACAAGATTTGTGGCTCCCATTGCTGGTATTCGATCGCTACCAGTGATAAAGCTAAGCATCTTCCTTTGGTCGCTCGGTGCGATACGCTCGAAGAACTCCCAGAACCATCTAATCTGCGGCTGCCGTTGCGCAGGCATGTCCCTCGGCCATCCATCGTAAGAGGCGACTGCACTCAAGCTACTGACATCAAGAGGTTCATCTGAGCCTCGGATCAGCAGTTCAATCTCTTCAGGCCGGAAGAGAGACAGAGCATTGCCTCCACAAACCGTGAAGAATCCTCTCTTGAAAGGCTCGTACTGTCGAGCAACTGACTGGTCGAGCAGGTAGTGCACGTACATGTCCACGAACTCACGTCGATTTGCGTTTGTGACGGGCCGCTTTGAGCCACCAGAGCAAAGTGGGATTTGTACCACACCACCATACCTCTCCATTTCGATCATGAAATCTCGACAAAATGTCTCCTGTACATCACCCTCGAATTCCAACAACTGACGCAATCCACGAGCCAATGACGGCCTTAGCTCTGCCAGGTCTTCCAAGCTGTATTGGTGAGAAATCTTCGGCGTCGACGTCAGCTTGTCCGTCGTTGGCGGCGCCGATGCAAGCATTTTCTTGAACACAAATGGCGGGAACGCCACATCCAAGATAGTGGAGTTGTAGATTGCCAAACCTAGCAACATGCCAACCAGGAAAAACTGCTCAGACGACTCGAAGCAGAAAGAATTGAAGTAGCAGTACTGAGATTCTTCGTCGTATACAAAGAGACCAAAGTTGGGATTGAAAATTTCACGCACCAACAATAAAAACCACTCTTTACGCAGACCGCCTGCATCAACACCTTCTTCTCCAACGAAGTCAATGCGTAAGCCTTTTTTGATGTCATTACCACCTCTACCAATAGCCTCACTAACACTTTTCAAGCTGTCATCAACAACACAATCTCTTCGCACTTTAAGGACGAGATATTGACTGACAGCTTTCCTACTGAGAATACTGTCGAAGAAGGCCTCCCGAGCTCGGGCCTCCATTTGTCGTCTCGCATCGTGTTCGAGGATATGGATTTTCGCCCAGATGCTCAAGAAGAAGGGATATTGACAAAATGTGAATTTTGTCTTGGTTGTTTCCCACGCCTCAAAATCGGCAACCAAATCTGCATGGTCAAGCATTGAGTTGTAGAAGTTGCTGATCGGGATCATTTGCCCGTGGAGGTGGGCTTGATATTTCGCGTTCAAACCTGCACTCCGTAATCGCTGCTCAGGTGATATGGAGGTGTCTCTTTTGCGAGTGTTGTGACCAGTATTCGCCTGGAATAGCAGCGCCATAACCCGTGCAGCAGCACGGATCTGCCAATCTTCACCGTATGTAGACAGTTGCGACTTGCCATCTTGTTTGTGCTTCTGCGTTGAGTTGGAACGACCTTCCAAGGCCGCATGCATTTGAGATGCATGGCGTATTCCTCCTTCAGAAAAGCTTGGTATTAGGCCCTCAGTCGGATCGATTGGCTTCTGGGCAGGTTTGTTGTATTGACGCGTCAGGCGATAGGTAACAAAGCTGCTGACCAAGTCTACCAACCCAGTGAAGTGCGCGTCAGATAACCTAGAAAACCAAGCGATTAGATGTACATGAATGTCGTTCGGAAGATGGGCGATGAGGCCCAGAATTCGCTTCACGATGCCTGTGTGTCGACCAGAACCACCGTTGTTCCTCCTTGGCGAGGCTGTTGATTTGGATAACGAGCCCAGTCTCATTGGGCTGCTCGTAACAGGCACGATTCCATCACTTGTACTACGAACAGTGCTATTTCTCGTCGTCGGTGATAGTAGTGGATTGGCCAGGAGCATAAGTAAGAAGCGGCAATCTTCAGGGTCTTTGAGTGGCCGCTTCGGCCGTTTCAGCAAATTCTCAACAACTTTCAAAAGAGTCCTCTGGAGATGTACTTGAGAATCCATGACGATACGGTTTATCCTCTCCATAGGTACTGACTGCCACTTCTCAAGTCGAGCGTCTGCCAAGGTTGACCGCATATTGATCCAGCGCCTTCGCCAGTCATCACCAGCATGCAGAATAAGCCGATACCACTCAGCAAGCTCAAACCAATTAATTCTTGGATTCTTTGTACCTAAAATCCCCTTGGACCGCTCAGGCGAGCGATCTCGAGAAGCATCCAACAGGACATCTTCTCGGCTGTCGATCTTGCCTGTCCACCACGAACCGTTTTCTACAACGTCGCCAAGGAGTAATGTCTTCGCATCCAACTCTGATAAGAAGGCCTCGGGCTCAGATACTGGCGTGTCAACGACATCGGACGATTGCTGCTTAGCGTGCTTAGCCCTAGGGACACCATCGTCCTTATGTCGACTAGGCCTGTTCAAGAAGAACGAATTGTTGAGTATTGAACACCCACTTAGACACCCGGCCACATAACTCTCTAGGCTCCGGAAAATCTCAATATTGGGGTTATGCGACCGGACATTGGTGCTTTGATTGCTATGTAATTGTGGTTGAGGGGTGGGGGCGGCTGGTATGTTTGTACGCGTCGGACTAGTTGATTTCACGTCCTCTTGGCCACGCCTTCGTCGAGGCGAAAGTTTCGAGGAAAGCGCATATCCTGAAGGACTGCGATCCTCAAGACGTGGCCGTGGCAATGCAAAGGAACCATCATTTAAACCAGCAGTGGAAAGCCGGTCAGCCAAATGATCAATGGTTTCTTCGTCGCTATGAAACAGAGGCTCTGACTCAGCTGGACTGAATTTCGCGGGGATGCCCTGGTCAAGCACATGTTCGAAGAAATCGTCGATGCAAGTATCAATCAATTTCCGCGTTCTGTCCAAGGATACAGGTGGTATCCTATGATACGTGCCATTCGTAGGCCCTCCATTTTGCAGTTGTGTTTCATATGGATCGAGGTCATTGATAGTCAAGCACGTCGTGCACCTGAAAACTCTCACGTCCTGTGGCCAACGCACAGTGGAATCGCATGTCATGCATTTTCCAGTGACTGGCTGTTTGTTTGTCCTAATCTCTGTCGGGAAGTGTCCTTTCTGTTGGTTTGACTCGTTTTCTTTGCTTTGTCCCAGGCTATCTGATGAGTCGAACTCGTCCTGAAGATGGAGTTGAGCCTTCTTTTCCTGGCGTTTGCCCCCGAATAATGATGGGAAGGGATGGCTGAGCGATCGTGAGTGACCTAGTTGAGGAACGTGTGAGGATTCGGATACCGGCTTCCGCCGTAAAGATGGAATCTCATAGTTGTTTGGTAGTGAGGATGGGGGAGCAGGCAATGGTCTGTTCAGATCCGGCTGGGCTCGCAGTCGTCTCTGAGGGCTGTGGGGAATTGCGGGCGTCTCTGGAGAGGTGTTCGTCAGGCCTCGTGAAGTGGGTGGTCTAATCGACATCGCTTTGAATCTCCAAGACTATACAGCTCGCCTGCCACTATCAAAACACCACTGAGACGCCGTGGGAAAGTAGAGCGTGGTCCTATCAATATGCGGCAAGCACGATGCACACTCTTCCCAGCAAGTGCCTTGCGCATTCAAATAGCCGTCGACAAAGACAGATGTGCCCAGTCCTGTTTCCGCCTCTGTTGCGCTGCAAAACTTCAATCTCCAGGTATGTCTCTCAGGCACAGATGAATGTGCCTCAGCATTGTGTCGGGCAGTCCGACGGCAAGATCTCTGAAGTTCAATATCGTAAAATGGCTGCGAAAGGATAACACATGACGTGGATGGAATATGGTGATTCAAAAAGGTAAATCGAGAACTAACAATGCAACACAAAGCTACTGTACGACGAAGTAGTGGCGAAGGGCACCTTGTCCGGACCCTGTGGACACTGGTGAAACACCAAGCCACTGGGCGCAACCCTTAGCGAACACTTTTCCATTAGCAGCCAAATGCAATAAGCTGCGGTAAGCTCTGGTGGTTGGAACCAGGTACCAAGCATGGCGATCTCCCCCACCTGATGAAACCCTTACTGTCGAACTACTGTGCCATTGTTCAGTAATCACCTCCTTCGCTTGTTACTGCCTCTATGGCAACAGACGAACTTCACTGAAGTTCTATAGACTCGTTCGAGTTTTCACACGTCTTCTATTTGAGAGCTTCATCTTTAATACCTTGATTATGGATCCATGGCTGGGGGACATGCTCATTGACACAGTACACAAACTGAGTCGTGAAATCCTTATAGTGATGGGGTGAGGAACGCACTTTACATACATTGATCTACATTTTGTACATTACTCCAAGAAATGCAGGCAGGACTAGGTGTTGAATGTTCACGTCGTCTCACCTGCTTTTGAGGCCCTTCAAAGACCTTCTTGGGCGTTTCGATGCCGAATTGCTTTCCTTCTTGCGTCCTTCTGTCCAACGAATCCAAGCACTTAAGGAAGCCCGCTTCGAGACGTGCTTGCCCTTAGGACTAAAGACCTCTACTGTCGGAAACTGTTCCGTCTCGGATCTTTCCGGCGACACGACCTTTGAAAAGGGCATAAAACCTGGTTCAGATAGGGGCAGACTGTCAGCTTTGGTTGGATCTGTGTTTGAGGTCGGGTTCTCAGCCGCCAGAATCGAAGGGACTGGTCGAGGTGTAGAGTATCTTCTCGTTTGACACACTAGCTCAACCCAACCCATACCTTCAATCAAGATGTCTGTGGCGCACACCCTGTAAGGTAGCTTTGACAACGGAACACCAGATCTGATGAGTGGTCCAGATCTCATCTTTGTGACATCTGTGTTTAGCTCTATCACACCAGCCGAAGCCATGTGTGCACCAGCATCTTCAGCTAGGACAGACTCGATTCCACTCTGCCGTTGCTGCAGTTGCTGTGCAGTAGCCTTCTCTGTAGACGTAACGTGTGCTTTCAGAGGTACGAAGGGATATGCTAGCATAACAGTACTGCGGTCTTCTGGGTTGAGTTGAGGAGTGAGACGTACTAGACCACCACCGAGAACGAGAGACTGACCAGGCTTGATAACGTGCTGTTCTACATTTTGGCGATGCATCATAATGAGATCGAGTCTATGCTCCTTCTTCACATAATCCTCAAGGTTGCCACGTTGTAAGCCAGGCAAGTCAATAAGTTCTCCGCGATGTCCCCCAAAGGGAAGGCGAATGGGGGATGCTGTGGTGCCCGCAAGACTTGACACAACGGGGAAAACTGGAAATGGATCCTCGGTCTGTGCAGGTGGGAGTAGGCTATTCTCGCTGAGAAATTGGTGGTCCAAGGCCCTCGCCTTGTCTTCTGCCTTCTGCCTTTCTTGCAATTCTGCGTAGACCGGTGCTCGATCTGCCGAACCTTTTGGAAAGAGAACCTCAAATAGGTTGGATTTGCCTACATTGACCTTACCCACCATCCAATTACCACCACCTCTTTTCCAGATGTCCTCTTTGAGCTCCTTGGTCCACCAGCCACGTTTGGCAGATACGAGATGGATGTTACCGAGCCGCAAGTCTCTGCCAGAACGACCCAGTGCCTGTCGTAGCACAGACTGGAAGTATGCCATCATGGAATCGACCATCTCTTTTGTAGAACCCAGGAGATCAGACCGTGTGATAATGAAGGACAAAGTCGGCTTCGTGGAGAAGTCATGTTGTGATCGTCGATTCTGAGAACGTGGCTTCGCTAATGAGATCTTGGAGAATATATCAGGAACGACAGACATGGGGAAGTCAGCTGCATCCACAACATGGTATACATGGTTTCTTCGGAAAGGAGATTCCGCAATTGAATCTGCTATGTCGTCAAGAGACGGATGCGCAATCGATTGTCCTCGAGAATTGTATATCAAGTCATGACACCGGTCGCAGTAGGGCAATTTTTCGATTGCCTGCGCTTCTCCTTGCGTTTCGTTGTCCGGTTCGGCATTGTCTTCCTCGATGTCTTCAACTGGATCCTCCTGACTGACCAGATTTTGCGCCTTCTGTTGTTTCAAATACCGGCGAACAGCCCTCCGCGATCGTGAATAGAAGCCGGGACTGTCAGACTCTGACTCCTGAGTCAAAGCGCCGCATCCTGGACACGATACAGGAAGGAAGTGTCGTTGTGTCAGCACCACTGCGTGGGCATCGTGTGAGGAACCGCGGACGATTGGTTGTGGTGAAACAGCTCCCTCCGAAGGAGATTGAGCAAGCTGGATCTCATGCTGCCGCCTGGTTGTTGTCGTGGTCAACGACTGGAATCGAGGACGATACCGATGTCTGTTCAAATGCGCATCCAGTCTCTGAAGTACGATCCGCCGAGGCTCGATATCACGGCTTGCAAGGGACAAGAGATTGCGCACTGCATTACTGCATACTCTTTCAGTTCGTGTTAGATGCATCGAACGACGATCAACTCATCTCAAAAAGTGAGTGCCGGAGACTGAAATGGCTGATAGGGCGCATGTGCACCCTTACTGTTTACGGCAAAGCGTCGGAAGCTGCTTCTCATCCTCGTCTACAGCCGCTGCTCTTGTTTAATCTCCCTCCACCTTGAGGAGGAGATGAACAATACCAACGAGCAACAGTGATGTCGCAAACACAAGTCTCCTTACGTCCTTGACAGCTATTGCTGGCACTCTCTACGGTAACTCAGATATGTTGAATTTAGATTTCCTAGTGAGAAATGCCCTCAACCTCTGGGTTGGCAGTAATGCCCCCTTCAACCAATAGCTAGACCCGTGCCAATGTATCGCGAACAACCATATTGAACAAAGGCAAGGAGCACCGACGAAATGGCTCAGTGGACTCTTTATGCCCTCAGTTACCCGTCCGAGATCTACCATGCTACTCTACAGACTAGTTGATCCATCGAGAGATCTAGTTGGAAAAGGTGCAGATTAACTTCTAAGCAGTGTGGTGATGGCATAACTCTGAGGGCTGGTGCATGCTAAGATATGAACCTTGGCATGCAATGATCCGCCGCCATTGATATCAGCCTAGCCCTGGTGATCACTAACTTAGCACGCTGTGCGCGGTCAATGGCCGTGGTGCGGTTATTTGGTTTGTAAAATAAAGTCGTACAGTTTGCTGGACAGCCTGTCCCGTCACCTTCCCAAAAGCCATCTTCACCCAATGCCAATCAAAGTGCTCGTTGTCCACGTTCTCTTCAGCAGTGGCTCCATGGAGCTCATGCTTGAGGTAGGCCATTGTCAACATTTTTTCCTCCGAGGTCAGGAACTTGGCATGTCCAGGATTGTGTGGCATGAAGAAGAGACAGACTACGCCATACACTGTAGTGACGGCACCTTCGACAAAGAAAATCCT
>Ga0181465_100193_pt2 | contig 18910 bp, 22 predicted proteins | sample InSIn3gowninarea_FD_119076 | JGI IMG/M metagenome (GOLD analysis project Ga0181465, IMG submission 119076) | Clean room microbial communities from NASA Spacecraft Assembly Facility at Jet Propulsion Laboratory, Pasadena, California, USA -... ... | reverse complement strand
CGTTTGGTATTCTCCAACTCTCTCCAGGGTTGAAGTCTGACATGGACTCATCATCACTGTCATCTTCGGAAGCATCATCCTCGATGGTGATGGTTTCTACACCGGCCGCCACAGATGTATCCAATGGGGAACCACCTCTCTCAACAACGCGATCGATGTAGAAAGTGGCATCAGGATTCCAAGGGTTGACGGCAACGGGGTTGAAGTTGGCGATAGGAGCGCGCGCCAAACATCTAGGGTTGTCCCAAATGCCGAGATTTCTATGGCACGTCAGTTGAGGACCACAAAACTTCAGGGCGGTACCTACTGTTTGTGTAGCAAGAGTTCCAAGACAGGAACACTCAAGAAGTCGACTGCTCTAGGCTCGATATTGACATCCAGGACTCTGATCCAAGCGTCGACTTCACCACGAGTAAGCTCTCTTACGCTCGGAAGGTTTGGTTCAGCTGCGAGATGGTTGGCCAGATGTCTAACCAAGTTCATGGTGTCGTTGAGGGACTCGGTGGACATGATTGCGGTGGGCGAAGGTTGAAGGCGTCCGAAGTGTGTGCAGAATGAAAGATACTCGCGCCGCGATGTGTGATGAAAAATGCAGCGTGTTGTTTGCTCTCGGGTCTTGATGGAATGATCCTCAGTTTTCCGGCACGAATTCTCACGTCCAGTAGAGAAGGTGCTGTGTGAAAGTGCAGTCGTGTTGGTCCCGATGAGGCGGTTCGGAGACGGTCAGGAACTGCAGTAGAACAGAACCCGGAGACTTGGTATGCTTTGTCGAATCTTTAAGTTGGGCTTGTGTTAATAATTCTTGCTTGTAGCCGAATTAGAGAGAACAACAGTACAGCGGGAGTATCTTCCAAAGCGAACCGATCGACACGCACCTAAACAGCCGAACCTAGACGCAAGAATAGTGGAATTGGCTGGGTGCCTCGCAAGTTGGTCATAGAGACCAGACCACGCAACGAGGACAAAAGGGAGACAAAGGAAAAGAACAGACCCAAGCAAGCAAAACAGTATCATAACAACGCAACAGAAATAGTCTATGCAAATAGCCTTGGCCACCGCCGCCAGAATCACCTCTGGAGCTTCCATGCCAACCTGGAAACATCTCTTGAAGGTATTGATGCATTTTTTCGATATCGTCCAACTGATATTCCAACGAGGCTGGACAATGATTTCTGCACATGTCCTAGCTCCGCCACCAAATATAGATTCTACTTTCATCAACGGTCCTAGACAATGCGGTAATCGCAGGGATATCTATCTGTAGGTTTGTCCGCTGGTTTTTGTTGTCGAAGCGTACGATGACAACCTCTTGCCTCGTCAAGCAACATCTTCCAAGCGAAAGGCGGTGCTAAGCACGTCTCTGATCGTCTCTATCTGCGACTCGGTATGCTGCGTGATTCTGCACAACTCGAGTAGCTTCTGCAACATGTCCAATCTCTGCTCTGTAGGCGCGTCACGGACTGCTTCCAGAAAAAGACAGGCAGCAGCAACACCCCGGGTAGAGTTAGGATTTGGGAGGCTGATAACGGCCGCTATCCTGTGCGATAGCAACTCCGACTCTATGATGTTGCCATAACAGTCTCCGAGCTCAGGACTGGCCACAAGGTGTACGACTACAGCCTTGTTGCCTTTGACAGAATAAAACCTGCGCACTCGCCGTTCGATATCGTCGAGGTCATGCAGGAAGAGAGGTGCGATTTCTGACTTGACTGTTGCGATGATTTTGCAGTGCTCGTACACCTCCTGTGTGATTTGGAGGCGTGTACGTAGGAAAGCAGGCACCTCTCCATGGAAGAAGCGTTGCTCATCTTGTACGATATCCTCGTAGACCTGGATGCGTATCTCCAAAGGCATATCGAAGAACCTCATGACTGCTGGTGACCGGCTTACGTCTTCGGTATTCAAGAGATTTTCCAAGGTCTTGGCTAGCCCTTTGTGAATCCTTCAACTGGATCTGAGAACTTGCGATGGCACACTTCAACTTTGGCCGACGTTCGTCTGTGGTCTTTTACTCTCCTTCATTCGCTTTGGCACAGTGAACTTCTTCTTTGTCGATGATTTGACGGGAGTGGCCGATTCACGCAGCAAGGCTTCGGGATTATGTAAAGAGCCTCAAAGCCACGCGCTGTATGACGTCCGGCAGCTTTTCGAGCTCAACAGTCGCTACATGACCTTGCGAAGCGATGATCCAGATGAGTAAGCAGAGTAGTGATCATGAGCGCATCTAGGCAGGTATGAACTTGAACATTACTTTGCTCTTCTCTCTTCCCCTTTCCCACCATACTTCGTCCTACCCACGGAGACCAGGTGTCTTGTAGGTGCACCTGGCGATTGCTTTCCTTGCTGACATCCTTCAGGGCCCGGCACAATCAGCTTGTATCTCTTCGTGGTGTGCCGGATTATTAGCCTTCGTATGAAGCCAGATCAAGCTGCCGGAAACATCAACTCGAGAACCTACCTCGACACCGACCGAACGATCACAGAAGATCGAGCGATACCGATCGATGGAGCGTTGCGACGTGATGAAGGGTGTCCTTAGGAGAGAGAGGATAGGTGATGCAAGCGCAGACAGGCTGTTCGGCCACGAAGGGGCGAAGATGTATGCATCTGACGTAGCCTCAAGAGGTGGATGTTCCGAAACAAGCTCAATGTTTTTCTCGTTGTTCTTGTTGTCCTGTGGCCTACCTAGCGATTGAAGGAGAAAGTATGATGTTCAAGCACGTTTTGGTCGGGTCGAATACGGTACGAATAGATGGTTTTGATGTCAGGCGTGGTAGTCGTATCGCTTACAATTAGTCCTTGCCGGCAGAGGGTTCAATTGCCGTGTGTTCAGAGTCCAGCTTGTCCAACTGATTCTTCCGTGCAACAAGCTCTTTGAAGCTAGTGACGTTTTCGTAGCCTTTGGGCATGCATCCCTCGGGTCGTTTCACATAACATGCGTGGCAGCTGTAAGAAGCCGGTCGAGCGACCCCAAGGCGTGAAAGAGAGCTCGTAACGAGGAGAAGTCCGGCTCCACCATCATCATCGTGACGCACGGACGTTCGCGACTTTTTTGGTCCCTGTAACTTTCTGCTCTGCTACGCAGCACCATCATCACCATAACTCACTCCTCCTCGACACCAGTATATTCCTGTTTTTCAACCCAGAGTAATCGGATCGCATATCACTTTCCAGCCGTACACACACAATTTTTCCCACAAAACCTTCCTCCGTCGAAACGAAAATCACCATGGCACCGCGTCAAGCACCCCGAGCACCGCCAGCAAAACGCCGCAAGACTACTACTCAAGTCGAAGAGTTGAAATTTGACCCAGAGGCACGCAATGAATGGCTCACCGGCTTCCGCAAGAGAAAGCAACAGCGCATCAAGCACGCCCAAGAACAGTCGGCCAAGATTGAAAAGGAAGAGAAGGTCAAGGCGAGGAAAGAGGTACATATCAAGCCCCGCTCTGCACTCCTACGATTCCCTGGACGATTGACTGATACCATCCATAGATGCGCGATCAACGAAAAGTAGACCTAGAACGCCATGTTGCCGAAGTAAACGACCTGCTCAGAAAAGCGAACAAAGATTCAGACGACGAAGACTCCGCCGCAGAAGACGACGAGGAATGGGATGGCATTGCTTCGCCGCCTAGACCTTCCATCGACGGTGTAGACGAGTACGTTGACGAGGACAAATACACAACCGTGACCATCGAGGCCATGGAAGACGCAAAGGCTTTCACAAAAGACTCGGACGACGAAGCGGAGACCGCTGTGGTCAAAGAGGGCGCTGATGCCAAGGATGAAGCTGTGGTCAAGAAGAAGACGATGTGGTCGAAAGGCAAGAAGGTGGATTTCAAGGACAAGCCCAAGAAGAAGAAGTTCAGATATGAGAGCAAGGGTGAGAGAAAGGAGACTCGCAACAAGCAAAGGTCAAAGAACGCCGCTGCGAAGAAGGCCAGGACGGAAAAGTGATGTGGATGGCATACGATTCATTTCAAGAGCACGCATGATACCCAAATAAGCATTTTGTTTTTTCATGTCAACGAGACAAAGAAGCTTCCATTCTATCGGTTGAAGCGGTGGTATCGTTCTGGGGAGGGAGATGATGATTTCTTTAAAGGAGTAACAAGTTCTGAAAAAACGCTCGGAGAATGCTCTCATTCTCTACGCAGCGATGATGACGCCCATGCTGAGAACCCAAGATGAAGAAACGGCGATGAAGAAGACGATGGGAGATACGAGAAAAGGCCGTGACGAACGGATGCAAAGGTGGTGAAGAGAAGACGTGGCTTAGATGTTGCCAATCTCGGCGACAAAGTCGTCGAGCTCCTTCTTGGTGGCATTGTACTTGGCGGCCATCTCCTCGTACTTGGCCTCCCATTGATCGCGGGCGGCCTCCAGGGCTTGCACCTTGCGCTCGAAGTGGCCGGCCTTGACGTCGGTCTGGCGAAGCCTGTGAATGGTATGTCAGCAAGTTGTTCAAGCTGAATAGGAGAAGTGTAAACGTACTTGTCGTTGGTCTCTCTCAAGTTTCTGTCAGCCTCCTCGGCCTCCTCCTCGAGGAGTTGCAGTCTTCTCTGCAAGCTCTCGTTCTGGGTGCCGTGCTGGGCGCTCTCGTCGGCGGCGGCCTTTGCGTCCTTGAGACCAGACTCAATCTTCTCGAGCTCGCCCTCAAGGAGCTGGTTCTTGTGTGCGAGCGAGGTAATCTCTTGTTCCTTTGCGAGGTTCTCCTGCTCCAGCGACTTGACCTTTGCCTTGAGCTCCTCGTTCTTGGCTGCGGACTCGTCGGCCTCGAGGCGGAGAGCGTTCATGCGCTGTTGTTGGGAAACTTGTCAGCTTGGCTGGAAGAAGCGGTGGGGGTGAGGGGTAATTGAAGTGGGCAGCAGCATCGTGATCAGATATAGACTGTAATTGGACGATTTCGAATCATGCACCTTGCGGTGTATTAAGGGGAATCGTTGAGTTTCATCATGTAGATGTGGCATGGAGGGAGGGTGTTGTTGGAGCTTGTGTTGATGACACGCACCTGCTTGATGGCATCCATCTTGTATGTTTGTTGTGATTACTGAGAAGGTGAGTTGTGGAGAATGGTGTACGGAGCTGAAAAGCTGAAGCGGAGAGTGAAGTATGAGGTCGAGAAAGCGGTCTTGAAGGATTGCAGTATTATGTGTATATGCAGAGGAAGATCGGAGGTTCAGGGGGAGGGGGGATGTTTCTCGAAGTTTGGTGTGATAGACGTTTGGACCACGCGGAGGCTGCCATCAACAGCCCCGACGCCCGACCTCCGGCCGCCAAGGCCAGGCGATCTGATTGGTCTGTGAGAGCTTGTTGCCGCGTCGACCGAGCATCAACAGACGGACGGCCAGTGGACATTTACGGCCTCCTTCCCCAACCGTGGTAGGACGTGTAGTTCGTAGCAGTTGCCCTGTCACGCGTCTTGAAACATAAGACACGGCCGCAATTTGCTCATCAAGTCAACCGTCATGCGACTAGGATAGCTGCCATAAACAAAGAGCTTGACGACGACCGTCTGCACTACAATTACCTATCACGCACTTCCTGGAATCCTTCGACAACTTCCCCACCTGGATGCAATACGACTAAACGACATACGACACTTACCATGTTCGCCGCACGCGCTGATCAAGAAAATCTGGCTTATGCCCACCAAGCTGCCGCTGCTGCCAAACCACTAAATCAACAAGCAAAGACTCCTGCCAACAAGGCTCCCAAGACACCTTTCCGCCGCAACCAGAATGACGAGAACGATGCCTTCCAATCCGGCTTCAAGACTGGGAAGACAACCAAGAAGGCTAGCCTGGACCACAATGCCTTCATCACTCCGGCCGGCCCACGCAACCGCGCCCCACTGGGAATGAAGACGACCAACGCCAAAGCAAAGACTCCGGCTCCGTTGACCATCAAGGCATCCGCTCAGAAGACTCTCAGTCCTCGACTACGCAGACAGAAGGTCAAGATTCACCAAGCCGAGCCCATTCAGCAGGAGCAAGATGATGGTGTTCCAGACATTGAGTACATGCCTCCGAGGTCAATTCGTGAGTCCATCTTAAGCTATTTCTGTGAGACATTGACTTACCCGTCTCAGCACTACCTGACCATCCAGACACAATTCACGAACGCGACTACTCGATGCTGGATCCTCAGTATGCTACCAATGGCTTCTGGGGCGTCTTTGAGAACGCTCCCGATGAGCACGGCGTCCGCCCAACTGAGCGCAAGAACCGCGAGATGATGGCCCGTACCGACAAAATTCAGCAAGACATCATTCGCCGTGCTCTCGAGGCCGATGACTTCCTTAACCTCGATCTCACAAAGGTCCGCAAGGGTTTCGAGGAGAAAGAACAACAGTCCAGGGCTCCTTCCAGTCTGTCGGCCAGGCGTGCCGTCAGTGCTCTCTCCAGATCATCGTCGACTACGGCACTTGGTCCTCGCTTCGCTGCCCCAACAGCAACAGCCGCTGCTCGTTCACGCACTACCAACACCGTTCGTCCCCTCCCTCGCAAGCCCATCTCTTCCTTGACTGCTCCGACTGCTTCATCATCAGCTCGCCACGCCTCTGCCACTGCCGCTTCACGCAACACACTTGGCTACGCTAGAGGTCGTGCCGTTTCCGCTGCCTCCAGACGCCCTCTCTCGACTCTCCACGATAAGCCTGCTACCCCTACCGAGAAGAAAACTAGGACCGTCTTGGAAAACCTGATGGCTGACGATGCTGAAGTCGAGGAGCTCCTCCGTGAACGCAACGCTCGCATGGAAGATCATGATGCTCCTTCTGAACACATGCGCAAGCTTTCGATCCTTCCAGACGAGGATGATGAATTCAAGGACTTCCAGCTCACCATGCCTGAGTAAGCAAGCAATTGCTAATGGAAGGTACTTGAGCAACGTTCTTTGTCTCAGTCTTTATCATGAAACACATACCTCAACTATTCGTTCTCTCATGTCGCTGATGATTCTTACGCCCGCTTTATGTTTCGGATGCACTACGTCCTACGTCCATCTCCTTGTGGTCATGATCCAGATCACATTTCTGTCTGATTGTTTTACTTTGGTGGCTCCTTGTCTGGGCTTTGGTATTAGCTCAAATACCGAAGGTAACTGGTGTTTCTTGGTCAGGGTCGGGTATACTGGTTGCATTGGAGATGTGGCCACAGGGAGCCACACACCTTATGGAAAGGTGTTTCCGGAATAACAATCGTTTGTTTACTCAACATTCCTCTCCTACCTTGTGAAATCAATCATGTGCATGCTCCTAGTTGTCTCTCATCTTTCTCATCTTTGCAGGTTCTCGTCCCGCCCCGTCGACGCAGAACGTGTCATGATGCACTTCCCCCGTGTATTTCCTGCCTTGTGCGCACTGGTCAAGATGCACGAAAATTTCCAATTCGCTGGAATGATATTCGGAGTGGAGTGAGTGGTTTCTCTTGCTCTCACTGGACATGCGTCCACTTTTGGAAAGTATCTTGGATTTTGACTGCTACGGCAAGAGGGATGTAGGGAGGGTGAGATGAGGGCAGCGGGTTGAGTTATTTATGTTGTTCTGTAAGTGCGCAGAACTATGCGTCGAGAGCAACTAATATCAGCGCTCTTACTAAACACGACTTCAGTATCGAAAAAGAACCATGCGTTTGATGATGAAAGCGTGGAGGATGTAGGCGATTAGGAAGCAAAAATGTGAAGAGATAGAGGATCAAGAGAAAAGAAAACAGATAACGAAAGTCAATATCTCCCTTCACTTGCCATTGTGACTATATAGGCATCAACAATTCGCTACCTTTCACCCACTCAGGAGCACCAGAATCCAAAAAATGTCTGGCCTGAGGGGAATAGCCTGTGCTAGTGCATCGGGAGTAGTAGCGTCGGCGCTCCTCCTTTTGCTGGTTGTGTGTTCGATCCTTGGTGTGATCTTTTGGACTTTGTTTTGCTTTTGAATATTGAGCTGAATGCGGAGCTGATGTATGAGAAGGAACAACAGTAAGACTGTGTATGAGATCAAGGAAGAAGAGATGATCGTATGCGATGCTTTTATTTTGCAGCTCACGCATCAAAATCCGTAACGATCCATACCGTGCTGCGGTCCAAACTCGTCACTGCCGTATCCTGTTCTTCCGTACCCTCCAGACGCGTACCCACCTTCATGCAATTGGTGCCTAGCCCCGTACGCCTTCGAATTTGCTGGAGCATACTCTTCGCTCTCTGTCGGCGAAGGCTTAGCGGGATTGAGTTCTCTCTTCTCAACCCAGACAACGTATTGAGTGCCCTCCGGATCCCTCATACCGAAGCGTAGCCCCCCCATCATGGCGTAATCTCACGTAGCCAACTTCATCATTCTCCTCCTCGCCCTCATCATCTGACATGTGGCGATATCTGCCATTCCGCATCTTCGGTTGCTCTGGTTTGGGTCGCTTCACTTCTGCCAAGGGTCCCCAGGAAGAGTGTTTGTTGTAGAAGGTCCGGGCTGCTGCCTCGGCAGTCGCGAGATCGGTGTAGACACCACGAACATCCTGCTCCAGTGGGCGGTATGGGTCTCCGTCCAGGCTCTGTACAACGTAGACGTGCGTCAAGTTAGACTTTGCTGAATTGGCTGAATCGGTGGTTGAAGATGTGGTGGCCTTGCGTTTTTCCTTTGGCAAAATATCTTCAGTAGCCTTGCGTTTTCATTGGATGACATGCTGAAATTTTTTGGGTCTTGTCAAGGGTTTCGATCGAATTTGTGTCTGTTTATTGATGTAATTGACAACAAAGATAAAAGAAGGATGGAAGTGAAGTTGTGAGTATTAGAGTTTAGCGAAGTACTTGGTTGTGCTTGCATATACCTTACATAAAGTCGACACTGGAGAAATGTTGAGACGGAGATTGTAACTCCAGCTCCAAAATAGCTGCGTTGATACACGGAACGAACCAGATCCTCGAAGTGTCTACTGAGAGCTCCATCTGTTCAATGCTCCCTTCGGCACCCAGTAGAATCTGACACGCTTTATGCATTTCTGCAGCTGGCTTCCTCCAGCGTTTATGCTGGAGATCTGCAAAGCACAAATGTTGCTTGGCGTCTGTTTGTTTGGCCCACCAGCGCGGTAAAACAGACTGCCGCGCTTTTCGGTGCATCAACACCCGAAACACACGCCAACCACAACGGCGCGCCTTTTCCAACCCACCAGGCATTTGCGATGGATGCAGCGTCACCAGCTCATAGAGTGGGCGGTCGCCTTGCGCTTTCTGATCCTGCAGTGAAGAAAATTGCTCAAGCAAGCTCCTCGCACAATCACTACAATGGCTTGCCCAAGCTGCAAGGTGAGGCTAATTGGCAGGAGTGGAGTGACGCGTTACAGGACGCTGCCTTGATGGCTGGCACTGAAGCTGTACTCAATGGCGAGTCATCTCACCCATCTTCTCTAGAACGTAAGCAAAGTACGACCGCAGAATGGAACGACAACATCAAGCGCACTGCTGTCTGGCGATGCCGTAACGAAAGTCTGCTCAAAGCCATGCGCAACACACTGGACTTCAACATCAACACTGATAATCTTGGAGCTTCGAACGCGCATCAGACCTACCTTGGCCTCAAATCGAGATACTACGTCTCTGATAATCAAAAGGCGATGAACCTGTACAACGATGAACTCATACCTGCAGTAATCAACCTTGACGACTCACCTAGAGAAATCGCCGACGACTTTCAAGCCGCGTTCGATCAATACAACCACCTATTTGACCACAACGAATCACAGCGCCTTCCGGAGAATTTCTTGAAACTGGAGTTCCTCAGTTCACTTGAAACTGTGTATGCGGACTGGATCAAGGCTTTGTTGAAAGAGCATGATGTTCTGGGACTGGACCAAGGACCAACTCTGACATTCAATGAGCTTGTTGATCTGGTAATTGTCGAACGCGGTCGGCTATTACAAGCACAAAAGGACGCCTCTGCTTATACAAGTGCATCACGTCAGTCGGCAAAGCGCAATATCTCCCAAGTTGAAGATGTCTCGCAGCCCGAACCGCGAGCAGTGTGCAGTCTAGCCCATCACCAGAACGGCAAGCATAACAATCAAACGTGTCGCACGCAAACCCCCGTCTACGTCCGAAAAAGTGGCAAGCCAGCCTCCAGGACCAAGAATACCTCGCAGATCATCCAGAGATCGAAGGTCATCACTCACGCAACGTGTGCCAGAACCCTGGATATTACACGAGGCAGGAGGATTCCCAAGAGGTCGGCCCATCAGGAAAGGACACCAACAATGATATCTCCAAATCCGGTCCGATGGATGACCGAGACTGGGTTCAGCTGGCAGCTTCGCGCCGTGCCGATGTAGACGCTCAGAGGCATGAAATCACCCGCGCTTCCAGTGGCAACCGATCAAACAATTCGCGTCGCACTTTAGAGATTCTATCTGGAGAATGGCTGCTTTATGCACAAGAATACAATCCGGGCGGTGGCGGCGATCATCACATCTACTTTTGGGAGACGACTACAGACGGACAAAAGCAACTCAAGACATCAGTATGCCAATACCAAGGAAGGCTGGTCGTTGGACCGTACGGACGCTCAGAAACCTTCGAGATATCGACCTTCACCCCTGGCTTACGTATCAAGGGTCGCTCGGTGAAGATGAACTGTAAAACTTCTAATGGGCGGCGTTACGCGGGCAAAGCAACCTTCTGGGGCAATGGTATGATGGTTTGCACTGTTCCAGCACCTCCCCTTGATGCAACTAGAAGTAGCCATTCTATGATCACATTCTCGAGCGTTCGGTCGCAAGCTGTAACCCAGACGTCTGTCAAGCACAGAGACGATGAAGACAGCCGGAGCGATGGAAGCAGCGATAATAGCAGAGATGATGAAGACAGTGAGACTAACGACAATGAGAGCGATCAGGTGGATGATCAGTCCGGAGCAACGCAGTTATCTGCAAGAGATGGAGAAAACGACAATGCCGAACCCGAAGCTGATGACAAAGAATGGGAGCGATTTGCAGATGCTCGAGTAGCTGAGGTGGAGGCTCAGAAGTCCACGGTTACTGGTATCAACAAAAAGCGTCCGAGGTCAGTGGCATGTGGACCCATCGCCGGTCTATGGCGGCTCTACGCTCCTGGGTACAACCCCGGTACTACTGGCCACCACTATATCAAGATCTGGGAGAATACCGTTCGCGGAAGCGGAACTACTCGCTACTACAGCGGTGAGCTATCTACAGGGCCATGCGATAAGCCCGTAGTCTACCACATCACCCAGTTCTCGCCTGCTGCTGTGGTAAAAGGCAATGCTTTGGAGTTTATACTGGCCGAGCGAACACACTCTCACGGACACGTTACTTTCTGGGGTGATGGAAAGCTGTACCTGAAACTTCCCACAGCTTTTCTTGACGGATACTATGGCGATGCGAATAAACTGAGATTTGCAGGCATATGGAGTGAAGCAGCAGACTATGTACCCTGGAGAGAGTTGGAGAATACCAAACGCAGATATACTAGGCCTGGCGAACCTAGGGTCAGCGGGCTGTCCGCTGAGCTGCCCGCACGTAATCGATCTACCGAAGAAGACTACAACCTGATTCTCCGAACAGATCAGAGCAGCAATGTGGCTATCAAAGTCGAAGAAGATACCCAGATGACCGACGGTGCTGAAGAGGAAGACTCGAGCGTCATTGTCAAAGCTGAGGCTTGCGACTCAGACACCAATAACTCCCACGATGAATGGGCTGACGACGTCGCCACGACCGAGAAAGCTGTACAAATGCAGGAAGATGCTCTCCGAGGAGGCTTGACGTCACCGCTACACCCTCTTCCCGGTAAGTGGTACCTCCACTCTGCGGATTACAACCCAGGCCTCGACAAGGAGATCTACATATCTTTTTACACACGGCAAGAGCACGATAGCGCAGAGCGAATGTGTGCTCCCGGTCACTGCAAATCCACCCCTGCCCAGATCCATTACTGCGGTGAGCTGCGCTTCAAGGCGCCTGTTGGAGAACGTGACTTCCACTGTCTAATCAAGCAGTTCGACGTACCAAAAGAGGCCTCACTTGTTCCTGTTATGCTCGAGATGTGGGATCCGCTCAACAAGCGAACTATCATGATGTGTGCATGGTTCTTTGGTGAAGGCAAGATGCGCATAAGTATACCGACTCTGTGTATTCGAGACTATCGTGGTCAAACCACTTTGATCACTTTTGATGGACTCAAGTATGGATGTACAAGCCACGCTGGACGAGCGGGTTTCTGGTGAGGATCTCAAAGGTCGAGAAGGCCAAGATACGGTACGTGGAATGCGCAATGGTTTTAACATATGAAGTCATGCCCGGGGAGAGCTCGCTCAGGGCGTCCTCTCAGTGGATTGTCTCGGCTGGTTTTAAACAACCGTGTCTTTCTACAGTAACCATAGAAGCGATACACAAAACACGGCAGGTAATTCTCTGATCCACCTTTACTGATGGTAATGCACTGTTTCAATATCCCTGATTAATCCCTGCTGCAGTAATGTCCTGTTTTCCATTTATGAGCTCCATGCACATACCTCCCCCGAATATCCTCCGTGCCTAACGACTATAGTCAAACTTTCTTTGCCCTTCTCGTCCACTTCATGTTCAGCAGAGCAGATCTGATGTTGTCTCTTCCTTCAAACTCGAACTCATCCTTGAACTCCTCGGCGCCATCGTCAGAGCTTGCCAGGTTGTTGAGGTGACAGAATTCAAGGTGTTCGCATGAAGCGATGCTGTCCAGGAGCTTCTCGCGTGCCCAACCCGAGCGAGCAGAAGCATTCTGGATGGTCAGGCGACTGAGGCGCTTTGACTGCCGTGCGATAATCGAGTGTAGTGAGGTATCGCTATCCGGTGCCAGGAATTCGCATTGAGAGAAGTTGATCTCTGCGAGACTGTTCTCGCCAGTAAGTGCCTTGGTCAAAGAAAGGATGCGGTGCGTGTCGATGCATTTGAGCGTGTGGCCAGTCTGAGTGTCAAAGTCCACTGTGACTTGAGATGACGGATCGTTCCTTACATGCTCATGCAAGAAGCGGACCAGGAACTTGCAGCTGTGACCGCATTTTTCTTTCAACATGAGGAGGCGGTGTCCTAGCGTAGCGTCCACTCTTTTGACGTCCGACTGCTGCACGTCTGTTCCCATGGCCTTCGAGTATTGCACATCGACCGTGAATTGGCTTGGTTCGCAGAGTTCGAGAATCTTCAATCCGTATTGTACGGCTGCCTCGTTCCGCCGGCGCTTGTTCTTGTCATCGATCAAAAGTATGCCAAAATTGCGAGCTCCCATGGGGACCGCAACTTTCTGAAATGCTTCGTGCAATAGATCATCGTCTATACGGGGACCCCAATGAGAAAGCTGTCCGACACATGGCTTTCTGCTTTTGATATCGTCCTCACAAACGCCAATACAGTTTTGGATGTTTGCTGAGACGTCGGCCTGGTCGGCAATCTCGATGAGGCGTCCCAGTCCCAAGTTTGACGCGGGATAGTAGAAGTCGGTGAACCTGCGCTCGAGTAGTCGAGGTCTGGCAATATACTCGAAAGCAGCGGACGTTCCGCGTAAATTTGGCAGGTCTTCGTCACTCGTGTGGTCCGCAATCATCATGAGTATCTCCGGGGCTGGGCGATTTGAACCCTCGATGTTTGGTCGTAGGGGAGGTGATGATTTGGGGGAGTCGTTGGACCGAGATGTGTCGGTCGGACGAAGAGTAGTTATTGGTCGTAGGGGAGGTGATGATTTGAATGATTCGTTGGACTGAGATGAGTCGGTCGGATAATCTGTGTTTGTTGATCTCCATCCCAGGCACCTCAAGCAGTCAGAAAAGTAATTATGCATCTGGAACACTGTGTGGCAGATAGCCAAGAGAAGATGAATGGTCAAAAGATGATGGTGGATGGTCAAGAACGAAGAAGATGGATGTTTCGCGGTGAGTATATCAAGAAGGATTTTCTCCAGTATGCACCTTCCCTCCTCGCTGATAACGTGCCATAATCTGCGCTGGAATTTAGAGATGCTTGAGGAAGCTACGAATGAGAAACGTAGCTGTAGAATCTTGTCACCATCACACATCTCTCACAATCACACCGGATGGTATAAAGCTGAAGAGATGCAAGATGCGTCGAGATTGGTGCGACCGTTCAGAGGGGAAAGCCCACTGATGAGCTCTCACTGGAAACAGATCCAATTGAGAAAAAGCGTTATGCATTTCTACAGCCATGAGCGTGACAAAGCTCAGCATTGGAGGATGGAGGAGCGCAGCGAATTGTGAGATACGCGCATCTCATATTGTAAGCAGGGTGACCCTGGTTGAGCTCAATGCAGCAACATCAATCGCTCTTTCGCAATCACAATCGTAGACTGAGAGCCTCGACAGCTTACCGTTAGAACTGGTTACCTTTGTCTTTCGTTTACACAGAGTTAGTGGCTGTGAAGGCAGAGAACTATTCCACCCATTGCCAAACGCTAATCACGGTTTGGGAGTTGTTGTTCTGCGAAGAACCTCCAGTTGCAAGGTGGTAATACCTACAACCACCACTTAACGCATAAGGTCCTCTCACAGACTGATCCCAGTGTATATCAACTGACGACAGCAACTCCCGTATTATCGTTATTGCAAACTAAGCTCACGTATCTGCTCCTTCTCCAATCTCGATAGCCATTGGCAAATCACGTGAAATGGTCGAACTTTATGTTTTGGATAACCGAGTCTAGAACGTTTGATCAACCAACACCCCTCCGGACATCCGTTTATGAATTTGGAATTCCCATCATCACAGTTTATATATTCACTGAGTAGTGACAGTTTGCCATTCTCTAATATTACAAAGACATTTGATAATACAAAAGCATCTATAACCCCCAGTTCCTCCCTCTGCCAAAAGCATCAGACAGTTTGTCATCGAACACCGAGCAATTTCCATACACAAACCGATATATCAAAGCAACCGCACAAAAGACGCAATCATGGGAAAAGGAAGCTGCTACTGTGGAAAAGTCTCCTTCACATACGAGGGCGAACCTCTAAACAAGGTAATTGCAACTCTTCGCCTCCACGACATCTAAAGAAAGAAAATACTCAAACTCCTCAACCCAGGCAGTCTGCCACTGCACCGACTGTCAAAAGATCTCCGGCTCTGCCTATTCTACCAACATAATCGTTTCATCCAAAAACTTCTCCGTTCAAGGAACACCCAAGAAATATTCCGCCAAGGCCGATTCTGGTAGGACGGTCACTACTGTATTCTGTGGTGAATGCGGAAGCCCTTTGTGGAGAGAAGGTGATATGAGTGAGGCGGATGGGATATTGGTCGTGAGAGTGGGGTGTTTGGATGATAAAGATGCGGTGACGGAATCGAAGCCGTTGAATGAGCTGTATACTTCTGGAAGAGCCGGTTGGTTGGGTGAGATGGAAGGAACGAAGCAGCTTCATCATTTCTTCTAGAATGTGCTTGCTTGTTCTTGTGTTGTTCAGGTACCGCTAGGGGTAGCAGGTCGGCGCTGAGTGCGGCTGTCATGCCTTATTTTAGGAGGATGATTACGACTTCTGTTTTCCGAAATCTCTATACTTCAGTCTCGCCTTTTATTTCCCGGTGTTTCTTTCTCTAGACTGACTTGTAAAACGCCTGCATCAGATCCGCATTACCTACGAAACTCACATCAGACTTGAAGACACGGCAAGACAAGTCGGTCACATCGAGAGCCAGAGTATTTGAACAAGAAGATATACATGTCATTAACGTATGTGCTGTCTAATCAATCTTGCGATCTTGAACATCATCCCTTATCAACGCATCCTGCGAACCGCTGGGCGAATCATCTTGCGTACTAACAACATGGAATGAGAAATCAAGCTCGCCGACCAACTCCTTGATATCCGCAAGCAACGCCTTGATATCGTCACCGATGCATTTTGTCGAGATCTGCATGACTGCAAATGCTGCAAAGCCTGGTTCGGCCATATGTCTCACTGACAGGATACTTGCATCTAAGCTTTCCAACTTTGCGCTGAGACGATATGGCTCAGGGTGTTGGAGGTAGGGCGGAAGTGGTTGTCCACTAGCCACTGATGCTGAGAGCAACGATAGCAGCGTCGTGGACTCTTTGCTGGTGATATCAGCTTCCTTAACAAGACGGCGGAAGTCGTTCAGCCATTGTGATTCCGAACCGTCCTTTTCTGCATTTCGCATATCACTGAAGGTTTGCGACGCATAGCTGAGCAGGGAAGCAAAGTTCAAGATATCCTGAATGCGAGCGATGATTCTGTCGTAGTTCTGGCGAGGGAAGCGACCGCCGATAGGTACATCGTATTTGATAAAGCCAGAATGTGTGCGTAGTCCTTGAAGCAGCAGTACAGACTTTGAGAAGACAGTTTGTCTGATCTTCTCAAGCTTCTTGGCTGGATGTTCTTTCTCGTCGAAGTGCAGGTTCTGGAAGTCGCCTCTAACGCGGAACTTGACTGTTTCGATCACGACAGAGTAGTAGTTTGCGAGGAGGTATAGTGATGAGCCGAGGTTGCGGCGAAGTTCCGAGTGCTCGGAAATTGGGTATGGGAAGACGGTCCTATACGACATGATTAGCAATGACACTAGGTCGCGCTGTTTCGGGTTGAATTACCATATGAACGCCACAAAAATACCAGCTGCAACTGTGGCAAGACGATAAGGAGCCAGCTCATAGATTGGGTAGTAAGCCTGGCCATTGGATTCGGAGACTGTAACACCAATCTTTCTGACCTGCAGTTCGTATCCGATGATCAGGGTATTTGTGACTGAGTAAATCATGCCAACAGGGATGAAGCGAGGGAACTTCAGAACAATGAAGAAGCCCCAAGCAACGAAGAACCAGAAGAAGACAAGTACACCAGCTGTGTGTCCGTCGACGATGTACCAAATGATGAAACTCGTCACCATCGCTGCGAAAGTACCAACGAGACGGAGTGCGAAGCTGAACAGACTTTGTCCAGCAGAAGGAGACATACTCATACCGACCATGATTTGCGCCCAGAACAATCTCTGTCTGACGTAGAATGTCTGTGTGTCGTGTAGGTATGCGACGATGGCGAGGCACATAGTGGCACAAGCGGCCCTGAACCCGAACGATGATGCTGGCGAGCGAAGGAAATGCGCGATACCACGGAGCCTATCTCCAAATTTCTCCCAAGCGGTGCTAGGGGGTAAGTGCTCCGGATCTTTTCGCTTGTTGTAAGCGTCGCCAAGGTACACGTTGGAAGCTCGGTTGCCGTCTTCATTCATGCCATGCTGCTCATCAGTGTATGCGTCTTGCTTGCGACTGTAGGACGACTTGATCCATTTTCTCAGACGCTTGACACCAGGTACAATGAGTCTCTTGCGGCCCAGCTTCCCGCTTTCGACTTTGGCATCTGCGTACTTGACGAAATCATGGACTGTCAAAGCTATTGAGTCCAGCAGGAAGTCGACGTATAGAACAATGAAAAGCCTGGCTCTGTACTTCTGGCGCTCATCATTGTTCTTAACGTTGTGATACCAGTCGGGTGCTTTGAATTCGGCTTTCTGGGTGTTCTCGAAAAAGTCGTCAGGTAGCGAGAAACCTCTAAGTTCACACCAACGTCTCAGGAGGTTACGCTTCTGACTGTGATATTCATCGACTCGCTTGTAGTGGTAACTTTGGAAGTCTTTCTCACCTGGGTGAGGACGATCGCCTTCGGATTCAGCGTCGGCCTCACGCTTTGGTGGCTTGATTAATTGCAGAGTAATCAATACGTGCTCGAAGCCTTCATCGATGTCGCCGACGATCCGCGCAAATGGCTCCCGCATCGTCTTGAAGATGGCGTGCCAATCTTGAACAGCTTCCATCCTGCTTCTCTCATTGGGGTCATCAAGTTCTTCGAACGGCTTTTTCGGAGCTGGATGGTTCCAATCTCTATCTTCGGCGATTCTTTCGAAAACGTCGATAACACTGCTTAGGCCAATGATGGGAAGCATCAATCCTCGCAACTGCTTGAAGATTTCCTGTAGATCATCTGGGCCAAGTCGTCCAATAGCGACCTCTCTCTTGGCGAATGTCAAGTCGATAGAAAGTTTTCCGTGCAAAGCGGCAAGTCCAGCGAGCGTATCCTTGATGGCCTGGGCTTCTGAGGTTCTCTTCGGCTTCTCTGGAACGTTGGTATCGCTTCTTCCGAAGAACATATCGCCTTCCTCCAGACTCTGGAGATATGTGAGATTCGCCTTGGTCATCTTACGCAAAAGCATGATGTATCCTGTAAATTCCTTGAAAACGACGCCACGCATTGTCATGGGGAAGATAAGCAGAGATACTGCACCACCGATTGCGAATCCTGTAAAGAATGACTCCAGCAACCTTTTAACGAAGGATATACCTGTGGCCATTGAGGCGAATTGTGGTGCATACACCATGCTTACGTTTGCGAAGATAGTCGCGATGATTCCAGGAATCATGAGCTGAGGGTTCCTGGCTCGCATTGTGTTGATGATCCAAATCTCAAAGAACAGCCAGATGCCACTGACGGCTGCCGCGGAGGAATTGTAGGTGGATGTGGTGGCACCTGGTGAAGGAGTTCCACTTGTGCCAGGTCCTCCTGTCCGTACCGTAGTCTCGGTATGCAGTCTCGCCTGAACTGCGCAGTATATGGCTAGTAGTGCTACGCAAGCCGCCAGGCACGAAGATAGCATATTGAGGAACCAGGTTTGTAGGAATTTTGATCTTGGCATAATTGCAAAACTCAAGATAGAGACGACTCCCACGAGATAACCTAGAGTTGTATAGGTTTCGGCAAAGTTGGTAGCCTGATATGCGGCCAGACTGATGGTCGGCGCCAGAGCACCCCTAGGACACAGTTAGAGACATGTTCACGACGCCCTCTTGATGTCGCGGCACTCACTTTGCCATAATCTTCATTGTTGTGACATCCAATTGTGTTTTAGCCCAT
>Ga0181465_100246_pt2 | contig 18960 bp, 8 predicted proteins | sample InSIn3gowninarea_FD_119076 | JGI IMG/M metagenome (GOLD analysis project Ga0181465, IMG submission 119076) | Clean room microbial communities from NASA Spacecraft Assembly Facility at Jet Propulsion Laboratory, Pasadena, California, USA -... ... | reverse complement strand
TGGAAGTAGCGATGATGGTAAATACGCCGGATGGCGGTTATTTACTCGGCGGGAATTCTCGGTCTTCGGTGAGTGGAGATAAGAGTGAACCGAACCGGGGCGATTTTGATTATTGGGTGATCAAGATCGATGCGACCGGCACGAAACTCTGGGACAAAACCCTGGGTAGCAATAAAAAAGATGAACTGAAAGCTTTAATCGCGAATCCGGACGGCAGTTATGTGTTAGGCGGTTCTACGTACGGTGGAATGGGCGGAGACCGGGTAGATGCTTTAAAAGGCTTGCAAGATTATTGGGTCATCAAAATAAAAGAAAAAGATTCACCCGTTACCCCAGCCTGGAACAGGCGTTATGGGGGCTCGGGTACGGACAACTTTACCAGCGTGATTCCAACCCAAGACGGGGGCTACTTATCGGGCGGTTACACCAACTCCGGGGTAAGCGGCGACAAGAGCCAAAGCAGCCGGGGCCGGAACGACTACTGGATCGTAAAATCCGATCGGAACGGGAAAAAGCTCTGGGAGAAACGCTTTGGCGGCTCGGGCGAAGATTACCTCAACACGCTTATTCAAACCCAGGATGGGGGTTATTTACTGGGAGGAAGTTCCTTATCGGGCACCGGCGGTGACAAAAGCCAGGCCGGCCGGGGCGACCGCGACTACTGGATTGTTAAGCTAAACGCCGTAGGTACAAAGCAGTGGGATAAACGCTTTGGTGGCAGTGGCTACGATGAGTTAAACAAAGTATTACAACTTCCCGGCGGAGAATACTTATTAGCCGGGACGAGTAGTTCCCCGGCGGGTGGCGACAAGAGCCAGGGTAGCCAGGGCAAAGAAGACTACTGGGTAGTCAAAATTACTGGCAGCGGCAGCAAGTTGTGGGACAAACGTTTCGGCGGATCTTTCAACGACATCCTGGAGGGTCTGGCCCCCACGTTGGACGGTGGCTTCTTGCTGGGGGGGCGTTCCACTTCGGGAATCAGTGGCGACAAAACGCAGGCCAGTCGCGGTGGGAGTGATTACTGGCTGGTGCGCATCACGGGCACCGGGCAGAAAGTGTGGGACAAACGCTTCGGGGGATCGGGTACGGATGACTTGATGGTGGTGGGCAGCACGGGTACCGCTACGGGGAACTTCTTCCTGGCCGGCCACAGTACCTCGGGAATCAGTGGCGACAAAACGCAGGCGAGCCGGGGGGGGAAAGACTTCTGGATGCTCAAAATCAACGGTCAAGGAGAGAAGATCTTCGATAAGTGTTTTGGCGGCAACCAGGACGAAGGCTTGCGTTCCATCCAGCTCACCCGCGATGGTGGTTACTTGCTGGCCGGAAGATCGGAATCGGGCAGTAGCGGGGATAAAACGCAGGCCAGTAGAGGCGGGAACGATTACTGGCTGGTGAAGACCAGCAGCACGGGCGTCCTCCAATGGGAAGAGCGCTTCGGCGGGAGCGGGGACGATGAACTGCGAGCGGCTTTTCAGACGAGTGATGGGGGATATTTGCTGGGTGGTAGATCTACTTCCGGGGCAGGTGGCGATAGAAGCCAGCCGAGTCAGGGCAGCAGTGATTACTGGCTGGTGAAAGTAGCGCCGGTAAGCAGCAAAATGCCCGCCGCGAGAGTAGCGACGCCGCCCGAAGGTATTAGTTCAATAAAAGAAGTGCAGGTGCAAGCTTATCCGAATCCGTTCCAAAATAAAGCCACTATTAGCTTTATTTTACCCGAAACCCAAGCCGCCACCGTAAAGGTGTACGACCACCAGGGTCGGGAAGTAGCTACTTTGTTCCAGGGCGAAGTGCAAGCCCACCAGCGGAACGAAGTGGAATGGAGGGCCAGCCACCAGGCGGCCGGCTGGTACATTCTGCAACTGCAAACACCTACGCACAAGCAACAGCAGAAACTGCTTTTAACGAAGTAAGCAGACAAAATCAAGTGCCTACAAATGAAAGCCGGTGAGAGCTACTCTTGCCGGCTTTTTGTTTTTAAACAACCATATCTTTACCTGAAACCGGTGACCAATTTGTCACTTGAAAAAACCGTTTTCCTGAGAATGAGCGACCTTGTTTTACATATTTCGACTTACGATTAAAGCAAAGAAAGAAGAGATTAAAATGGGTAATTGTTAAGGTAAATTCGAGCAATTAAGCAGAAATGGACCTAATGAGAATAGATATTACTAAAACCGCTCTGCTGGAGGAGTAAGAATAAACCCAAGTCAGCCAAGATTAATAGGCAAGACTTATACCTTTTCCCGCGGCTGGCGTACTTCGGAAGGCGTTTGGGTATATTGTTCGGTGAAACAGCGGGTAAAATAATTAGGCGAACTAAAGCCTACCTGGTAGGCTATTTCGGATATACTAAGCTCGGTTTGCCGCAACAGAACCCAAGCCTTCTGCAACCGAACTTGCCGGATGAATAAACTAGCCGAAAGATTAGTCAAAGCTTTCAATTTCCGGTGCACTTGGGTGCGGCTCATGCCTAGTTCCCGGCTTAGTTCTTCAATGCTAAAGTCCGCTTCACTTTCGTGCACTTCTATTACTAGCCGCAATTTTTGCAGAAAAGCATCTTCTACCGGTGGCAACGCGGGCTCCAACGCACCGGCTAAAGGTAACTGGTCCCCGGACAGCGATTGTTGCCGCTGGTATTTTTCCTGTAAGCGTTTGCGGTTCAGCAGTAAGTTTTGAAGCCGGATCAGCAGCTCTGGGGTATGAAAAGGTTTAGCCAGGTAATCATCGGCCCCTAGTTCCAATCCGTGGAGCTTGCTTTCCATCCCGGCTTTGGCCGTCAGCATTACAATGGGAATATGCGAGGTCTTCTCCTCCTGCTTCAGCTGACGACAGACTTCGTAGCCGTCCAGCTCGGGCATCATTAAGTCCGTAATAATTAAATCCGGCACGTGTTCCCGGGCTAGGCTTAGGCCTACTAGGCCGTCCGGCGCTTCCAGAATCTGGTACTGACCGGCTAATGTCTGCCGGATAAACGCTCGTACCTCCCGGTTGTCTTCGATTAAAAGCACCAGGGGCGTGTCGGGCCCGGCGACCTCGGTTAGTTCCGGTGACGGTAGGGGGATAGCTGATTCGCTCCTTTTAGTAGCTTCTTGGTTCGGCTGAGAAAGAGTAGACGGTACTTTTTCCAGCAGCGTTGTGGTAATGGGTGAGGTAGCGAGTGGTAAGGGCAAGCCTACAGTAAAAGTGGTTCCCTGGCCGGGCTGGCTCGCTACCCGAATAGTGCCGTTCAGCAATTCTACTAGTTCTTTGGTCAAGGCTAAACCAATCCCGGTGCCGGCGGTTTTTCGGGTTAACGAATCATCGGCCTGATAAAACCGGTCGAATACGTGCGGTAAATGCATTGGCGCAAAGCCGGTGCCGGTATCGGTTACCTGGACTACTATCGCGCCGGAAGCAGACTGACTTAGATTAACCCGGATGCGGCCGCCGGAAGAAGTAAATTTAAAAGCATTCGACAACAAATTATTAAACACCTGTTCCAACTTCGGCCGGTCGAAGAGAGTGGGCCATTGCGCTAAGTCGGAGTGGAAGGTTAATTGAATATCTTGCTGCTCGGCCAGGGATTCAAACGCCGCGATCAGCCCCTGCAGAAATCCGACCAGTTCTCCCGGCGCAAGGTTTACGGGTACTAAGCCCGATTCCAGCTTACTAACCTCCAGAATCTGATTGATTAAACCTTGTAGTTGCCCGGACTGCCGCTGAATAAGGTGCGACCACTCCCGGACTATTGGTTCCTGGGTTTGTTGGCTGATTTGCTCGGCGGGCCCCTGAATAAGGGTCAGTGGGGTGCGGAACTCGTGGGCAATATTGGCAAAGAAACGGGACTTGGTTTCGTCGAGCTCTTGTTGTTGTTGCAGGAGTTGCTGCTGGTGTTTTTGCCGCAGCCGCACGTTGCGATACCCGATAAAACCCAGCAAGCCAACCAGCAACAAGGCGCCAAAAGCCCCGTTGCGCAGCAAGGCTTGGCGCGCCAGCTGGGCTTGTTGCAAAGCATTTTTCTGGTTCAGGAATGTTATTTCTCCGTCTTTTTTCTCGGTTGCGTAGAGAGTTTCCATTTCCTGCATGCTCTTTTCTTTTTCCTGTTGAAAAAGGCTGTCTCGCAGCAGCAATTGTTGGTTCTGGTGGGCATAGGCTTTGGCGTACTCACCCTGAGCGGCATAAATCTGAGCTAAGAGGTTTTGGAAACCCAGGGAGTGACTGAGAATCTGTGTTTCTTCGTTTACCGTTTGTCCCTCTCGAACGGCCGCTAAAGCTTGAGGGAATTGCTGCAGCTTATAATATATTTCGGCCAGTTGATTCAGGGCACTCACCTGGTAGGTTCTTCTTTCATACAATCTCAAAACGGGCAAAGCCTGCTGGGTTAACCGGAGTGCTTGGCGCAACTGGTTCTTTTGCTGATAGGCTCGGCCCATATCGTTCAGGACCACCGCCGCAGTAGCCGAATCCTGCACGGACTGAAAATAGGTTAACGCTCGTTGCGTGTAAACCAACGCACTGTCCGGTTGATGAAGAATTATAAAAATGTTACCTAAATTTGATTCACATACGGCGGCCCACCGCTCATTGCCACTCGCCTGGCTTTTATGTAGAGCTTTTCGACGAAAAAGCAGCGCTTTAGCGTAGTCGTTGCGCTTTTCGTGGACCTCCGAAATAAGGTTCAACAAAGGTCCCTCAAAGTAGCTTAAATGATGCTTTTCGGCTACCTGCAGTCCTTTAAGTAAGTAGGAAAGTGCCGGGGCATATTGATCGATATATTGGTAACAGGTACCTATATTGCCGTAGGCAACCGCCAGGTTTTTCCAATTCTGGGTGGCTTGGGATAATTTTAAGAGTGGCTGATAGTAGTTAATTGCGGACCGGTAATCGCTACTCAATAATAGGTTATTACCCAATCTGGTTAAATGCCGGGCTACTCGCTTTTTGTTTAAAGCAGACGTATCTTGTTGGAGCGACTGGTTAAAATAAGTGATTGCTTTTGGCTGCTGCCCGGCATCCCCGTAAAAAGAGCCTTGACCGTTTAAGGCCACCACACCCCCTACTTTCTTAGCCGCTTGGCGGGCAGAATCAGCGTATTGGCGAGCTTTACTGGGTTGTGAGTTGGTGTACTCCAGGGCCAGGATGTCGTAAATATCCACTTTTTGGGCCTTGGTAGCCGTGGGCAGCAAGGCCTGGACACTATCCACTACCCGCTGCTGCTGAGCCCGCGCCGGGCAACCCAGACCATAATAGATAACAGCCAATATAGTTATAAGTCGTCGCATCGCGGAGCGGTAAAAACCTCTGCCCAAGATAAGTAAATCTAAGGATACTGCAACTATCGCAACACTTTTTTGCTGCCTGATACCCGCTATTCCACCCGGCACAACTAATTGCCGAGCAAATAAACTCAACTGCTTAGCCAACTGACAACTATAGAGTAAAAACCGGTAAAATTTAGCTTTAAAAGAGGCCGTGCAACATAACTGCTAGACTTTGCAACATACGTGCATGCCTTTCGGACGACGGTTATCTTTCTTTGTACCCGTCGCTGAAGCTCGCCGAGCAATTTTTTTCAGCTTACGGGTTAAAAGTAGCCGGAGCTCGGCAGCCCTAATTGTTCTACCGCAATTTTAATTTATAACCATAACTTACTACAAACATGAAAAAATTTTTACTATTTAACAGCTTACAATGGCAAGCCGCCGATGCTATTTGGATTGTAGTGCAGTTGTCAACAATCGGGCAAAAACTGCGCAACGGATTTTGTTTCTGGCTGCTAGTGGGTTTATTACTCCTGAATGCGGAGAGGGTACAGGCCCAGATCTATTCTGGGAGCATTAGACTCGAATCCCAGGCCGATGTTAATGCTTTTAACTATACTGAAGTCACCGGCAATCTTACGGTTCAGGGTTCATATATTACAGACCTCAGGCCAATTGCTAAATTAACAAAAGTGGGAGGAGTTTTCCATATTGCTAATAACAGTAATTTAACCAACCTGGTCGGACTGGAGAATCTTACTTCGGTCGGAGGAGATCTCTATATCCGAAACAATAGGAATTTAAACAGCCTGGCAGGTCTGCAAAATCTTACCTCGGTGGGGAAAGATCTCTGGATATCCATTAGTAGTTTAAGCAGCCTAAGGGGCCTGGAAAATCTTACTTCGGTGGGGAGATCTCTCAGTATAGGTGACAACCCCAGTTTAAGCAGCCTAACGGCCCTAGAAAAGCTTATCTCTTTAGAGGGAGATCTCTTCATCGTTAGCAATAATAGTTTGAACAGCCTGGCGGGTCTGCAAAATCTTGCTTCAGTAGAGAATGATATCCTCATCCTTGCCAATAAAAATTTGAACAGCCTGGTGGGTCTGCAAAATCTTGCCTCAGTGGGAAGAGAGCTCCACATCAGCCTCAATAGTAGTTTAAATAGCCTGGCGGGCCTAGAAAAGCTTGCCTCAGTGGGGGGAGATCTCTACATTAAAGGCAATAGTCAACTCTCCCAATGCTGCCAGTTGCTGCCAATAATCAAGGCTACTAAAGGTACGGTTAACATTGAAGGCAATGCTACCAATTGCGAAAGCCAATCTGCCATAGAGGCGGCCTGCACACCAGTTATCACCGCCCAGCCTCAAGCGGCTATGGTATGTGCCGGCGAGAAAGCTACCTTCCGGGTAGAAGCTACCGGCACCGGCCTTTCTTTTCAGTGGCAGCAGAACGGGCAGGATATTTCGGGTACCACCGCCAGTACCTATACTCTTGCTGCCGTGGCTGCCCAGGATGCGGATTCCTATACGGTTATTGTGAGCAATGCTTATACTTCGGTTAAGTCGCAAGCGGCTACTCTCACGGTGAACTCCCTGCCTAAACCTACCATTACTCCTATTCCTACTTCTAATGTATATACCGGCGGCAATCCCAACATCATTTACTTAGGTTACGGGGCGCAAAGTGTAAAACTACAGGCCAGTGGTGGCGTAAGCTATACTTGGAATCAAGCTACTGGGTTAAACAAAACTAACATTGCGGACCCGGTATTTACGCCTACTCAAGCGGGCACTTATACCTTCACGGTTACGGCTACCAGCAGCTCGGGCTGTCAGGCAACGCGTTCTGTTACTATAATGGTAATCGATGCCCGTTCCGATAGTAAAAAGAATCAGGTTTTGGTTTGTCATAATAGCAAAAAACTTTCAATTGACCCTATATCGGTACCCGACCACTTGGCCCACTGCGATAAGCTGGGAACTTGTGCCGGTACTCTTCCGGCCAGCAGGAGCAGCAAAGGTTATTCCATGGAAACAGAAGTAGCGGCTTTGCCTTCCTTACAAGGATATCCCAATCCGTTCAGCGGTCAAACCACCATTGCATTCTCTTTCACCCACAAGGAAGAATATACGCTCGCAATCTACGACTTAAACGGTACTTTAGTAAAACAACTGCCCGGCGGTAAAGTTAAAGCCAACGAACAAAAGCAGGTAACCTGGCAGGTGGGTAAAGCGGCAGCCGGCTTGTACATTGCCCGGTTAACGACCGCTACTGCTGTGCATCAACTAAAACTAATAGTTAAATAAGCTATTATCTTAATTAAAAGCCGAGTCTTGACGGGCTCGGTTTTTTATAAGTTCTAAATACTTGACAACGGAGGTAAGGCAAATTCATCAAAATAAAAACCAAACGTGGGCTGCCACCGCTTGAATGCAAATCTAAGGTTACATTCCGAAAACAAGTTTATTACTCCTTTATATCCACCTTTTTTCTCAGTTCAACTAATTGCCCAGCAAATCAGCTCAACTGTCCAACTGGTTGGTAAATAAGCAGCTTGAAATTAGAAATTGGTAAAATTTAGCTAAAAAAGTGGCTATGCAACATAGCTGCTAGACTTTGCAACATACGTGCATGCCTTTCGAACAACGATTATCTTCCTTTGTACCCGTTGTTTAAGGCGCTGAAAATGAGTACTTGTTTTACTGAAGTTAGCTGTAACTAGAGCCATTGAAGTCCCGGATACTTTTATAAATAATTGGCTCTCCACCAGCCATATATTACTCCACCGCCGCAGATTATTTTGCTTTTATAATTAAATACGACCAAGCTGTTATCCCACTCATCTTATTATTTAAAATCATTATAAAGCATTCAAACTTATGAAAAACTTTACTACTTATTTAGCATTTACCTCTGGAACTAGTAAACACCCTGCATTTTTTCACTCCGGATTAAAGGCCAGTTTAAGTTGCCTTTTTCTGTTTTGGTGTTTCCTGTTCAGCACCCAGCAAGTTAAAGCCCAGCAACATACCGCTGACTTTTCCTCTGCACCTGCTATAAGTAATCCCTATGGCGACAGTTGGCCTTGGAATACACTTGCAACCCTTACATTAGGTGGAGTGGAGTACGAATTATCCCAAAGTGGCAATGGCAGTTGGGAACACAGTACTACCGGTGGTAAAACAGGGGGTGCTCTTATGTACAATACCGCAGCCACAACTTATGTTACATTAAAACGAAAGGACGGTAAAAATTTTAATTTCTACGGCATATGGTTGAAATATGAAAATTATATGGATCCAGTATATTATATCCCTCCTTACTTACGAATATCTTATACTGGTGCTACGCAACCTGAAGAAACCTATGAGGCTAATACAACGGTTGAACTCTCCAAGGATGTAACAGTTTCTTCGGTTACATTTTACTTTTCCGGATTAAAAAAATTATCGTTAGATAATCTTATCATAGGACCAGCGTCAGCCCCAACGGTAGTACTTCCTTCAGTTACCACAAGTGCACCTTACAATTTTACCAGCATTTCAGCGGTATTGGGTGGAAATATAATTGCTGATGGAAATGCGGCTATAACCGAAAAAGGTATTGTGTATAGTAATACTAATAATTCCCCTACCACTACCAACAGTACAAAAGTAACTATCGGTTCGGGTACGGGAAGCTTCGCTAAGACGGTTAGCGGTTTAACAGCCAGTACTACTTATTATGTCCGGGCGTATGCTATTAATTCGGAAGGTACCGCGTATGGTAATGTACAAACCTTTAGCACCGCTGCTGCCACTACCACTATTACTGCTATTAACCGGGTTTCCGCTACCCCAACCAATGCCTCAGCGGTAAGTTACACTGTAACCTTTGCCGCTCCGGTAACCGGTGTGGATGCCACCGATTTTAAATTAACAAAAACTGAAACGGCAACCGGTACTATTGACACCCCAACGGGTTCAGGTACTACCTGGACCGTACCAATCACCTCCGTTACCGGCAACGGGGCCCTGCGATTGGATTTCACAGGAACTTCCGGGGTTACGCCCAATGTAAGTACAAGTTACACCAGCGGGCAAACTTATACCATTGATAAAACGGTCCCGGTAATAACCGGTGTAGCAGATAATGGTTTATACACTGCTAACCGTACTATTACTTTTAATGAGGGTTCAGCTAGTTTAAATAACAATGTTTTTACCAGTGGTTCTACCGTAAGTACGGATGGCAATTATACGTTAGTAGTAATTGACGCGGCAGGTAATAGTACCACCATTAACTTTATCTTAGACAAAACGACACCGGTCATCAGTAATGTGCCCACTCAGGCTATAGTAGTAGCCACGCCGAGTAATTCCTGCGAAACAGCCATTACTTTTCCAAATATTACACTTAGCGATAATCATAGTTCTCCAGGTGATATTGCCCTAAAGTACACAATTGCGGGCAACGAAATAACAACTGGTTACCTATTCAAAGTAGGTACTACCGAAATAAAGGTTCTTGCCACCGACAAAGCTGGTAATCTAACAACCGCTGTATTTACTGTAAACCTACAAGATAAAACCTTTCCAATTATCACGCCGCCGGTAGCCATTACTCAGGCGAACAATGCCGGTGAATGTGGAGCCACGGTAACGTTAACCAATCCGGAAGCAGAAGATAACTGCGGCATTGCCTCTATCAATAGCGATGCGCCCACATTTTTTCCAATTGGCATTACCTTGGTAAAGTGGACAGTTACTGATATTCATAATAATAAGAGCGAAATAACCCAACAAGTTACGATTATCGATACCGAAAAACCTAAAGCCATTGCTCAAGATCTAACTATCCAACTTAGTGGTTCCGGCACCGCTACGATTAACGCCGACCAGGTAAATTATAACAGCACCGATAACTGCGGCATTAAAGAAATTACTGTAAAACCTAGCTACTTTACCTGCTCCAATATTGACGCTAATACGGTAATCCTTATAGTAACCGATAATAGCGGTAATATTTCTTCAGCTACAGCAATCGTAACTGTAAAAGGTTCTATTCCAACCCCTGCAATCACGGTTATTCCTACTTCTACGGTATATACCGGCGGTAATCCCAATATTATTTACCTAGGCTACGGGACGCAAAGTGTTAAATTAAAGGCCAGCGGTGGGGTAAAATATACTTGGAGCCCCATAACTGGTTTAAGTAATCTCAATATTGCGGACCCGGTATTTACCCCCACTAGTCCTGGTACTTATATTTTTACAGTTACAGCAATCAGTAGTACTGGCTGTAGTGCTGCCCAATCCGTTACCATTACGGTAATAAATGCACGACCTGAAGGTTCGGGTGGTAAAGATAACCAAGTGGTAGTATGCCATAAAAGTAGAAGAATGTCTGTTGATCCTACCGCCGTGCAGGACCACCTGGCACATGGCGATAAATTAGGCGATTGTTCTTCTACCACTTCCCCTAACCGAATCAGTAGCCGAAACTATTCAGTAGGAGAAGAGCTTTCCGCTACAAATACGCTGAAGAGTTCTCCTAATCCTTTTTTTCAAAATACTAACTTAGAATTTGTTTTAAATCAAGATACAGAATATACCCTAACTATCTACGATGCCGCTGGCCGTTTCGTGCAGCAGCTATCGGCAGGAAAAGCCAAAGCTGGTCAATTACTACAGGTAAAATGGCAGGCTAATACCCAGCCAAAGGGCTTGTACTTAGTGCGGCTCACGACGAAACAGGTGGTGCAGCATCTTAAGCTGGTAAAAGAGTAAAGCGCTGCGGAAAGCTTATTGAAACTTTACCTGTAACATAATAAGCCAATGTAAAGGGGGCTTGCCCAGATATAACTTGACCAGGTGTCTCGTAAAACGACCGATTTCTTGAGAATTTATTAAGTTATTTTACCTAAAAGGACTTATACGCCAAACTAAATGTTAGTTATGGTTAGGGAGGACATTAACAACATTTGCGTAAGTTGTGTAAATAATAATTTCGAATAGGCTTTATTTCTCTAACCTAGTTTTGTTGTAGGACTTTTTTGATAACAAATAAAATTCATAATTGAAGCCTACATAAAGTAAGTTTTGCAACAAGAGTGATAATATTTATGACAAATCTTATATATGTTTGTACTCTTTGACTGTAACTTTCGCTTTTGTAAAAGTAAGATATTAACCATTCTATTCATTCCCGAACTGCTTTTCAGTGCTTTAATATAAGTATATCCTCCTCTCACTTTGTGTCGGCAATGGCATAAGTGTACCTGCGGTTCCTTTTCTGCTTTCTGTATTTCATTTAAAGATCAATCATACTTAACTCATGAAAAACACCTTTACGTATTGCAAAAGAATAGTTATCGGTTTACTATTCGGCTTAGGCTATATAAGTCTGGCTCCACTTGTACAAGCTGAATCTTATTCGGTTTATTCTATTGTATCTGCTACGGCTAATTCCCCCCGGATTACTTACGTTACCCCAGGTGGTATGGCCGGCGACCAGGTAACTATTTCCGGTGAACACCTCGCTGCGGTTACAGGGGTGAGTTTTAACGGTATGCCCGCCGAGGCTTTTGTGGTAGATAGCAAAGGCTTTTCGATTCGGGTGAAAGTGCCGCGCGGCGCTACGTCCGGCCCTATTACGTTACAGACAACCGCGGGCATCATTAAAACCGACATTAGTTTTAATGTTATCACCAAGACTATTACGGATGCCGAACTCCAGGCCATACTAGCTACCGATAAAGAATCTGGACCAATGGTACCGGTAAATAAGAGTAAGCCAGTGAATTTAGCGGCTCCTACCAACAGTATTACGAATGTAACTTCTACTACCGGGGATATTTCGGGCGTAAAATTCGAAGATACCAACCGCAATGGTACCCGCGATGTGCAAACCACCAGTGGTGCGCCCGTCATTATTTTTGTGGTGGATGCTTCAGGCAGTACCACATCTACCTTTCAAGGAACCACGATAGGCAACCTCAACACGGATGGTCTGTCTAATACTATTATCGATGCGGAACTAGCCGTTATTGATAAAATACGGTTAGAGTTGTTAAATAAAGGAGCGGTAAATGCCGAAATTGGTATTGTGGCCTTTGAAAGTACGGCCAGTACAGTTGATTTAAATTTTGCCTCTGCGGGAATCCAATTTCTAACTAAACCGGCGGCTGATTTAAATAGTAATACTAAGCCCGATATAGTTGAATCTTTTACCAATCCTACCGGCACGGGTAATCCTTTTTTTCCGAATGGTAATACAAATTATGAACTCGCCTTAAGGCAGGTCATCACGCAGGTGAATCTCATTCCCACTAGCCGGGAGGTGAAAATAATATTTATGTCGGATGGAACACCTAATCCTACCAGTCAAGTTTATACCGATGAAGTAGCTGTTTTAAAAAGCAAATCTAATGTAAGTATCTCCGCCATTGGTATCGGTGATGCAAGTTTATTGCCTCGTCTGCGACAGATTGACCCCAATGCTCGGCAGGTTACCAACTTTGATAACCTGATTGATTTTTCCCTGGACGTTATCACCCCTCTGGAAGCCGGCTTAGCAGGAGTTACGCTGTATTTGGATTTAAATAACGATGGTACCAGACAAGGCAATGAACCCGCTCAGGTCTCGGCCACTAATAATCCCAACACCAACGCCGACGAAACCGGCGCTTTTACTTTTTCTAATTTAGCTCCGGGTACTTACATTGTCCGGGAATTAGTACCGGCGGGATACATGCAGGTTACGCCGGAAAGTAAAGCTTATACCGTTACGGTAATAGCTGGGCAAACCGTGTCCAACATTAACTTTGGCAACCTAGCAGATAGTGAAGATCCCAAATTAGTGGGCGTACCGGCCAATGTAACCGTAGCTTGCTTAGCCGATGTACTGCCCGCTCCTACCGTAACGGCGACGGATAACCTGGATACGAACCCGAAAGTAACTTTTGCTGAAAATAGTGTACCCGGTAACTGTCCGAACAGCGTTACGGTTACCCGCACCTGGACCGCCACCGACGAGGCGCTCAATTCCATTACCGCTACCCAGGTTATTACCGTACTAGACAATATTACACCTACCTTTAACGGACTTCCCACGGCATCTATTGTTGTGTCCGCGCCCGCCGATGCCTGCCAAGCCGAAGTGGCTCTATCGCAGATTACGGCCACAGATAACTGCGGCACCGATGCTGTTCCGGTAAAATATACTATTGGTGGGGTAGAAATAGCGGCTGGTTATAAATTTAATCTGGGCAATAGTGAAGTAACGGTTTCAGCCACTGATGTCTGCGGAAACCTCGCCACCGCTACTTTTACGGTAACCGTAGAAGACCAGACGCCGCCTGTACCCAGTATAGCCGATTTACCCGTCCTAAAAGAAGAGTGCAGCCTAACCGTGACTACCAAACCCACTGCCACCGATAATTGCGGCAGCACTCTGGAAGTAACCACTACCGACCCCTTAGAATATACTAGCCAAGGAACGTACACCATTACCTGGACCTACACCGATGCGGCCGGTAACTCCAGCAATCAAACGCAAACCGTAGAAATAAAAGATGTAACGGATCCGACTTTTGCCACCTTCCCGGATAATATTACAGTGGACGCACAGGCTGGCGTTTGTGGGGCCGAAGTAAGTTTTACTTTACCTACTTTTACCGATAATTGCGCTGGAGCTACCCTAAACAGAACAGATGGTAGTAGTTTGAATACCGGTGATGTTTTCCCGGTCGGCACCTCGACGCTTACCTACCAGCTCACAGATGCGGGCGGTAATCTGGTAACGAAATCATTGGTAATTACTGTAACCGATAAACAAGCACCGGTTATCACGCCGCCAGTGACCATTAGTCAGGCCAATGATGCGGGTAAATGCGGGGCGCAGCTCACGTTAACCAACCCGGCCGCCCAGGATAATTGCGGAATTGAATCGATTACTAACGATGCGGCGGACTTTTTTCCGGTTGGCACCACTACCGTAAAATGGACGGTGACCGATATTCATGGTAATACCAGCGACGTTTCCCAGGAAGTTACCATTACCGATACCGAAGAGCCCAAAGCCCTGGCCCAAAACCTGACTATTCAACTCGGTAGCTCCGGCACCGCCACGATTAGCGCCGAACAGGTAAATAACAACAGTAGCGATAATTGCGGCATTAAAAGTATTAGTATTAATAAAACGGAGTTTTCCTGCCAGGAGGTAGGTACTAACACCGTGACGCTTACCGTTACCGATATTCACGGCAACACGGCTACTGCCGAAGCTACTATTACAGTAGAAGATAAAACGGCACCTACGGCACTGGCAAAAAACATGGCGGTGTACCTGGATGCCAGTGGTAACGCTAGTGTTACCCCTGAGCAGGTAGATAATGGTAGTAGCGATGCTTGCAGTACCGTACAACTAGCTTTAAATAAAACCAATTTTACTTGCAATAGTGTAGGAACAAATACGGTTACTTTAACGGTTACCGACCAAGCCGGTAATGAAGCTACGGCCACCGCTATCGTAACAGTAATGGATAATATAAATCCAATAGCGCAAACTAAAAACATTACTGTTTCCTTAACCGCCAGCGGCCAAGTAATCATTGCGGCCACCGATGTAGATAACAATAGCTCCGATAATTGCGGGATTAAGAGTCTGACCTTAAATAAAACCACGTTTTCCTGCCTGAACATAGGAGCGAATACGGTAACGCTGACGGTAACGGATAATAGCGGCAATGTTTCTACGGAGGAAGCAACGGTTACCGTAAATGGCACGATCCCGGCACCCGTCATTACCGTTACCCCAACTTCCAATGTATACACCGGTGGTAACGCCAGCATTATTTACCTAGGCTATGGGGGGCAAGGGGTGCAACTACAGGCGAGCGGCGGCGTGAGCTATAAGTGGAGCCCGGCCAACGGCTTAAGTAATGCGAATAGTGCCAACCCAGTATTTACGCCAACCGGCGCCGGTTCTTATACTTTTATGGTGACGGCTAAGAATAGCGCGGGCTGCGAAGCTACGGCTTCGGTTACGATTAAAGTACTGGATATTCGGTGCGGTAATAAAAATGATAAGGTTTTGGTTTGTCATAATGGTAATACGTTGTGCGTGGACGCCACTGCCATCCCGGCTCACCTGGCGCACGGCGACAAATTGGGAAATTGTTCATCCGGGACTACTCTGGCCAGAGTTAATAGCCAAAGCAGTCCAACCGCAACAGAAGCTGCTAAGCAAGCAATCCTGACGATTGCTCCTAATCCCTTTAGTACTAGAACTACGCTTAATTTTAATTTTGACGAGGATGAAGAGTATACAATTGCCGTTTATGATTTAAAAGGAGCTTTAGTGAAACAACTGCCAAGTGGTAAAGCTAAAGCTAAGGAGCTAAAGCAGGTAGAATGGAAAGCTGCAAATGTACCGGTAGGCGTTTACATTGTAAGGCTCACCAGTAACAGCGGTGTACAACACTTGCGCCTAGTTCGAGAATAAATATTTCTTCTCCTTTCATCAATAATATAACCGAAGCTTTTTGTCATAAGCTAGCAAAAGGCTTCGGTTTTAATTTGTTATAAAAGTGTCACGAGTCTTGTCCTGAAATAGACAAGAATTCATCTCGAAAAACGACGGAATATTAGGATGGAAAAATACCTGGTAGCAACTACCCTTTTTTGCAGAATAGGGATCTCAAAAGCGCATCTCAGTAATCTAAAATGAATTTATGTATTTGAGATGCCACTCGTGAGACTATTTATTATCCTTGTTTAGATGCCCATTCAATAATACTGGGGTATAAATCAGCCACTGTTTGACCAGGCTTTCTATTTTTATATAAGCGTAACAACTCCTGGTTAAACTCTCTAAACTTGGGAAAGCCCCGGGAGACAACCATGCTGTTTTCCAAGTTAGCGTTCAGGTAATTAAATGTTTTCTGATCAAACAGGTCGGCATAATACAAAGTGACTAAGCCATAGTTGAGGTATTCCTCAAAACAAACCAGGGCATTGTCGTAGCCGGACGAAGGCTTACCCTTAGTGGTCCATTTAGACAAGTCCTTCAAAGCAGCAGCTATAGCCTTTTTATGTTTATCTGCCTCCGGATTCAGGTAAGCGTGGTTAATCTCGGTAAAGGCAATCAGCATCCGTTTTCCTTTCAGAACAGCAGCGGGTTGATTTTTGTCTTTCTTCTCGACAAAAGGATAATTGACATGGGCTTGCGCCTCGGTAAAGCCGTTATCATGAAAGAAGTTAGCTGATTGATTCCAGCCCACCAAAGGAGAAAAGATTACTTTGATAGCAGAATACTTAACACTTGGGAATTGTTTGGCAAGCCAGCTTTTCATACCGGCTACATTGATATTAGCTGCGTATTTCTTTTTAAGGCCAGCATAATAAGGCAGGTGTCGTTGGTAGAATTCCCGGAAGCCGGATTTCACCGCGAAGGCTTCTAACAAAGCAATATAATCCTCTAATTCATTGCGTTCCCCGGAGCTCACCCGATCATAAATACCGCCATTGCTGATTTTATTGCCGGCAAAAACATAGGCGTAGCTATCCATCTTTAAATGGTGATAGTAAAACTCGGGGGAAAAATGCAAGAGTGAATCCATTATCTGTACCGCTGCTAGTTGCTTATAAGGCGTAAAATGATCCATTACGGTTTTATAATAATCCGTATTCTTTTCGATAGCGTTGGTTTGGCCGTATCGGGTAAGCGCAAAGACGATATTTACTAGCTCATACACTTCCGGAATCTCCATAATGGTCTTTCCCTGATTGGCTGCTTTGTATTGGTCACTGAAGGAGGCGGGCTTGACTAACTTCTGCATCGTGAAAGCACATATGATCGTGTCTCCCTTTGATGCTCGCACAATCCGAAACACCGTATTTTGCTTGGGTCGCAGAACCAAGGATAGGGAATCTGACTCAGACACGAGGGTGAAGACGGCGGAATCTTTAGGAACGACAAAACTGTAATTAAATGAAGAGCCTAGCTTATTGACACCATTAAACTCATCTTTTTGGCCATCCAGGTACATGATTAAATTATCCGAGGAGGTACTTATAATTGGAACTGGGGTATGCTGAGCCGAAAGGACCAAGCTAGTCAAACCGATAAACAGGCATGTTAGGAGTAGCTTCATAAAGCATCTACAAGTTCAAACAACTTAATGATACTAAAAAAATAGGGAATATTATGTAGTTGGTGTGCTAGTAAGAGACATTATTAATAAATTCTTATGTCAACATTTAGGCTACCTTCCTAGCAAGACAAAAAGGGCGCAAACCGGAGCTGGCCTTAATAGTTGTCGTTACTTCAACCTCTTTAAGGTTTAGACATTTCGTTCTATAATTGCATTTAGGTTCAGGAAAGGCGCTAAATAGAAGTTTAACACTTTTCCGTATAAAATAACCAATTAGATCGATCCGTTTAAGTAGACCTACTCATTCTTTACGATTGACAATTATCTGATTTATTTATGGCAGCAAAGGATAACCGATTTCCCAATGCAGTCCAAAAGGATCGGCCACTCGTCCTAATCGCCAGCCATGTTCTTCACTTATCGGAAAAATTAGAGTAGCCCCCGCTTGTAGGGCTTGGTCAAAAAGAGTATCTGGATCAGCAACGGTCAAGATCAAGCGAATAGTTTCGCCTCCCAATATAGTAGTTATCGCCTCTTCTTTTTGGGGTGCCGCACTACTGATCCAAAATTCCGCTCCTTGAATAGAAAGCCGGACCACCAGTTCTTCTTCGGAGAGTTCCAATCGATAAGTTTCTTGCGCGCCAAAAGCCTGTTTATAAAAATCTATAGCCTTTACTGCTTGGAAAACCGTTAACCAAGGCGCGAGGGTAGTGGGAATAAGGGGTTTGTTTTCTGCCATTTGATTTTTGTTGTAATTATAAGAGGCATTAACTTGGTACCTACCTGATGTATGTTATTCGTACTTCTACCTAAATGGATGGTTATAGGTAAACGAGCGAACGAATATACCCTATTTTTCCAATGGATAAAACCGCAATAAAGCTATTGATCCCCTTCGGTTCAGGAGCAGTACAATTTATTCTTTTGTCCAAATAACTACTATTATGTAAAACAAAACTAATCTCCGGCCAATCGAATCTGGCCATCTTTGATTTCTTTCCATAACCGTTGTTTAATAAGCAGCTGCATGTCCTTTTCGTCATCAATTACTAAAATAGGCATCAACCAAGGGAAACGTTAGCCGGCTTTGTTTTTAAGCGGGCAGTAAAATAGCAAACTCAGCGTATTCCCCTACTTCGGTTTGAGCTTGTAGGATACCGCCGTGCCCTTTGGTGACAATATCATAACTCATGGATAAACCCAAACCCGTACCTTCGCCGGTGGGTTTGGTAGTAAAGAACGGCTGGTAGATTTTATCCAGCACTTTTTGCGGGATACCCAGACCGTTATCTTTGACCTTGATCTGGATGCCGTTCTCGGTTTTGCGGGTAGTGACGAACAGGGTTGGCGCAAACGCTTCCCCGAGGGTTTGCTTTTTTTGCTGAACCGAGTAAAAAGCGTTGTTAAATAAATTAACCAGCACCCGGCCCATATCCTGGGGCACCAGCTCGATTTTACCAATAGCTGGGTCATAGCTGGTTTCCAGGTCCGCGTTAAAGCTTTTGTCTTTGGCGCGTAAACCATGGTAACTCAGCCGCAGGCATTCATCCACCAAGGCATTTAGATCGGTTAACTCTTTTT
>Ga0181465_100267_pt1 | contig 18962 bp, 12 predicted proteins | sample InSIn3gowninarea_FD_119076 | JGI IMG/M metagenome (GOLD analysis project Ga0181465, IMG submission 119076) | Clean room microbial communities from NASA Spacecraft Assembly Facility at Jet Propulsion Laboratory, Pasadena, California, USA -... ... | reverse complement strand
AGTGTATTGCCATCCAAACCCACACCCAAGCCTTGGGGGCTTGGACAGAGCAAAATAAGAGTACAAAATTTCTTAACCTTTGGAGTTCAATCATCAAGGTGTTTTCAAGCTGTGTAGACGGTTTGCACGGTTGTCTTTGTACCGTCTCTCTCATCCCGTCTATCAACCTTTACCGAAGCACCGCCCACGTTCATCCCATTGCTCGTCTCGATTGGTCGGAACTCAATCTTCGACCCCCCCTTCTCATCTTTCTCTTCTTCCCTTCCTCCATCTCCAGCAACGGAAGCAGTAACCTGAACAATCTTCGTGCTGGTCTCCACCTTGGTAGCCAAGAATCTTGTGGCGGTCACAGTGTCGGTAAAGTAGTGTGTCTCTGTAACCACAAGGTTGGAGAATCCATGCAAGTCTGCTACCTTGCTGAGAAAATATGCCTGAATTCCTCCGAGGATGCAAAGAGCAAACAAAAGGACTGAGAACACACGAAAGCAGCATGTGATGCGATAGACTGTAACTTTTGCAGGTCGGGTTCGGGTTTTGGGAGGTGATGAATTGGACTCCGTGACGGGTATGCTCGCTTCATCGATGGACACACTTTCAGGCTTCAGTTCCGTAGAGCTGAAATGCTGATTCTTGGGTTGTCTGGAGGAAGCGTACATGGTTGGGGATATTCAATTCAGGGTAGATATGATGATTGAAGCATTGGAAGCATTAGTAGACCTGCTCTGGCGCTTTATAGATCCTCAGGCATATAGCATAAGAGCATTATTGGTTGCTGAAAGACATGTGACAGTCGTGGAGAAGCTTTGAAGTCTGTTGGCTGTTTGAGCAAGATCTGGGTGTATAGGCTTTTTACTTCTGCTTCCCATGAAGATCATGAGAGCGTCCCAAGATCTCCATAATGCTTGAGTAGAAACCGTGATCTGAGATGAACACAGGGTCTGTTCGACAAAAGGTCGTTGGTATAGTCATACTGCAAACACGTGATGAGTTTTGTCGCAGCGGCAGGAAACCCTGAATTGACGACAGCTACTCTGATAAGGATGGCTTGAGTCCGAACCAGAGCTGTCCGAGTAGACGTGGGGAACAAACGTTGTGAGCTTGGTTAGGTACCAATGGAAAGAGTGAAGAGCGCATCCGAGTTGGAAGGTGCGATTCTGGCATCGTCTTGTCGACTCCTGCGTCTCGCTCTCTGCACCTCGGACTCTCAGCATTCTTCGCCGTGATTCATCAGCAAGCGCATCAACAACAGAAAGAAATTCTTATCCTTTCAAGAATACCCGCATATCAAGTGAGTGCCACAACCCCAGCCTACCGCCTGCCTTACAAAGGCACTGACGCGATGCACAGTCAATTATGGCTTAGAGAGTCGTCTTGAGAAGCGTCACCACCCTTCTTGCTCTCATCAGCGCTGCCACCATTCTCGCCGGTTTCGCAATTATTTCGGACGTGCTACGATTCGATGTCGAAGCTCTCAGAGCAAAGTCCAGGGATTGGAAACCCTTCATTAGAAGCATGGTGATTGGCAGGAACCATGCAGTCGACTCTTTGGAGCGCCCGAACAACATTGTTTTCAACCTACCACCATCATACCCAGTCGTTGTGCGCACTCAAACCAGCCGTTGGGAGTTCAGAGCAACGTCTTCGGCATACACTCATTCATCGACGAGAACCACACCAGCCTACCCACGTATGGGTGGTTGAAGACGGCAATGAACAGGCAGTCAGGTGGACAAGGGTGCTGCGTTCCTTCGCTTCGCTTCCGCCGATGAAAATCATACTGCGCGACGAGTAACATTCTTTGATGATAGTAGAAACAGCTCGAAAGTTTCACGAAGGACCAGATCCGTATCTTTCATACATGGATCGCAAACAATTGCATTCTCCAAGAAGTCAAAGTGTCTACGTGAAGCAAACAGTGTCACGAGTTGGGAGTCGACGTGTCGTGTGCCAATTCAATGCAACGTCCTTCTCGCGAACAAGGGTCAATCAGGCCTGGTCTCTTCTCGACGAAGATGAATGTCGCGTGTCCATCCTTCGTATTGAAATTTTCCGGTGAGCTCAGCTGCGTCAGGCGCTAGACGGAAGGCGTTCCGCAAAGGTAACGACGAGGGAATAAATTGGAGGTTTTATTCCCCAGGCGAACGAACCAAGTGTTTGTGTGGAGGGACATCGATAACGGCGAATTGGTTTGATGATTCAATGAGAAATGCTTTCGTGAGCTGGCTGCCCGGGCTGACATCAGATGACTCCATGATGTGAAGGTTGTCGATGACTCGATAACTGACACTTCGTTTTCCTGCACGAGTGTTGCAAGATCGTCGAGAAGATCTGGGGAGCTGCAACAAGAAGACGAATCATTTCTGTATCAAGAACATTTGGAGGTTCGATTGTTTGGCAGGAGAAGCCGACGACTCTCTGTCACCCGCAGCCAATTGAAAAGCCACAGCATGACACAAAGGATTTACTCCAGGATTCATTTTCTGACCTATCTTTGAAGGTAGAAATGAAGACCCAGTCGAGGCTCAACACGCCCTACGCATCTGGCGAGAAAAAAAGAAGGGTTGGGACGCAAACGCAGGGAAACACTTTCGGGAGTGGCCGACGTTTCCCGGCATTCCGTCGCAAGCCTTGAAGTTTTCCAGCTTGGCAGCTTCTTTGAACGTCTGTTATGGGAGTTGAAACAGCACGAACGCACGACAAGTGAGTTCCGATGTTGCTGACCATCTTTGCTGCTCAAATACGAATTGAGCAGTCATCCACCGAGCAATGAGACGTCATCCGCGCGACCGGACAGAGCTCGGTATGGGGCGGACAGCACCGGTTCATGAGCGACAGCGTGCCGGGACCCGCTATACAGGGCGCGAACGGGCTTTTTTCATTTTTCATAACCAAATTTTTGCTCTAGCGTGTCAACGAGCGATGACTACCACCGGTTTCTTACGTACATATATCCAACCCACAGGGCAGCTCATGTCCGACCTGGACTTTTGCTCACCTTTGATCTTTCTTTCAAGCAACTACCCCGCGTGTATACAGGTCGATTAGGTTGTTGGACACGTGCGCCACTACCTCTTCTATCATTGAATACATCTCTTTCTTGCCATCATGTTTTCAGAAAAGGACGTCAATGTTGGCTCCAAAGCCGTTCACGACAAGCTATACTCGAGCAGCCCCAGCTCAATCTCCCACGATGACATCGAGGGTGCACCAGTTCCGGGGACTACAGTCCAGCTCAAGCGTAGACTGCAGTCGCGTCACCTGCAGATGATTGCCATTGGTATGCGATTGGAGCTCTCCTCGCTTCCCAGCATATGCTGACAAGGTTACAGGTGGAACAATCGGTACAGGTCTCTTCATTGGTTCTGGAGGAGCTCTCAAAAACGCTGGTCCTGCCGGCGCATTAATCGCATATGCTTTTGTCGGTACACTCGTTTACAGCGTCATGGTTGCTCTGGGTGAGATGGCCACCTTCTTGCCCGTTTCCGGTGCCTTCACGGCCTACGCTTCCCGATTCGTCGACCCTAGTCTTGGATTCGCCATGGGTTGGATTTACTGGTTTTCATGGGCCATCACATATGCTCTGGAGTTGACTGCTAGTGGTCTCATTATCCAGTACTGGCGCGCAGACCTCAACATCGGTATCTTCATTGGTAGCTTCTGGGCTATCATAACCGCTGTAAACTTTCTTCCCGTCAGCTTTTACGGAGAAATTGAGTTCTACTTTGCCAGTATCAAGGTGCTCACCGTTATTGGATTCATGATCTTTGCTATTTGCATTGATGCAGGAGCTGGACAACATGGATACCTGGGTTTCGACACATGGAAGAACCCTGGAGCATTCGCTCCTTACCTTGTCGAGAACAACGAGGCTGTCGCCAAGTTCGTTGGTTTCTGGGCTGTCCTGATTCAAGCTGGTTTCTCCTACCAGGGTACCGAGCTTGTTGGTATCGCCGCCGGTGAAACTAGCAACCCTCGCAAAACTGTACCCGCTGCCATCAAGAAGACTTTCTACCGTATTGTCTTCTTCTTCGTCCTTACTATCTTCTTCATTGGTCTCCTCGTCCCTTATAACGACGAAGGCCTTCTTTCAGACACCACTGACGCTTCATCGTCGCCCTTTGTCATCGCCGCCAACCTCGCCGGCGTGAAAGTTTTGCCAAGTATCATAAACGCTGTTCTTCTGTGTGTCGTCCTGAGCGCCGCCAACTCGAACGTTTACTCTGGATCTCGTATTCTGGTCGGTTTGTCCGAGCAGGGCTCCGCTCCGAAGTGGATGGGCCGCACCACCGCTCGTGGTGTTCCATACTACGCCGTTGCCTTCACTGCCGCTTTCGGTCTTCTTGGATTCATGAACGAGAGCAACGCGGCCGGAGAGGTGTTCAACTGGTTTGTTAATATCACTGGCGTCGCCGGCTTCATCACCTGGACTTGCATCAACATCTCGCACATTGCGTTCATGCGCGCACTCGCTGCTCGAGGTGTATCCCGTGACACATTGCCTTACAAGGCTATGTGGCAGCCCTGGTTCTCCTGGTACGGAGTATTCTTCAACGTCCTCATCATCCTGACCCAAGGTTTCACCTCGTTCATGCCCTGGAACACTTCGGACTTTTTCGTCGCCTACATCAGTCTTATACTCTTCGCTGTCCTTTACGGAGGACACAAGCTTGTATACCGTCAACCTTTCGTCAAGCCTATTGAGGCAGATCTTGACACCGGTCGCAAGGAAATTGAAGAGATGCACTTTGAGGAGGCTGAGCCCGTTGGTGCTTGGCAGAAGTTCTGGGCCTGGTAAGTCATATCGATATTCTGCTCGTCAAGAATCACGCTAATACGTTAACTTTAGGATGGGTTAATTGTATATTTAATGTTATGTTCATTGCATGGTTGGGTTTGGATCTTTTTGATTTTTCGATTGTTCATATTTTGGGTATACCCTGGTTGGAAAAGTGTCATACATACATTATTTAGATGAGTGACTAGATGCTAGAGATTGACGATGAATGATATCCCCGATTACTTCAACAATCGCTCTCACGATGGTTATTGTCTATTCTTCAAAGGAAAGGAGGTCAGAAGAAGGGAAGCGGCTATTCTCCGGCAAATCTGGTGCAGAAAGCATTCTGAATGGAGGGAGTTCTCCCTCGTTCTCAAGCTCTCCAATGAACTCAGCCAACTGAAGTCCATCGCAATGCACGAACAATTCTAATGAACAGCCATGGCCATAGAGATGGCTCTCTCGAATTTCGGACTGTTGTGATGTCGACTCGATCACGAGCAAACAGTATTGTTGTTTTTGCTATGTAGTGTGCTAGCTCTGCTACACACAATTCACTGGAGATCAATGGTTCATTCTCCTCACTTAAGGCACCTTTCAACACTATACATCGTGCAAAGTACATTTGCTCGAGCTGTGGTACCATCGATATTGAGTGGATGGGTTCCCTTTAAAAGACTTCCTTTCTTGCCAAAACTACCTCATTGAGCAAGTTCTGGCGTGCCTCCCGCATCTGCTCACCATCCGGTGAAAAGCTCCTACCTTCCATTATGACCACTAATCCATACCTTTTCGACTGGTTGTGTTCTGCTACAACCTTACTCCGTACCGTATACCATTCACAAAGTATAGAGTAACAAGCTTTCATATCACATCTTTCCCAGTTTTCGCAGTCATCATGAAAGGCGACGATTTTGCGCTGTCACCCCCCGACATGAGCAGCATTTCTTCCGCGGAATCTGATGGTGACCTTGAGGAATTCTACGCGAGGTTTCAGAACGTCACCAACCTACCCAATTCCCGACCTCTTAATCCAGGACGAAGCAACGAATCTGGTTGGCTAGACGCGATGTATCCTGCAGAAGCAGCAGCACCAGGTCGCTCTGGTCGGACTAACAGTCCACTCGTCGGGCAATCTGATCTCACTGGACAGAGAGTGGCATCTCAATACCCTCTTGCATCGACCCAGCCCTCTCTTCAGCCGCTCCTCCCGTCTGAGAACCCCACAGCTCCTCGTCGTCCGTCACCTCCACTGCCAATCTACCTATCTGGGACTATTCGCGACTATGCTCCAGATTCACGAGCGCCCATCAACCAACGACGTCCCGTGTCAGAAGCAAATGCAGGCCGAACCACCAGCAATCCGCGCTTCCATCGATGGCTACGAGACAACTGGCAGCATACCATTGAGTTCGTCCTACCAGCGGACGTCGAGGAGACCCTCTTTCGGCAATGGTGTGAAGAAGAGAGGCTCGCTGAGCGACAGCAGCAATTCGAGCTTGCACTCTCTCCTCGACGCAATGAGCCCACACTTTCAGAAGACACAGCTGAGGATCCTTACTCGTTTGCCGAGATGGAGAGATATCTAGGTCCTGGAATTGCGGCAATGAGTATCAGAGAGCCTATACAGCTGGACTATGTGCCTCCAGGACCCACTGCTTCGAGAAACACGGCACCTATCGCTTCGATATCTGCCACTACAGCACCTACGACTACGACACCTGACACCGCCATGACTATCACTTCAGCGCCCACAAGCACACCAGCTACTTCTACAGTGCCTTCCACTGTGACCTCTACCACTACAACGAACACCTCCGCAATATTTACCTTCGGACATAACCCTGACCAGGATATTGAAGAGAAGCAACTTGCAGATGATATCTGGGAATTCTAGGCTCATGCCCTGCTCAGGACAAAGGGTATTCGTTTCTCCTTGTACAAAGCCTGCATCATTTCTTCCATAGCCATCGCTTTCTTGTACGCACGCAAGGCTTGATTGATACCCACAAAATCATTCGTTGATTATGCACCCGTGCTCTTTGGATTTCCAAAATGTGACGTGTGAGAATGGACATGAATGAGGCTGTGTCGCCTACCATATGTGCTACTCTCTTTCGTCAAAATATGCATTTACTAACATGAAGGACAAGAAACTGGTGCTTTTCGATAAGACAATCGTTCCCCTGTATTGGACTTTATTCTGCAAAAGCTGTAGAGATGCACGATTCGTACCTCAATTGGAGTCAGCCTCCACTGAGAGCGTAATATCCAGCCCTTCTCTCTATGCCAATCCCAAGAAGACAGTGCATTACTGCAGCCCGGGTAGCTCCACACGTAGTCACGGGAGACGGCTAAAGGTGACAGATTTGGCACAGGGGGATTTAGTGAAACTAAGCTTTTTGCAGTCTTCTATTCTGTCCTGATTAACTAGCCGCCTGATGATCCTGGAAAGAACTATCTTGTACCCAGCCCCTTCCCGTGTCTTGTTATCCTTCTCTTGGGCCTTCAACCGCTAAGTGGCATCCTTCTGGCCTTACTTCACGTGTTCTCCCCTCCACTCTTTGATCTGTTCATCTGCTGTCCCTCTCAGACGTCAGCCCACTTCCACTGACAACCAAAGTACTCCTTGGCAAAATCGATAGTAACACTGCCAGCTTTGCCCTCAATCGTCTTGAAGACGCTCATGCCAGTTCTGACCAAGATGTTATTGTGATGTTTCTCCTCATCGCGATTTCTATGCTGCATAACAGACTCCTCATGCGAAGAATACATCAAGATAGAGCCAACGAGGTTGGGCATGTATAGGTAATCTTTACCACCGCACAGCTCGTCGCCGTACATCATGAGTTTGCGGAGATCGTCAGCGACTTCGTCATTTACGGACTTGAGCATGTTGCAGCAGACACGGTGGAGACGGAGGTAGTCGAAGGTGAGATGCACGGCTTCATTGTGGATGGCAGTGGCAAGGCCGTCGAGAAGGTCGATTGCTTCGAGTTTGGTCTTGCTTGTGGAGATTTCGGTCCACTCGGCTTTTGCCTTTGCCATCTTCTTTGCCAGCAGCTCTGGTTCGTGCTCGCCGGGGAATTCGAATGTGGAGTTGGGGACATGTTTGGCATACATTTCTTTGACCTTGGCCTCGACGGCGACGAGATCAGTAGACAGGGAGTGGTTGTGGTAGTACATGTAGCGGCCGGCGATGAGGCTCGAGACTGGGATGTTCAACTGGACGTCGCGGACATTCTTTAGGTCAACGGCCGTTCCTTCGAATCTTTTGTTTCTTGCGTGGGTGGCGATCGAGACACCCATGCATAGATCAAAACGCTTAGAGCATTCTTGCAAGGTTTTGGGGTTTCGTCCCATGAAGAATCTTGAACCATCCTGGAGTCTCTTGAACACTTCCATATCTTCCCAGTGTGAGTCGATGTTCTGCACTCTCAACGCCATATGCAGATGTGTACAATAGATAATCGTTTTCCAATTTCTGACGAACTTAAGGCTTGTCGTTTGCATCATGTACCTGGCGCCGAAGAGCCAGACTCCACAAAGAACTGGGTTTTGTTGCATGAGATCATGAGTTTCGAGTCGTTCCTCAGCTTCTGTACGGTGTCCGTTGACCATGGTGTCGATCAAGTCGTCGATGATCCAAAACTTGATAGCCTCGTTTGTTTGCTGCAATGCATCGATATCTTTGACATTCATTCGAATATTTGGAGGGAGTTTTGCATGGAAAGCAATGGTCTGATCGAGTGATGCTTTGATATATCTCGCTCCCTTCTGCAGCTCTTCGTAAGGTCGTCTAAGGTCGGGGCCGAGGGTGCGGTGTACGTCAAGAAAGATGCGGGCTGCAAATACGAGCCAAAGATGGATTGGTTTGTCCGGTGCCATCTCTTGAACGCCTCGAAGAAGCTCATCAGCTGGAAGACCTTTGAGTGGAATCAAAGCGGTCAGTCCAGTAAAAGCTCTGCCCAATACTATTCTGTCGTCGCGCATTTTGTCTCTAGGCGACTTGTCGAACCAGCTTGTCGGTGAATCAAGGTCCTCCTTCGCTATGCCAGCGTGCCATATGGATCCCACTTCTACGCCTTTTGACAGTTCATTAAGCATCCAGTAAGTGTCCGCAAAAACTTCGTGGGCAATGTCGTAGACGGCGATATTCACAAAATCGTCACTTTGCTCCCGATGAAAGACATCTTCGCCACGCGCAAGGCAGCTCAAGTAGCAGTACGTGAAGACACACTCGAGATAACCAGTCTCTCCGGTAATATCTGGATAAGATGATTCGTGGTCTTCCTGTAGGTTTCTGACCATCTCGATTGCAGTATTGGTGGTGATGGCGGCAGCGTGCAAGTCAATTCCTTGCTTGTCCTGGTAGAGAATCCACAGTTTGCGTATGTATACTCGAATGCTGTTGATGGTCGCCATAAGAATGCACGTAGCAAGAACCTTCTCACTTCTCTTCGACAGGCGCTCGGCTTTGTAACGAACTTCTTCGCCGGAGATTGCGATCTGGTTGGCGAATCGCTCAGACGGCTGCGACTTGAGAAAGTCCTCAGACGGTTCTTCGAGATCGAGGGCCTCAAAAGCGTTGCGCATGCGTGAGTTGACGCATGGCTTACGACCCGCTGTCGTGGATTGTTTCTTTGGAAGCGCCTGCGCGCTCTCTGTAGCCATGATAGGTTTCAAGATGTCTCGTACACGCTCAAGCACTGATATGAAATGTGCATGGGTATCGTTTCCGTCTGAAGCGTCGTCTGTGTCAATTTGACGGAACCATTCGTTGTGCTTCTTTCGAAAATCGATGGCTCGGTCCAGGATATATGAGAAGTTTGATGGAACCTTAACAACTGGCTGCTGGTACTCTGCGATATGTGATGCCAAGTCTATGAACGATTTGATAGATATGGTGTAGACGCGAGAGCTGAAATCTTTGGTGGCCTTGCTATTGTTCTCGGCGGCAGCGGCTTTGGCAAGCTTGCGGGCTTTTCCTTTCAGTCTTGGTGTCTTCTGAGGCTGCATTTGAGGATCTTGGCTGGTATCGGGTATCGCGGGCATGTTCTCGTCATCAGTGAGAACTCTCGGAGAATAGCCACATCGCTTTGCTGTGGTCGCAAGCCAGTTGGCGACCGAATCGGTGTCGCGCTTGTAAGTCGAGTAAGTCTCCTGAAGAAAATCCGGCAACATGATGTGCTTGCAACCAAGACGATACAGAGGCTGAGCAAGAGAAAGATCCAGTTGTGTTCGAGGCCTTGGTCGGGCAGAAGTTTTTGTGGACCAGTGTAAGAAGGGAGAGCGAGGGTTTGGGTAAAATAGACATAGAGCGAAGGCAGAAGTGCGTATTGTGAAGGTCGAGTGAACGCGTCTCGATCCTTGTTGTAAAGTCTTCTGGTAAACATGCGCGTTTGAAGTGAGCGGCGCGCTTTGTTGTCAGGATGTAAACACAGGATTCGAAGCAAACGGACCAATAGTACGTTCTCAGTCCTTCTGTATGCTTCCCAGAGCAACGTTCCGAATGCATAATGTTCTTGAGTCCAGGCTTGCGCCCATTGAGATAGGCCTTTCAGGAAAGAAAATTGAGCGAAAACCCCACTGTCCCATGAGGCAAACGAGGTCGCTGCAGGTACCCGTAGCCCCACTAGACTTGAACATGCCATGTACAGTTCTTCTCTTCAGCCAACGCTGGTATCGCTTCGCTTTACCAACCTCTTCGGCTGACTCCGATCACCTCCACCATGACTCTTTCTCAGCTTTCTCTCATCTTCTTTCTGTATCTGTCTCGCAGCACGCTCGACCAGATATGCCGGCACTCTGTTCTCGTTCGAATGTCGCTCATATGAAAACGCTTGGTAGCTTTGTCTCGGCATGGCAACTTGTTCTTGCGAAACATGCGGTCTTGGTGTTGCGAAGGGAGAAGCGTGGTGTGGAAGCTCAATCGCAGAGTCACCTCGCGAATGTGCTGCATATTGGTGAGAGGAGACAGGTCGTGATGGCAAAGACGATTGAACATGCGAAGACCGCGATCGTGATGGCAGTGTTCTACTTGTAGAGCCAGACGTCTGAAGTCTTTCGCTGTGTGCTTGCTGAGGCTGTGGATATTCACGATAATCAGTCCTTGTAGGGCTTGAACCAAGCTCCACTGTCGGCGGCTTGCAAGGCATCTCCTGTACCAGAGTTCTTGGGAAGCCGCTGAGCAGGTATCCTTGGTATGCTGCGCCTTGGGTGTCTTCTGCTAGGACCAGAGCTATGGTTGTCGAGGCCATGGAACCTGAAACTTCAACATCAATGTGAGGTATCCTGAGCATGCCGTATGTGACCAGTCTCGACAGCATTTTGTCAGTCAGCTCGACCTTCACATTTCTGTGGGATGTACATCTTGATGTCTCCTGGATGACGAAATACGGCATAAAGCTTACCGAGCTTCGCTTCTTGAGAAACTCGCCTAGTGCCTTCAAGTTGGAAGATCCTTCTTCGAACTTGCAACAAATGTATCCCGTACACTTGAACCTTCCGCTGCGTTGAGGCACCGAACTTAGCAACCTGAAATAGAATGAGCTCGCTATGAGCGAGGAAGCGATATCTCTAGTCATTCGCACCACATCTGGGTCTCGAAGTCTTTGTCTGACGTCCTGTCTGAGTTCTTGGAACTTCTCTTTCGCGTCAAACGGAGGCAACTTGCGCTCGAGATCCAGATTCAATCGGATGTAAGGGCTTGGAAAGTTGCTGTCTCGATTGTCGATGTCTGCCTTGAAGTCGGTCCAGGTATTCTCGGCATCTAGAATGTTATCGAACCTTTGATACAAGGCTCCAAAATTGTTCAACGTACGGCGAAGGCCTCTCGCCTGCCGTGTGGGGCTTTTCGACTTATCCTCGCTTCGAGATACGGAAGAGTGGCGCTGCCTTTTCTCTCGTTCAACATCATCGAGATTCTGGCCTGTTCCAATGGACAAAAGCATGTCTGGATGCTTGTTGGCTAAGTCGGGCCACAAAAGCTTGCGTTCTCTGTTTGCAACATGCACTGGGTTATTGTGGTAGAGCCCTCCATCTATGTAGCTCTTCCCGGTCTTCTGGTGAACAAAAGGCTTGAAGTAGAATGGTGCTGCCGAAGCAGCTGCTGCCGCCTCCCAGACTTCGAGCTCATGCTCAGGATTGTCTGGCCGTACGAAGATTAGACTGTCGGCTGGATGCTGAGAGCGGTTGTAGTTTGCAAGTAACATAGCTTCCTTGCCATCTCCAGATGTGGTCGTCACTGCGACTTTGGTACGAAACTTCCTCAGAGTATCGCTTCCGCCGAAAAGTGTACCTTGACCAAGTGTTTCTTGCAGGGCTTTGTGGAGAGGTTTCGTTTTGTAGAGACTGCCATGGTTTACCAGAGCAGCCTGCTCTAAACCCCATATGCCTCCAAATTCACGCTCGGTAAAAGCTTGATCGCAAAACTTCTCGAAATTTGATATGCAGTATGAGACTGGCCACTGCTTCACGCCTAAGGCTAGTGCGTTGATTCCTCCAGTGCTTGTCCCCACTATTAGATCGAAAAAGGACTGAATGCGTATGTCACAGCCAAGGGCTTTTTCGATTGCGCGCAGGACTTCAAGCTCCACAATACCACGTATTCCGCCTCCGTCGAGCGATAGAATCCGGACGCCTGCGCGCTCAGGTTTGTGTTCGATCTCCCATGGCGGTTCAAAGCTGGTATGTCGATGCAGCGGACAGTACTTCAGCTGCAACTTGCCATGGCCCTTGTCTCCACACATTCGGACGCAGTTGTCGCAGATTACATGTCCGCATGGAAGCGGATGCCGTGGCATCTCGAGCAAGCAGGCGAAGCAACTCGCATGACTTATGAAAGGAGCTGCTGTTCCTAAGTCCGTAAAGAATTCGTAAATCGTGTTGAGATGCAGTCTAGCGGCGATCTCTCTTCTTGAGATTGTTGGCGGCTCTTCATCCAGAGCTTCCCAGTAATCGTCTTCGTGCTCATCAATCTCATCTTTAAGAAAGCGAATCCACAGCGGCTGGTAAGAACCTGCAGAGAAATCTGCTTCGTATCGACCTGTCCCGATGATTTTGTCCTGTGCAGTACGGTGCTCTGCGCCATGAGCTAGCCTGGTTCTTACACACGGACGGTTCAGGCGATCAGAGAAAGAGCATGGCAAGTGGTGGTCGCAAAGTAGCATGTACATGCGTTCCAAGGATGGCTGATAGTAGTCGCTGAACACATCCCTGATCTCTCCTGGTGATCGTTAGCGTATTAACAGTCAGGTATCAGCTCGAATCCTTGCCTCTGCGATTCCGAATACAGTCATAGAAGACGCAAGATGCTATCATCTGTGCAAGAAATTGTAAAATCTCCCGGCCTGGTGTTCCTCGAGGTTGTTGTTTTTGTATCTGTATCGCGAGTCGAAGGGCATGTTCACCAATATTTGAGCTCCGAATGGTTCCAGCTCCACTTTGCCTTTGCAAGTTGCATGTTGGTTGTTTGTTGAGTATATCGCACATCAGATCTCAGTATGAAGATAGAGCCAGCTCAGTGGACAACGACAAGAAGAGTAGAAATACATAAAGGCACAAAGGTAGGGGGCAAGAGGAAGTATCAGCACTTGACCTCTTTCTGACGTTTCGAAGGTTTCGTGAAACCCATTTTAGCTGCCGCGGACGGCGGTCTTGGGCTTCAGCAACCATGTCCTGATGTAACAAGAAGTGGTCCTAACTCGGCAGGGCAGCGAAGGTTACGCGTGAACGTTTCTCGTCAGGCGTCCGGAGTTGCCGAACGAAAGAGACTCCTCGAGTGCGGTAGGGCTGTATTTCTTGCATGAATTGTAGCATTCTCCAACCTTAATTGTGAAGGACGGATCCATGATCCTGGTCGACGGGTGCCTGAGTCGTGATAAGGCGTCTCCGGCTGTTGTTCACCTCAGGTGCGCCACGGGACGGAGTCCATCAGCTCGTGAGCTGAGCACTTGTGCAGATGTTCCGAAAACATCTTGGCTCTCAACACCGTTGTGTTGATTCCGGGACCAAGACTTGACAAACTTGCTAGAAGCCTTGAGGAAGGTCCACTCTGCTTGCAGGCCGAGGGGTGTTACGTATTCGGTCGCGCCAAGGCCCTCACCATACGATCTGGAAACACGATCCCGAGTCAAGCATTTTTTATGATACAAGTACAGTATGAATGTCAGGACGTCAGGGCCTCGGGACGGCACGATGGAGTGAGTTACCAAAAATGCTATGTGTAGATACCTCAAAGGCAGGAAGATCAAGTCACGAGGGCTGTCCACGGGCTGTCGCAAAGACCTTCGGCAATTGGATGCATCTACAGTACTTCAGTACATCTATATGCACAGCGCTTGGAGCAATGCTTGAGGGCAGATGGAATGTACGGATTAGGTCAATGGAAGAGCTTTGGTAAACATGCCCTTGATGCACTCCGCATGAGATGCTCCTCGGAGGCTCGTTGAGGCAGAGTAAGCAGCCATGTGGGTATAAAGTTCAGACGAGAGCCGTCCTGTATTGCATTTTTACCCGTCATCCAAGAATAATCACAGAGCCCAGGCAGGCGTATTGTTCAGCTCGTCACATTCTTCTGACACCCGTCTGCCTCTGAACACAACATTACCGCATGCGCTTCGCCCGCTCGATAGTGTCGAGAAAGAAGTTTTGAAAAGTTGGGGAATCGATTTCGAGTAAGGTATGCTACAAAGGCGAAGGACCATCCATTACGACCCCGACCATGCTCCTGAAAATATATGAATCATTCTCTTTCGTGTGCCGTGTTTCTTCCTGATGCGCAAGTCGTCTTGAACAAAGTTTACTTCTTCTGGGAAGCGAGCTTCTCGGTCTCCTTTTGCAGTTGCTTTATCGTGTCGGCGTCGGCGCTGATGTCACCTCTGTCTGCCTTGACCTGTAGCAAAGTGTGTTAGCTGATGTAGATGATAGGACAGAGGTCACTTGTGACTTACGATGCTCTCGCTGTCGCTGGCAATCTCCTCGTGCCAGTGGCCCTTGCCCTCCTTCTGCTTCTGGATCTGCTCGTTCTTGACTCTCTCGACTTCCTCAGCGCGGCCCTCCTCGTCTGGTAGTTGCGTTAGCTTGCGATGCTAGGAACATTGCTGATCTTTGCTGATTGGATCCGAATGCCTCCAAGTGAAGCATTGGCGAGCGAAAGCTGGGAAAGAACTTACGCAGGGCGCTCTCCTTGCCGACTCTCAAAACGGGTGCGGTCTGGAAAGAGCGAATGGGGGCAGAGACAAAGGCTCTTCTGGCGATGAAGGATCTGGAAAGCATGTTGATTGATGTGTTGTGTTTCTGAAAAGAATGTTGGTAAACGCGTCAAAGGCAGAAAGGCGGAAGAGAGCTTCGAACCTGGAAGGGATTTGTTGGTGGGATTGATTTGCGGAGATTTCTAGGGGAATTGGTTGTTTATGTGCGAGTTGTTGATGTGATGGAGAAGAAAGAAGAGGAAACAGAAAGGAGAAGCAACAAAAGAGTTCGCTATGACCGTCCCTCGGTTGTTCGTTGATCGTACCTTGTCGACTCTCCTCCAATCCGGGACGTTTGTTGACGTCACTGGTCGTAGCTTCCAATTGTCAATCGCGCGATTACGAACTCCATCCACTTGCCGACTATATCGTCCTTGTTTGTGCACGTGTTTCATCAAGCCACTTCACGAGATGAATAAGTTTATGCTTTCAAAGGCTCGATTATACTCTTGTCGGTCTGACTACCTGTGCTGATGGAGATGTCTGATCCCGTCGACTGTGCCGTCCAAATGCTTGTAGGCAGCCAAGCTTCATTCCTGTAGAACCTAAGGCGAGAGAGGCTGAGTCGAATGCTTGCTGCAATGCAAGGTCCCATGGCAGTAGCTGTGCAGCTCGTAGGATTCATCATGTACCAACAGCACCAACACATCACGACTAGAACAAGATCAAATATAGAAGTAGAAGAGCTTGTATTTTTCCGTAGTCCAAACCCGACACCAGCATGATCAAGAGGACCAGTAGTGAGAGAAAATCTGTGAAGAAAGGAAAAGGAAAGTGACAAGAGATACGAAATAGCGAAACCGCAAAAACAACTCCCAGTGTCCCAGAATCTCCCCGACATGTGGTATAACCGACAATAAAGACTCCTCTCGCTCGCTCGACGACGATTGTTGCCAAACCATAACTCAAATAACAAAGACACCGAATCTCCGCCCCGACCAGCCATGAAACCTTTCTTTCCCTGTGTGAGAGTCGTAAACAAGAAGAGAAGGATTGTAAACAGCAGAAGCAGAAACCCAAGCATGCGGAAAATATATGCCTGCGCCCAAAAGTCAAAGAATCCGACTGAATGTGCATCGTGTGGTTTTCGTTCATCCATCCCACCAAGTGTAACACCGTGCGCTTTGTTGCGAAGAACATCAACAAAGGCTTTAAAAAACCGAAAATGCAGAGAATGACCAAAAAAGAAGTAAACCGATTATGCCCTTTTCATGACAATGGTACGAAAACGCCGTTCGTCTAGGATTCCAGAGGGCTCCGCAATCCAGTGGTATATGTGTGAAAGCATCGTAAATCTGTACAGTCGCAGAATTAAAAAAATGTTGTGGCCGTAGAGTCGTCCGGTATTCCAGAGGATGTGCGCCCCACCAGCCCTAGACAAGAACAACGTCGCGAATAGAGTCATGAAAGGGTATTAGTCATTTCTCTACCAACGGCGCTGGTTGATGTAACCCTGCATCTGGCGGGCTGGCGAGACACTAGGGGGAGGGCTTGCGATGACGCGAGTGCTAGGGTCAACAATGGGAATAGCATTGCGAGTGCGCTGAGCCATTGGCTGGTGGAGCTTCATCTGGTTCTGCTGGAAAGAATTGTTGTTGTAAGAGGCAGCAGCAGATGGGAGCAGGAAGGGAGTGGGCTGAGCTTGGTGCTGCAGCGGAGAGGCATCGGGAGAACCAGACGACAGAGATGATCTGTCGGAAGAAGCAGAAGAATGAATGGAGTGAAGCTGCGAAAGGAATAAGTACTGGAATATGATATGATTTTATGCATATCAAGAACTTACATCGTCCTCGGTCAGGAGGTGGAAGGGGCAGAAGACCTCGTCATCTTCAAACTCAAAGCCCTTGGCGGCTTCGAAGTCTCTAATATAGGCGCTGTAGGCAGGCGTCTCGGGAAGCTCCTTGGGACTTCTTTGAGCCTTGAACTGCTGTTGACGATGGGCATTTTGCGCAGAAGAAACACGAGGTCCGCGGCGCGAACGGCCGTGGTGGTTGTGCGAAGGGTGAGGGTGAGACTGCATAGCAGTTGCGTAGTGAGGAGCACCGTAGTGGAAGTTTGACATGATTGCAATTCAAGTATCGATCGGTGGGGTGTCGAGAGAGAAATCCGTGTCCGAAGCTCGGGAGATTGCGGTTGATCGGATTTGGCCGGAAGCGATATATCACAACAATGGGAGAGTGTGAGAGAGTTTGGGGTGAAGAGCGGGTTGCGAAAAGGCGTAGGTTATGAAAAAGTCGGAGAATTGTTTTGCGAAAATGCGACAGGAAAAGAGATGTTGGTGAAAATGGGATGCGAGAGATATGAAAGAGGATGAAGGGTTGTGGGATTGGGAAAACGAGGGAGGCGAAGGAGGGTCGTCTCGGTGGGTGGGTACCCGGCCTTTCGAGGCGCCACCAGCCTTGCCGTTTTCGGTATCGTGCGTCTTTCCAAAGCCCAGACGATCCTCGATCACCACACAAAGACGCTGAAAGCAGCCTACAAGTCACGAGCTGGCACGGCAACCTACCTGCCTATGACGAGCCCTGCACTTGTCTGCCCCCCGTCCCCCTCCTATCTCTGATGTTAGGGACGCTGCTTTTTCGACGTCCTGGCACTCTGAGAGCGTCGGTCGGTCGCGCGGTAAGCTGCAGTGGTGTCGCCGGCGGAGATCCACTCTGTGAACGCATGCACTGCATCATGGTCGAGCGCCAACCGGCTGCATTGATTCCATGCACGCCACAAGTCCACTGAGACAAGGGGAGAGACACGACCGCGCTTGGCGGCATGGCCGTCAGAGTTTCCATCTCCCCCTCACCAATCCCGCCCGTCCTTTCACCGCCTCGACTCGTTCCGGGGAAAGCTTGCGGTGCCAGACTTCTTTGCTTTTCCGCTCGAGCCTTTGGCAGTTCGACTGTTGTTGCAACTCCTCCCCAGTGACACTGTCAACGTCTTTTGATATGGTTGAGGCGGTGTTGTGTGTCTGCCACCGCCATAGCCATGTGTTCATTTGAGCTATGGTGTATTCAGGGCATTGCTAATTCAGGAGCCGCTTGTCAAAGTACTCCTGCGTCGTGGCAGAGGCATGTTTTGATTGCGAAACAATGAACCCCTCGATTTGAATCCGGGGCACGAATGTCAGATTCCATCTATTTCTGCTTCGGCAACTCTTGGTTTCTAGAATCAAAGCATCAGGTGGTGGTACGGACGTACATGTACCCGTAGCCGCTGGGATTGAGCCTCATCAAGGCAGGTGTTCATTGGTTGCTCTTGTTCGGCGTCCGCTGTCTGATCGACATCATCGCTCTGGATGGTTCTAACCCCTGGACTGAACCCTCATCTCTTCCCCTCGTACTCATTCGATCAGTTCTCCTAATGGCCTTGGCTTTCATGAAGCCTTTCTTGCTCCCTCTGCTCCGCTCTCCTCCCGAGACACTCACGATCAATTGAAGCAGCACCCTTTCTGTGACCTCGCAGCTCGCTGCTCAGCCAGGTCCTCGATACTCGTTGCATCCTCGAGGATGAAGCCGACGTCTTTGTGACAGACCGCAATCCTACCAGCACCCCCCACGACAACGAATCAACCTCATTGACCGAGGATATGCTTCTCCTCCCCATACCAACCATCAATCTGCATGGTTTCGAACAAGAGCTTGGACTATCGGTGATGTCGACCGTTTCTGTTACAACGACGGTAACGGCAGGGTGCTATGGCACTCGGACGGTATGCGTTCAACACGCCTTCTGAACACAACAAGCATTGTCACAACACTTGATGTCCATGGCGTTGTGAGAACCAAGCTTGCACATATTCGAGTGTCCCTCTCAACAAGTCAGAAGCGAGTCGTACTTGTTTAGCCATTGACTATCTATCATCTTGCCGTCTTCAATTTGAGTCAAGAGCATGTTCGATAGGACAGCGGACGCCGAACAAGAGCAACCAATGAACACCTGCC
>Ga0181465_100082_pt2 | contig 18986 bp, 16 predicted proteins | sample InSIn3gowninarea_FD_119076 | JGI IMG/M metagenome (GOLD analysis project Ga0181465, IMG submission 119076) | Clean room microbial communities from NASA Spacecraft Assembly Facility at Jet Propulsion Laboratory, Pasadena, California, USA -... ... | reverse complement strand
TATGGCGCACAGCTCGAATCACCCGAGTCCGGCAACGGCACGGACTCGGATCCAGATACGACTTCTCTAGTTGATACCGAAATGACTGAAGTGACCCAGATACAAGGCGCAGACCGAAATGATCCTTATCGACTCAAAGAGTCTCATCCTGTGCTCATTACCAAAGAAGGGGTGTCAAGATATCTGGACAGGTATGTTACTCCATTACATACAGTTGTGGTGTTCTGAGTGCTCGCAGTGCTCTGTGGTCCGATGTGGGATACGAGGTAAAGCTCTTACCATCACAGTTGTGTTGAGTGGATCTAATCCTCACACCATTAGTTTCACCCCTCCGCATTCGATGGCCACGATGGACCTACCGACGGTGCTAATGTTCACGAAGGCGACAACTTGGCGGAGCAGAATGGCCTGCTACTTGGCAACTACCCCAGAATCGAGAACCTCGCAAACCTTCATATTCCAGTCCATGTGTTGCCGGCGTTACAAGATGCGTACGCTGATCGAATTGATCCTTTAATGAAAGTTCTACATCTTCCTACCTTCTGGCGCTCTCTGGCGGATGTACTCCAAAATCCTTCGAATGTCTCGAAAAGTTTGGAGGCATTGGTTTTTTCGTTCTACCTTGCAACAGTCAGTATTCTGGAGGAGAGCGAATGTCTCAGCGTGCTAGGAAACCGGAAGTTATTGCTGTATACACGCTACCGATGTGCAGCCCATCAGGCTTTGCTGAATGCTGGGTTCTTGTCCACTTCGAGTCCGATGACTCTCCAAGCTTACGCATTGTTCATGGTAGGCAGCTTGTAGTAAGCTCAATTTTGTCGCGAGGCTAACCAAGCTAGATGGGTCTGAGGAATCACTATCGACCAGACACTCTCTACATGTTGTCAGGAGTTGCTGTACGACTTGCACGCAAGATGGGTCTTCATCGGGATGGATCTTCTCTTGGCCTCTCCCCATTCGAGACGGAGATGCGCAGGCGACTCTGGTGGCACCTTGTTCAGTGGGACTTCAAATCAGCTGATATACTGGGCACAAGACCGTCCATGGATCTATTCTGCTGCGACACTAAAATACCTCTCAATGTCACTGACGAAGACCTCATTCCCGATATGGTCGACCCACCGCCAGAGCGCAAAGGTATTACTTCTGTGGTCGTGATCTTGATCAGATGCGAGATCATAGAGTTTTTGCGCCGATTCTCCTCACCATCTGCAGGTGAATTTAGTTGGGAACTACTCAGCAACCATGACTCCACAACTGCGATGAAAGACAGTCTGATCAGCGAGGCCGAGGATCTCTTGGAACGAAAGTACTTACGATATTGTGACCCGTCCAATTCTCTTCATAACCTGGTATCGATCATGGCCAGAGCATCAATATGCAAAATGAAATTGGTTGCTCACAACCATCGACGAGGAGCTGACAGCGGAATCACGATTTCCCAGAGTGAACGGGATATCGTCTTCACAAATGCATCGAAGTTGTTGGAGTACGGAAGTATGGCACCAGGCAACTCACAATTGGCGAAGTACTTGTGGCATACTAGTGCAAGCTACCTCTGGAACACACTTCTCTACGTGCTCATCGAAGCTCGGCACCGCAAGACTGGTCCACAGGTTGAACAAACCTGGCAGTTGGTGGGAGTGGTGTTTTCCAAGTATCCCGAGATTCTCGAAAAATCTGGTAGTGCCGTGAATGCAGCCATCCGCAAATGGACATTAGAGGTCTTCGACGACTACCTTATCGCTATGCGAGACGCGAAGCTTCCAGAACCAGCAATACCAGAATACATCACAATTATGCGACGTCACTCAAAGCCACTGATTGAGAATATGTCTAAGCTAAACAATCAAACAGCTGCCACTCATATTGAAACAAATCCCACGAGCTATTCCAATGTCCAAACTCGAAAACAGGACGGAAACTTACCGACTGATGTCGAACCTCTTGAATCCTATGACTTCTCGAACATTTTATCTTTCGAGATGAATCCCAATGAATGGTCACAGTGGGAACAACTGGTTGCTGATCAGGGCGAATTTCTCCCAGGTTGATAGCATTGCAAAAGCACGGAGATATCTCGATATTAAGAGATAGGGACATGAACCCACTAATCTACCGCAACGGCATACCCACTGAAGAGCATGCTGAGATCGGAAAAGCTTTGTATTGACAAGACGTAATACTCCGGTCAAGGTCTGGTACCTAACAGACCGTGCTACAGCATTCATTACAGACTGCAGTCTCCATCTGGCGTTGCCATTGACCTCCTCACATTCCCTGTCGCAAATCAAACAGAGCCTCTTCGAAATTTATGCTTGCTTAACACATACGATATTGAATTTCGGTATCCTTTGCTGTCATAATTGAGTTGAGATACATTGTCACCGAGCTGATTGCAGGAGCTTGGGAGCTTGGTGTACGGAATTTCAAGCTTGAGAGGTATGTGCCCGACAGAATTATGAGCCATAACGAGTCACACAAACAGCAGACGGTGTCAGCGCTGAATGAAATTACGGAGGTGGTTACCTCACTGATAAACCATGGCTGAAATATGCGGCACGGCGAACTGGTAGAAGCTCTACCTATTGTCAACAAGGACTTCCAATGGGCGCACTATGGAGTGTAAGTAAACTCTGCGAAGTGAGCCTGCCTCATTTTAGCGGTAGCAAAATGGCCGCTTGTTGTAAGCTAAGTCCCCCGCATGGTTGCAGAAATTGCTTGGCGTACCGGAGCTGGCGCGGCCACTTTGTTCGAGGGAAGCGCACCAGCTTACGCAAAGTGTTTAGCATTTACTTTGGCGTATTTAGGCAGGCGCACTGCAGCGGCTTTATCCTACGCTACTCCTTCAACATTGCCAGTCAGGAACTGTACTATCTAAATAATAAATGACGTGGTCGAGAGAGTCTTTGCTGGTGAATCAGGAGTGTGAAATCGTTTGGCCATTCTGCTACGAGTGACTCCATGCCCCACGCGATCGAGAAGTGATCAATGACGTTTCAGCACGAGTTCCAAATACTTTCTACTTGAGCCTCAATTTTACTGTATGCCTTTGCAATTTTCTCGAGTCGGGTGTAAGAGCTTCACAAATCTTATTAAATTTACATCTAGAAGAACTATTACAGTAAACATGCCCGAGCCGAAAACTGTACGATGGGGCATCATGGGTCAGAATCCATGAACACGACAACGGCCATGTGCTAACCGCTACTAGCCACTGGTGGCATTGCCCAAACCTTTACCAAAGATCTACTCGTTGATCCAAAAACTCGAGGAGTCAACGACATAGTACACGCGGTAGCAGCCGTCGCTTCGTCATCTTCCAAGGACTCGGCCAACAAGTTCATCACCAATTATATCGAAGGCAAGCAGGGCGACTTGAAAGCTACAGCTTATGGCTCCTACAACGAGCTCGTCCAAGATTCTAATGTGGACATCATCTATGTCGCTACTCCCCATAGTCACCACTATCAAAATTGCAGATTAGCCTTCGAAAACAACAAGCCAGTCCTGTGTGAGAAAGCACTTACAGTCAATGCAGATCAGGCAAAAATCCTGTTTGAAGAAGCAAAGAAACGTAATCTCTTCTTCATGGAGGCAGTTTGGACACGGTATTTCCCGTTGAGCATTGAAATCAGAAAAGCAATTCAAGATGGTAAAATTGGTGAGGTACTTCGAGTCAACGCAGATCTATCAATCGGCGAGATTCCTGAAGAATCATTCGATACAGGTCATAGAATGGTCAACAAGGATCTGGCTGGTGGTGTGTTGCTAGACCTTGGTATCTATTCTCTCACCTGGCTATTCCAAACCATCTATCACACGTTACCGGCAGAGAAACGACAAACGCCCAAGGTAATAGGAGTGGTCATGACACCTGAACCACGCACAGGAGCAGATGAGGCCACCACTATGCTATTAGACTTTCCCGTCAGTACCCCAACCGGCAAGAGCAGGGCGCATGGTATTGCCACTGCAGGACTGAGGACACATTTCGACCACGGTCGAGACACTAAGCAAGCAACACCTGCTGTTAGAATATTCGGCGACAAAGGAGAAATACAAGTCTTTGGAGCAATATATCGACCGAGCAGATATCGAATCACGTATGCAAAGGATGGTGATAAGCAGCAACCGGACGAGGATAAGACTTTCGAATTCCCAGGAGGTATTCATGGTATGTCATGGGAAGCCGATGAAGCTGCACGATGTTTCTTGGCAGGTAGGCTGGAGAGCGAATCTATGCCATGGTCTGAGTCAATTACCATCATGGAGACTATGGATGAAGTTAGAAGACTCGGTGGTTTGACATATCCTGAGATTATCGAAACAACAAAGTATCCAGTGGACATGCAGGCGAAAAAGTCGGGACACGTCGAGACTGTCAATAGGATGTAGTGCAATGCAAATGATCGTTCTGTCAATATGCTGTGGCCATACACGTGCTTATAGCTATCTCATTGTAGAAAGCTTCACAACAGCCAGAAATATAAGCAATCGAAGTGACATCTCCAACCAATTACATGTTGGCAAAAGCTACCTCTCGCAAATCAAAAGCCAGATGTTGAGAAAGCCAGTTTCACTTACTTTCACGAGCCAAAAATGGTGAGGACCAGCCACCATATTTCGAAGTTACCAAGTGGTTACTAGGGTGAAGTCTGGCTTGGCATGAATTTTTTTCCTTCACCGACCTCAAACTTCCTACAGCATGGATAACTGATCTCGTGACAACATTACCTCATTCACCTCGACCAGAAATCCTAGTCGGTTGTATCTCGTCGTCTTTAGAGATATTTCCTCGCTGTAATACTATCAGCACTCTCATTCATGGCTGACCAGACTTTCGACGAAGGTCAAGAACGACCTCGTCGTCAACCACAACAATACCCACAACGTTCGTTCGCTTCCAACAACTGGCGCTCCAAGGATGATGCTGCACGCGCTGAAGGTCAAGAACGACCACGTCGATCAGAGCCGTACCAATCTCGTAACAGTGCTCAATATGGTTCTCCACGTGGTCAGCAACAGGATGTTTCAGGCACGAGACTCTACGTCGGCAACCTCTTGTACACCGCTCAAAAGGATGATATCGCAAGTTTCTTTGCTGAGAATGGATTCACCATCACCAATGTTAGTATGAGCATTGACCCCGAGACTGGTCGTAACCCAAGTTACTGCTTTGTCGACTTTGAAAGTGTCGAAGACGCTTCACGTGCCATGTCTGAACTCAACGGAAAGGACGTTATGGGTAGAGCAGTACGCATCAACCCTGGTGTTGCGAAACGAGCTGGTGAAGGAGGTGCAGCACCACAGACCAGGACATACAACAACCGTGGTTTCAGAGGTGAAGGACAACAGCAAGGTAAACCAATTCACACACCTCTCCACAGCCAATATACTAACACGCTCTCAAACAGACAGCTACAACCAATCTCCATCCTACGGCAACAACCGCTACAATAACCGCAACGAAAACGGCGCACCATTCCACACCACCGTCACAACCAGCAACGACGCATCAACAGGCGGCAGCGGTAAACGTTTATACATCGGCAACCTCCCCGCCATGGACCAACCCTCGGCTGAAGCCGCGATAACAGACCTCTTCGCCCCGCTCAACATCGAAGTCTCAACCATCTCCAAACTCATCGCCCCTCATGAATCCAAGCGTGAAATGCCAGGCGACCACCACTACTCTTTCGTCGAGCTCACTCGTCCAGAAGATGTTGATAGCGCCATCGAAGCTCTAGACGGCAAGAACCCGGGTTGGGGCACTGAAAGTACGCTGCGAGTTAATCGGGCGAGGGAGCAGAGTCAACGATCTGGACCGAGGGGAGGTGGGTTTGGTGGATACCAGGGACGGAGAAATGATGGTGGTGGGTTTAGAGACTGGAGACGTGGTGGTGCACAGGAGGGTCAGGGTGATGGGGAGATGCAGTAAATTGGCTGTCACTCCGTATCTAATCATCTACTCACAAAACGGAGCCAGGTTGTAGGAAGGATTGGCAAGGCTAAAACTCACGACTTGCAAAAGTATCGATGAAAAGAAAGTATGAATTGAAAGAAGTCAATTATTACGAGCTGTATGACATACAGCATCGACGTGTCATATCCGATCAGATGTCTATCTCCTATCCTGCATTCTCTGTCTGATCAGCTACCAGTGATATACGTAACATGCATAGAATCATTAACCCGTACAGATGTGCAGCACTACACCTACCAGCAAGACGGTGTTTCTAACCCACGCAAAAGTCCGCTTGACAGGTAGACCACATACCAAATGTATTGTTACTAAGTCAGCGACGGGAGCAGCCAGACTGCATGTAGCTTGATAGAGGAATTCAGCACTAGCTAGACAAGTATTGTAGGATCTAGGAATGTGTATCTTAATCCATGCTTGGTATGTACTACTGGTAGTAGTAGGTCAGGCATATTATCCACCTTCGTATAACGCGTGTATATAGCAAAATGCTTTGCAATTGTATTCACTATCTCATTCACCATGTGTCGAGCTCACATGTTTCCATGCTCAGCTTCTCCACCATCAGCTATCGTGTTTCCAGTTCCTTCACATCTCTAACGCTTTCATCACCATGCTCTTCTCCGCTGGAGTCATGATCACTGGCTTCCTCAAATCGAGCACTGATCGTAGCTCGTCCGTGTTCACTCTGGTCGTTGACTCCTTCAGCCCTGCTAGCATTCAAACTCTCCTCCTTGCTCGGTGTGGTTGTAATAGCTTCATCACTGGTTTCTTCAATACCAGTATGTCTCAAGTTCTGTGGGGTGGATATCAGCCAGTCTTCGCCTAGATGTTGTTTGTACTGCTTCCTAATCTTTTCTAGTGAAACTGAGGTGTTGGGAATATACCGGAACTTATCGCTGGCGAAAGTTTCGTCTTCTTTTGCAATTTCGGAAGGTGTGGCCATGGATATACCACTGTCTCGTCTTGTGCCGGATAGAGCATCTTCCCAGGCTATGCCAGTCTTTTTGACGAACATCTTCTTGAAGGCATCGATGGCGAATTCCCAGGTACTGCCTTTTGGAGCGAGGGTGATTGGTTCAGCTTGGATGTGGCCTTTCTTGGTGAATAAGGCGGTGACAGCGTAGGTTTTTGTGGTCGGAGGCGGAGGCTGACTGTAGAATGAGGTTTGTGAAGCGGTGGAAGAGAGTGGAGTAAGTTGTTGAGCAGATGATTGGGATGAGGTTGTGAATGACTTGATCGTTGATGGTGAAGTATTCGGAGTAATCGTTGCTCGTGAAGAAGTAGTTGGCACATATGATTCGTAGAGCTGTAAGGAGTAAGCGAATGGATTTGGAAGACTGACACGACGCAGTGAGTAAGAGTTAGAGAAGGACTCAGGTTTGTTGTTCGACTCGTAAGGCAAGACTGGGTAGGCGGAGAACGGAAGGTGTTGAGGCCAATAATCAAGGATGGGATTTATCTGATATCTGGCGAATTCGACGTTGGAATAGGTCTGAACAGGCATTGATTTGGCAGCCCGATTTCCATGATCGTTGGACGGCTGCGGCGTGCAATGGCCATCATTGATCGTGTCAATTTCTGGGTCCCAATATGGCCGTTCGAAAGATTTGCAGCACTGTTCATCCTCGAGGTAGTGGAGGATTGTTGTGCTTTTGTTAACTTCGAACCGACTTCGGGAGGGTGTCGGATCAGTGTATTTGCTGTCATGGGAACCAAATGAGGCATTTGAGTGATTGTTATGCCGATTTCTTGCAAGGGGACAGGAGTGCTCCCGAGTTGAAGGCTGATAAAAGTCTCAGCCACGTTGCCAACTGCAGGAGCATGTTGGGTGTGATTCAAGGGTGAAACAATATGAAGACATGGCATAAATTCAGAGATTTGCTTACTTTCAATTGATAGCTTTCTTCAATGCTTGTGAAGACATCATTTCTGACCAGCATGATAAGGTATGTGAAATTATTGGCATCGGTGTAGGGCCGATAGCCGGCTGGTATTGCATCAGTCTCAAGTCCAGATACAACAGCAAAGGAAGAAGTAATCTCACCAAGGGCCATGTCCTTCTCGAATCTCAGACATGATTTGTCAAACGTGATACCTGCAAATGATCATTAGTACGTCCGTATAGTTGTAGACGAAGTGGATCGGTTGTAGTGGTTGCCGCCAAGAACTATTCATTGTAAGAACATACCACACTCAAGAATATCTTTTATTCTCTGAATTCTTTTGTTGTTTCCCGTAGCGGATTCATTCAATTCAAGCAGGCCACCTAGAGTAGTAGTTTTGTCTTTCGTAGGGTCTTGATTCGATGAGTTGTCATTATCATCGTAGTCAGACTGGCTTGGACGAGCATCAGCGATGCTGAGTGTCTCCTCCTCCTTCTTCTTTCTGCTGTTCTCCATCTGTTTCTGCTTTCGTCGTTTCTCTTTGACTCTCTTAGCATGTGGTACTTCCCAGGCGTACTTCGTATTGCTTTCATCGAGTGGTCGACCATGTACGCTCATCAGGCTGTCCTCCAACCAATCAAACTTGACAACGTAGATGGTGCCTTTGCGTCGCGCTGTTCGAACAGGATGATCTGACAAGAAGTCAACTTAATGAATGAAGAGCTTTGCTCCCTAGGTGTACCATTCTGCCAATTCTCACGCCATACACGTTTTGATACCACATAATGGGTGACATCGTTCGTAAGCTCTCTTACTACCTTACCACCACGATTTTTGACCCAATCTTCAATCTTGTCGTTCTTTTTGGCAGGGAAGTCATTAGTGTGGCAGATCACGATCTTGCCGAAGGTGTGCTTCATAGTAGCGAAACGATAACGGAGACTTGAAACTATGTCAGACGTGTGGGGTGCACTCGAAGATCAAGTATCCCGGCTCATTGAATAGTCGGAGACGAATATATACTGTAGATTAGAAGGAAGCAAAGACTTAGAGGGAATGAGCTGAAAGATATATTGAATGGATATTGCATGGTATGTTCTCTTCGTAAGCAAAACAAGCACTTTGTGAGAGGTCAGTCATGGCTGAAAGTGGCCAAGTGGCCGAGTATAGTCGGACATTGATGTGAGATGGTTGAGGAGATCCTTGAGAGCAACTCGATGTTTTAAGCGCCACGATCAAAGGGACCCACGGTACGATATTTTGATGTCGTTTGCCCTCTCTGCAGAGGACTGAAAAGGTCTTCTGTACCGACATACCATACTTCAAATTTGAGTTTCCATTATCATGAGTTCAATTTTAGTCTCCACAACGGCTCTGATAGTGGGATGGTCGGCGAACGAACCAGAGTCCTGGACGGACTCAATAAATCGGTTCTCCGACTTTTGCCTATCTCCAGAGGGCATCAGTCGACCGACGAGTAGTATGCGCACTCGATGAGGAACTCGTGGCAGCGGGCTACCCTTCGAGTAGACAGCAGAATACCACATTGGCCTATTGCTTGGCAGCACTGACAAAAGCCGCAATCTTTTTCAGGTCCTGCTTTCCGTCGGTTTCGACACCACTACTCGTGTCAACTGCAAGGATGTTATCACTGTAGGGCTCTAGTTGCTGAAGTACATTCTGCACATTATCGGCAGTCAGTCCACCAGCCAGCATGGCCTTGACGCTTGAGTCTTTTTCAAACAACGACTTCAATGCTGCGCTATCTAATTGCTTGCCTGAGCCGCCAGCACCAGCATCGAGCAGTGACAACGCTTGATAGCCTCTGGCACTGAAACCTACCTCACCAGGGGAGAATCGTCGTATGACTGGTACAGGTATGCTTCTTGCCCATTCAAGTGGTTCTGAACCATGTAGTTGTACAACGTCGAATCCGAATTCCTGTACTTCTCTGATGATCGTCTCGAGACTAGCATTCAGAAATACTCCCACTAATTGTGCCCTTTGGGGCCGAACAAGTGACCTCAGGTTGTACTCAAGGAAGTCTTCTGCTCCAACATGCGGCGGTATTGATGGCATTTGCTGCTTTCGAACACTTTTCTTGACGATGTTCGCGATTTGGTGTACGACATCATCCTGAACGAATCGTGACCGTCCAGGTACTCGAATAACACCTATGAAGTCAGCACCAGCATCGACTGCAGCTTGTGCAGCTTCCGGACTTCGTGTGCCACAGATTTTCACAGCTATCTGAGGTTTTGATTTTGTTATTGGAGTTTTTGGTTCTCCTAGCAAGTCGGCGATGAATGCAAGTGTGTCTGGAGCTCGCATCAAAGCTTCTCCTACAAGCACACCTTTGACACCATCCTTCTTGTAGGCTGCCACATCTTGCGGACCGGATATGCCACTAAGAGCGCAAACGATTGTGGATGATGGTACTTGATCCATTAATTTGCTGGTTGTACCGAGGTCGACTTCGAAGCTCGTCAAATCACGATTGTTGACACCAATGACTTGGGAACCAAGCTCAACAGCGATCTTCATCTCTTCGTGCGTATTCACTTCAACCAATGGTTCCATACCCAAACTTTGAGAGTACTTATACAGCCTGGCCAGTGTCTGAACATCTAGCATCTTCACGATCAGCAAGACGGTATCAGCACCAGCTAATCTTGCTTCCAAGATTTGGTATTCTTCAAAGATAAACTCTTTTCGCAGCACTGCCGGTCGATTTGGCATGCTTTCAAGGCTTTGCCGGACGAATCGCATGTCTTCGAGGCTACCCTTGAACCAATCAGGTTCTGTTAGGACTGATATTACCGAGGCCCCAGCTTGGGCATATATTCGAGCTTGCGCAGGGGCACAAGCGTTGATTTGAATCATACCTTTTGATGGAGATGCTCTTTTGATTTCTGCTAGTAGCGCGACAGGATATGTTGATTGTCTCACACGGTCTGGGAAGGAGATCTGCGGAGGCGCGAGGCCAAGGTCGTATGCTGCTTGAAGATCTTCGGTTCTTTGTGAAGGGATGAGCTTCTGAGCAGCGACGAGCTCTCGTCTACGAGCATATATCTTGTCTAATATAGATGCCTTTTTGCCTTCGACACCATTGTTGGCGCCGTTAGTTTGAGGTGTTTTGTTCTGTGCCTTCCATGTTCCACCACTCATCTTGAGGAATTTTCGTAGCATCATTCGACCACTTTCCGTAAGGATACTCTCTGGATGGAACTGTACACCTTCCACAACATACTCCTTGTGTCGGACACCCATGATGACACCTTTCCCACCGTCGGCGCCCTTTTCGATCCAGCTCGAGACTTCTAAGCATTGTGGAAGGGTAGGATGTGTTCCCGCAAGTGAGTGATATCTGGTAACTGGCATGTCCTGGGGAAGACCAGCATAGACACCTTGGTCATCGTGTCTCAGTGGCGATGTTTTCCCATGCAGCACCTCGCCTGTAACATCGACTTTCCCTCCAAATACTGAGATAATACACTGCTGTCCCATACACACACCAAAGATTGGGATCTTGCCAGCGAAATGGCGGATAGCATCTTTGCTTATTCCGGAGTCAGAGTCAGGGTGTCCAGGTCCAGGTGAAACAACCAGTTGTGTTGGCTTCTTAGCAATAAGCTCCTCGAGTGTAATTTTGTCATTTCTGTATACGGAGACGGTGGCTCCCTCTAGAATGAGATATTGGTAGACGTTCCATGTAAATGAATCATAATTGTCGATGAGGATGAGGTTCGTAGCGGTATCGAGTTTTGGTACAGCTGGAATGTCGAGACGAGAGTGATCAACTAGTTCTGCGGCGGGCATCTTGCTCTGCGTTGTGCTCGAACGAGGTTGCAGAAGACCTGCACTTGAGTCACTGCAACTCGAAGTATTTATTTCACCGCATTCACCTCCCCCACGGGCTGCACAAGCACCGATGTTGCAGCGGCCCCATTTTTCGCCTCTGGTCTACTCCGATTGGCTTGAACTTTGACGCGTTGTTCACGTCAATCGTCAACCGCGCTCTGGCTTCTGCGGAGTTGACACAAATGTTTGTGGTTGTTTAGGCAGTACTGCGCATCCACTTGTAACCACCGTCAGGCTTATGAAATTTCCTTGCGGAGATTCTGGGTGATCAAGCAGACGCAATGGCGTCGCTGGGTAGGAACTATCTGCCCGACCTTCCCAGAGTATTTGCGGGAGAAGAGCAAATCCAGTAAGTTTACGGTCGGTCGCTAAAGATAAATTGCTAACTATTGTAGATCATGGTTCAACCTTTCCGAACATCTCCTGACCTGTACGAACGCTGAGTTCGACCCGACTTTGTTCGCCGGTGAAGATTGGCAAGCTCACTTCCAAGCTACATCCCCCTCCTTCCGCAGTCGATCAGATGAAAACAAAAGATTCGAAACGAAGACCGCCGCCATAAACATCTCTCCTACGTCGGACAGGCATTATGACCTTTCGCAGATCAAAGGTGATGCTATCTGGCTTAGCAGCGAACTAGATGTCGATTCCTTCGAAGCTCTTCGAATCGTGCTCCTCGAATGGCAGAATCGTCCCTATTCACATTTACAGTCTGGATACTCCGAGGCCGAGATCGCCAGCCTGCGAGAAGTATACGGCTCCAACCTGGCATTCGAGACGGAGTTCCAAGCGGCGACTTTCAGGTTAAGAGCAGAGGATGACTTCGTCACTGAGACGGCGAGACGACGTCGTCAGGTCTTTACCTACTTCCGTGAATGTCTTGGCCTTACCAAATCTTGGCTAGCTTTGTTGGACGACCGAATCGCTAGCATACAGACGAACACCAGTCCACCCGATGTGGTATCGAACTTTGAACAGTGCGTCGATTTGCTGAAGAGTAGAGTTGATGCTCTGACACAAGGGCCGCAGTGGGCAGTGATTGACGATGACACAAACTATGTCTGGCAGGTTGGCCATCTCTATTACATCGACGCATTGATGGAACTCGTGATTGTGGCATGCCGGATAACTCCTGACATTACATTTACAATTGTCAGAAAATGGATGCAAACCATGGCCAACGTGGGCTTTTTCAGTGATCTTGAGGCCAGCCCTCTACTACCATTGAAGCAGGTCCATCGACTTCAATGTCTCGTCGCGCTTACGTCAGTAGCAGTTATCGATCCCGCAGGTATCATAGCGCAGCTGGACTTACCATCACCACCACAAGCTTGCTGGCTTTACGACACGGAGACCGTAGCTGACCTTCAAACCGTGCTATATGATGCTACGAGTCACTCATGCATACAGGCAATACCAGCAGCCCTGGCCTGGTCTTTGATACTGCAAAGAGTTCAAGAGAGGGCGGAAGCATTGAAGGAAGGCAGGGATAGTCCCATCCTACACAGAGCAATTGAAGGAACGACAGCATACGACAGTACCACGGGCCGACGGTCATCGATTCAAGTTCCTTCCCAGCAAACCTTCTACGATGAAGTGCTGGACGCTGTGCTAATGACGCAGCTCGATGATGATGATCCCATCCGCACACTGCGGAATCAGTCGCTGGATCTGTCGAATGTGTCGGAAATCCTCGTAGCGATGGCCGAAGATCTAGGTGTCACAATAGCGCCGGCGGTGATAGCATCTCGAACGCAAATCCTGCAAGAACTGGTAGCAGCAATTCTCGATGTATTCCCTGGCCGATATGGACCGGATATCCTGCTCCCTCAATTTGCCATTCTTACGCCAACACGACTCCCAGCGCGACCTGAGCTGGACGATTCATCTCTCGCATGCACAACTTTCCTCAACAACTCATTTCTGATCGATAACGTTCTGGATGTTGCAGCTGCTCGATTCCCGCATGAAGCACTTCCTTTCCTGAGACTGTGTCGGCTTCTATGTAGAGCTGATGCCTTCGATGGTGCGACACAATACATTACATTTCGGCTCAAATCTCTGGCTTCCTTCACACATGCGGCAGATGGACCGTTTAACGACAACTATCATACAATCCGGGAGGATGAGAATTTGAACATGGTCGAGCTTGAACAGAATTCCTATGCTTTTCCTCGAGGTGGAGGACACCTACTGACACAAGGTGGACACAGTGGCCCTATAACGATGGTCATCCCTGCCGGAACTATGGGAGAGGTTGTCTCAGATTCAGCTGTTCCCATCATCCGCTGGCAACATCAATACTCCGGGCTGAACGTGATTGGAGAGTGGCTGGAATTACACTACAACGGAGTTCTTTACGCAGTGCTTGCGCCACACGAGTCGTCCACTGATGTGTCGGCGGAGATGATTATGCTGCTGGCAGAACTGCTGACTGCGACCAATGGTGCTCAAAACGTGGTATCTGCAGCACGCGAAGCAGCGATCGATACAGTGCTCGAAGAGGCAAGTGCGAGTCTCAGCTTCGGTGCTAGCATAATCAGTCTTATTTTCGATATCCTCGAGCAGGAATTGCAGATTTACCGACGACGACCAAGCAGTACAATGGACACGAGCATTCTCTGTGCTTCAATATTCTTTGCAAAAGCTCTCTTACAGGTACGACCATCACAATTCTGGTCGCATATCATGAAAACCAGCATAGTGAACACGCATGGAGGTGGTAGCTTACTGTATGCTTTAATGAACGGCATCGAAGCTGTTTCCGGCTCTGCGCCTGTGACAGAGAGGATTACTGAGCTATACCGAGAAATGATCGATGCTGCCATTCGCAGACCAATGGACATGACTCGCAACTCACGGGTTACTTCTAGATCCACTTTGAATTTGCTGAACAACAGTAGTAAGATGTTCGAAGACGCACTATACGGTATCACCTACACTATGCTCGAAACCTTCGATGCGATACCATCATGGAAAGAGCTACCGGTTGAGCAGGAAGACTTCATCGTCAGCAATTTGACCAATGCATTCGAAAAACTCCTGTACTATAGATATGGTGTTGGGAGAGAACAATCAACATTGACTGCATCTTATTATCGTGCTGCTGAGCTCACCATCAACCGACTCAGACCAGAAACATCGGACGATGCCAAACACGGAGCTATCCTGCAAAATATCTTGCCAGCAGCAAAGGTTGGTGAAGCCTTCGAAACAAGCCGGACAACTAACATGCGTTTGTCCTCACTGTTTGCTCTCGCCACGACTGTGGTTAAATTTGCCAAGCAGGAAGCATCGCCTCAATCCGGATTGGAACCGTGCTTGCTTGATCTTGCAGGAGTCCTTGTCCGCCATGTACCACTCTCCAGTCGAAGACGCCACCCAGCTGCTCGTCTGCTGTGCTCTTTACTCGAGTCTATATCTGATCAGAGACCTACCTCACTCCTTTGTCATCTTGGATCTACAACGTCGATATCGTTACTCAATCTGCTCGCTGCATCAGTTCTATCTCTTGACGCATCAGCAGCTGCTACTGCCTGGGAACTTTTGACCAAGCTATTAGGCAGAGATCAGCAATGGTTATCAATGGTCGTTTTGACCGGAGTTGTGCCAGAGAGGCAGTCAAGATCACGTGAAGCTCAAGCTTCCTGTGTGTATCGTGGCAAGCTCATTGTTACTCTAGCTATGGAGCAGATCGCTCAAAGAGACTTCTGGGAACACAAATCTGACAGGAGGGAGCGCGACCTTGCGTCTTCAGTTCTGCGGTTTTTGATTGCAGCACAACAAAATTGGTCATGGGCATCAACCTCCATGACCACCACTCCGAGTACATTGAAAGCTTTGATTGATTACATCACAAAAACAAACCCTATCAGCACCGAAGCAGCTTGTCACCACAATCGAGTTTCAGCTCTAGCAGTTGATTTGGGCTCTATTGTCTTACAGCATGCCAAGTCTGTTCGGGATATCTCGTTAATGAAGGTCTTTCAACCATTGGTGAAGTGGTTGACGACTCATGCTATCGACGTGGCGAATTACAATACATCACTACACACAAATCTATCCAAAAATTTCGCCAACAAATTCAGCTACAACATCTCAAACTTCAAACGTAGTGAACTGATGTATGCCGATAACGATGGCTACTACGACATCAATATGGCCAATGATGTATTTGGTGACGACCCATCTTGGAGGCCCGAAGGTAGACATGCAGATCGGTCGTACTCTGCGGAAATGGTTCGTGCCAATGAAAACCTCAACGTTGTCGAGTCCGAACTGGTCCTTCTACGAAGCTTTCGAAACTTATGTATAGAGCATGCCGCCTTCTTCGTTCAAGACTCTTCCGTTCGCATTACGATGGCTCATATAATCCAACGATGCTTGACCGCAAACAGCACTCCTTACCCTACTGAGCAGATCTTTGACAATCTTCTGCAGTCACGCGCTGAGATAGCACTGGCTTTGATACAACGACTTGTGGAAGCACACGCTCATGGCTCCGATTTCCGCAATCTCTTAGTCCCAGCATGGAAGTCTGCTCTTTATCGCAACGTTGGTTATGAAGCTGCTATCACGAACGACGACCTGCATTACTGGCGTACGACGCTTTGTACCGTACTGCTAGCTCTTCAATTCCACATAGGATCAGGTTGGAAACCGCTTGCAAGTGTATCAAGCACTCCAGGAGAGTTGTTGAAACATACGGAGCATGTCATCTCTGAGATTATTGACATCGTGACTGTCGTTATAGGTAACGGTCTTACGAGTGTTGTCACTGCAATACTTGATCAGAAGCAGGCAGAGATGCAACACCGATCCGTGAAGGAGACAATAGATGTTGAAGTGAAAGACATCACCCTCGTCCTCAATACCCTTGAAACCGTTCTTCGAATGTCTCGTCTTCCAGAATTCTCCAATCAGATGTCAGAACGATTGCTTTCGACTGGTGCACCACAAAGCGCCATCAGATTGTACCTATTCTCACATCTTCTTACGGATATAGAAACCGGAAATGAGCCGATTTATGCAGTTCTTGCCACTCGTCTCATGGTTTCCTTCTCTACATTGCAGCAGGTTGCAGAAGAAATGGCCGTCGAGGGTGTGATGAGCCAGGTATTGACAGCACGAGTCACACAAGCTATCCAGAAGACACAAGATGGAGTTGGTCATCTCGATCAACGACCGCATTGTCCGGTGCTATACTCGACTTGGAGTGGAGGTATCTTGCCATTGGCCCTCAATCTGTTGCATGCTGTAAGAGCACCCATTGCTGCAGAAATCAGCACTTTCATCAACACATTTCCGGAACAATTGAGACGGATCAGTGCAGGCTTCAAAGCCAAGCCAGACGAGTTCATCACGCTTGCTGCGGCGAAAGAGGTGGCTGCCTTATCCTTGATTAGCTTTGTGCTTGATGACTATCGACAAGCTGGTGCCAGTGTCGGGGTCGATCCTACGATGGTCTTACCGCTTGCTGGATTCGACGAACACAAGAAAAGTGTAGTAGAGGACTTGAAAGAATTGATCGGGCTGAAAATGGATGTACTCAAAGCCAAGATTGTGCCAACCAGTGAGAAGGAGCTTGCCTGGCATCGAGAAGACAAGCTTGTGGAAAAGGTTCTGGCAGAGCTTAAAAGTGCTGTTTTATGCTTAGAGACAGAGGCAATGGATGGAGACCAGTCTTAATCGTAGTCTGTCTGGTTTGGGTTCATGAGTGTTGGACAATGATGGTCGGAAAATTGATGGGCGTTCATGGTGAAGCTGGAAGTTGAATACCATGTCTTATGCGCACAGTAGCAGAAGATGTGTGAAGGAAGATACCCTGAATGTAGAAACCAATGTTTAAACGTGTCTTGCTAACAACACTGTACTTTTGTACACTGGTACACTGTACATTTCCTCTCTTTAACCTAAGAATCGTCTGTAGAACACCTGCAAATGCCTCGTGGGTATCATAACTCATTCGTTTGGAAGACTCCTTTCCTAATGCACCCCTGTCGCTATTTGAACCATATAGTTCAGCCTGTCCAAAAATGCAACAAACAAGCAGCTCTGGTATTCGTTTACAAGTAATCCTTCTTCCTCCCCGTCCTCGTGTACTGCGTCAACGCCCACTCAACCTCCCCACCACTATCCTTCTCCAACGTGCCCCCCTTGATCTCAAAACACCGCATCGTCATCCTCGGTCCCACCTCCGCCAATTCTACATCCCGATAGCCCGTCTGCACAAATACATGGTGTCGGACTTCGATGCTATCTTCGACGTTTTTGAACGTGATTACCCTGTTGCCTACTTTGTGTGGGCCGTCGCGCGGCGGGAAGAGGTGTTTTAGGATTTGGACTATGCGGGCTCCGAGGCGGGTGGTGAAGTTTTCGAAGATTAGATGGGGGTAGGATTCTGAGACTGTGCCGCGCGAGGCGTTGGGGATATCGGCTCTTAGCACGACGTTGTGCAGACTGAAAGATGCGGTTGGGCCGTGGGGCAGGTGGGATATTGTTAGGGCTGTTGGGGTGCCGCGGTGTTCGTGAAGAAGGATTATGTCTGTTAGGGCTGCGGACTTGGCGCTGCTGAGGAGGTTGGGAAGGATGGTGTTGCCGCGGTTGAGGCGAATGCCTGTCGGGAGGAGCAGGCGGATTTCTTTGGAAAAGGTGGCTAGGCGGGTGCTGGGACTGCGGGACGTGGTTACTAGTGGTCTTGGGTCTTGCAGGCCGGAGAGCATGGAGTACTCGTCGTCTAGACTGTGTTGAGCTTCTGCTGTTTCGGCATCGAGCGATTCATCGTATTTGTAGTCTTTGCGGAGTGATTTGTCGTTTGCGACGGATTGGTCGAGTGGTTTGCCGGTTGCGAGGGACTTTTTGAGTAGGGAGCGTTTTTCTGCGATGCTGGCGTCGCGGAGTTGGAGGGCTCGGCGATGGAGATAGTCTCTCCTTTCGCGCGCTTGTCGGCGTAACATGATGAGCTTTTGAATTTGCTGGACTGCGAGAACGCTATTACTCTCTTGAGGATGTCTTTTTGCGTTGCGATCAAAGAAATTTGGAGCAAATTGAGCAAATATTTCGAGAAATCACGCAAATAAGGCAAACATTCGTGCGCCGCAGTGGCACAAGCCATCTTCACTCCGAATTGTAGGCATTTCCTCACCTTGTCCTGTACAGTGCCTCACGAAGCATAGGTGCCTCATATTGCTTAAGGCACATTTTCTTCGTGGTTCTCCCCCCTCTGTTGTTTCTCTGTGCTTAACGGCGTCTGCTGG
>Ga0181465_100266_pt1 | contig 18989 bp, 17 predicted proteins | sample InSIn3gowninarea_FD_119076 | JGI IMG/M metagenome (GOLD analysis project Ga0181465, IMG submission 119076) | Clean room microbial communities from NASA Spacecraft Assembly Facility at Jet Propulsion Laboratory, Pasadena, California, USA -... ... | reverse complement strand
TTGATAAAATAATTGAGTACGGTAAAGAGCTACTGGCAAGGCCGATTGAATTACTGGAAGGCATAGAAGAAGTTATTGTTCAATTGAAAGAACGGTACAAGTTGGTGGTGGCAACTAAAGGCGACTTGTTAGACCAGGAGCGAAAACTAAGAAACTCGGGTATAGAGCACCATTTTCATCATATTGAAATAATGAGCGACAAGCAGGAAAGTGATTATCGTAAACTTATCAAACACCTCGATGTAAAGCCCGAAGAGTTTTTAATGGTCGGGAACTCGTTAAAGTCGGATGTGTTACCTGTGCTTAACATTGGCGGTCATGGCTACCATATACCATATCACACTACCTGGGCTCACGAAGTAGTTGAAAACACAATAGATCATCCAAATTTTAAAGAGCTTAGAAACATTAAAGATATTTTGCCTTGCCTGCTACCATGAAACACTTTTTAGATTTAGAGAACTGGAATCGAAAGGATCACTTTAATTTTTTTAACCAGTTTGAAGAGCCTTTTTTTGGTGTAACCGTACAGGTAGACTGCGGTGCAGCCTATATTGCGGCAAAGGAAGCTGGCTGTTCGTTCTTTTTATATTACCTGCACAAATCGCTTATAGCAGCAAACGAAACAGAGCCTTTCAAATACCGCGTAGCTGACAAACAAGTAATTGTATACGACCAGGTAAATGCCTCTGCTACCATTAATCGACCTGACGGCACGTTTGGTTTTTCATACATTGATTTTTATCCCGATCTAACCACTTTTATAGGGGAAGCGCAGAAAGAAATTGAACGGGTAAAAACGAGCAGCGGATTGGTTCCGGCTGTTTCAGGCGAAAATGTAATTCACTATTCATCTATCCCCTGGTTAAATTTTACGTCGTTGTCACACGCACGCGCCTTCTCGTTTAAAGACAGCATTCCTAAGATTTCCTTTGGAAGAATGACCGTGGATAACGGAAAGCGAATTATGCCGGTGTCAATACATGTTCATCACGGTTTAATGGACGGTTATCATGTAGGGCAGTATGTTGACTTGTTTCAGCAACTGCTGAATAAAAGATGATTTTTTTGTTGACAAACAGTAGTGCTCTCTTCAACATCGTTGTGTCACTCACTTGTGCTTGTAGATACCCTGTTCACCGAGCTAACTGCTGCCGATAGTTCAACCAAAAAAATATACTAGTAATTCGTCTCTTGTATGAATAATTAATCCTTACATTCGTTGAAACTTTAGGGGTGCCTGTCTGGCTGAGATTATACCCTACGAACCTGATGCAGATAATGCTGCCGAAGGGAAAAGTAGCGCAAGCTTCAACTTTCGCCATTCCTATAGTTTATTAATCTTCATTAGGAATGGAAATAATTTTTAACAATCTCACTCAACAGGTTCAGGAAGAAACTTCTGTACAAATTGTATTGAACAATTTGATAGGAGAAAATTTAAAAGGTATTGCCGTAGCGGTAAACCAGGTAGTTGTGCCAAGGGCGCAATGGGCAAATCATATCTTAAAAGATAGTGATAATGTATTGGTTATAAAAGCAGCACAGGGGGGATAGCCCCAAACCTCACCCCAAACCCCTAAAGGGGCTTTCTAGAACCCTTTAATTTCTAACTGTTTTAATAAGTAAGATTCTAACATGACAAATCTTCAATTAAAATCAATAGCACTCCCATAAAACTCTCCATCTCAAAATTAATTCCATGAAAAAAGTTGACAAGTCGCCCGAGCAGCAGGCAATCTCAAGTGATCCTTTTCCGGGGTCAAGGAAAATTTACGTAGAAGGTAACCTGCATAAAAGGGTACGGGTTGCTATGCGTGAAATATCGCTATCACCTACTAAGTTAACCGGAGGCAAAACAGAAAGTAACTCATCTGTAATTGTCTATGACACGAGCGGACCTTACACAGACGTAAATGCTACTATTGACATAAAAAAAGGACTACCTCGTTTACGCGAAGAATGGATACTCGAGCGGGGAGATGTGGAAAGGTTGAGTGCAGTTTCATCTGAGTACGGGCGGGAACGTAAGGCAGATACCACATTAGATCATTTACGTTTTGAACATATAAAAAATCCATTACGTGCAAAGAGCGGAGGAAATGTAACGCAACTGCATTACGCTAAAAAAGGGATTGTTACGCCTGAAATGGAATACATCGCCATCAGGGAAAACCAGCGGGTTGATGCGTTAAAATATAAATTGAACGGGCATTACGAGCTGTTAACGCAGCAACATCCCGGGCAAAGCTTTAGTGCCAACACGCCAAAAGGTTATATAACTCCCGAGTTTGTTCGCGACGAGGTAGCTGCGGGTCGTGCTATTATTCCATGTAACATTAACCACCCTGAGCTTGAACCAATGATCATTGGCAGAAACTTCCTGGTGAAAATTAATGCGAACATCGGTAACAGTGCAGTAACCAGCAGTATTGAAGAAGAGGTTGAAAAGGCTGTTTGGGCTTGTCGGTGGGGCGCAGATAATATTATGGACCTGTCGACCGGTAAAAACATTCACGAAACAAGGGAGTGGATCATTCGTAACTCGCCTGTGCCTATTGGTACCGTGCCTATTTACCAGGCTCTCGAAAAAGTAAATGGCAAACCCGAAGACCTTACCTGGGAAATTTTCCGCGACACGTTGATTGAACAGGCAGAACAAGGCGTTGATTATTTTACCATTCATGCCGGCGTTTTGCTTCGCTATATTCCGCTTACTGCCAAGCGTTTAACTGGTATCGTTAGCCGGGGTGGATCAATCATGGCTAAGTGGTGTTTGGCGCATCATAAAGAAAACTTCCTGTACACGCATTTCGATGAGATCTGCCAGATCATGAAGCAGTATGATGTGGCATTTTCTTTGGGCGATGGTTTGCGTCCTGGTTCGATTGCTGATGCAAATGACGAAGCGCAGTTTGCCGAGTTAAAAACACAGGGCGAGCTAAACCAGATTGCCTGGAAACACGATGTGCAGGTGATGAATGAAGGTCCTGGTCACGTGCCTATGCACCTGATCAAAGAAAACATGGAGAAGCAATTAGAGTATTGCAAAGAGGCTCCGTTTTACACTTTGGGACCGCTGACTACCGACATTGCTCCCGGTTACGACCACATTACTTCGGCAATCGGCGCTGCTATGATCGGTTGGTATGGCACTGCCATGCTTTGTTATGTAACTCCGAAAGAGCACCTTGGTTTACCGAACAAAAAAGACGTAAAAGATGGAGTGATCACCTATAAAATTGCTGCTCATGCTGCCGATCTTGCAAAAGGTCACCCCGGTGCACAGTACCGCGACAACGCGTTGAGCAAGGCACGTTTCGAGTTCCGTTGGGAAGACCAGTTCAACCTTTCGCTTGATCCCGATACTGCCCGCGAATTTCACGATGAGACCCTACCTGCTGACGGTGCCAAGGTCGCTCACTTCTGTTCTATGTGCGGACCAAAATTCTGCTCTATACAAATAACGCAGGAGATCAGGGATTTCGCCGAGCAAGGTATGCAGAAAAAAAGCGAACAGTTCGCCGAAACCGGTAATGAAATCTGTCAATAATTTTTTTGTGGACCCGGCGGAAGTTTATCTATTAAGCTTCCGTTGCGTCGCACTCTTGTACTTTTTGTTCTCTATGCGGCTTTTAGGGAACCACAGAGACAGGGAGACACGGAGTTGCACAGAGCCTCTGTGTTTCTCTGTGCCGCTTGTGACTCTGTGGTTAAAAAAAACAAATAATGCTAATAGTAATTTCCAATCCATCACCTATTGAAAATGAAGCAAACATCATCAATGCATTATTTGAGGGAGAATTAGAAATTTTACACCTAAGAAAGCCAGAGGCTACTGAAGGTGAAATAAGACGCATATTAGATGGAATTAATGCTTCTTATCATCCAAAAATTGCTTTATATAACCATCATCAAATAGCAAATGAGTATGGTTTGAAGAGACTGCATTTTACAGAAGCTAAACGACAGGAAACACTCGAAGAAAAGTTGATTGAATTAACGGAAGCAGGCTTTACGCTATCAACCTCAGTTCATTCAATAGCAGAGTATAAAGAATTGCCAAGCGCATTTGCTTTTACTTTTTTCAGTCCTGTTTTCAACAGCATCTCGAAAAGTGGCTATGTTTCATCCATTCCGGAAGATTTTGTATTTCCTGTTGAAGTAGGTAAACCAAAGGTGATCGCATTAGGTGGTATAGAGGCAAGCAATGTAAGGCAGGTTGTGAAAATGGATTTTGATGGAGTTGCAGTTCTCGGAGCGATTTGGCAAGAACCGAAAGAAGCATTGAAGCAGTATAATGCGATTAAGAAAGTATGGCTGGGTGAAAAGGTCGAATAGAATATCTACAAGTACAAGGGAGTGGCACAACGATGATGCTATGAAAAACAAATGTCCACTCCATAAAAACAAAAATATTAATGATGTTTAGTAAACTACAATATATATCACAAGGCAAAACTGCTGAAGAGCAACTACATAATATTCAGGAAGCACTTGATGCAGGTTGTGACTGGATACAATTACGGTTTAAAAATGCTCATCCAACTGAGCTTCGCTCTTTGGCTGAAAAGGTGAAAGCATTATGTACTGAATATGAAGCAACGCTTATTATTAACGATCATCCGGAGATTGCAAGAGACATAGACGCGGATGGTGTACATGTTGGTTTGCAGGATATGCCGGTTGGAGCGGTGAAAGAAATAGTAGGAGATAAAATAATTGGCGGTACGGCAAATACTTTAGAAAATGTACTGCAGCGGGTAGCGGAAGGTTGCAGTTACATTGGTTTAGGTCCGTTTCGTTTTACTACTACGAAGGAAAAACTGAGCCCGATATTGGGTTTGGAAGGATTTCAGAAAATCATGGATAAATTAGCTAAGCGTGATATACAAACGCCGGTGTATGCAATTGGTGGTATATTGATAGACGATATAGCAGCCATACTGCAAACAGGTGTTTACGGAGTTGCTGTGTCAGGGATTATTACTCATCATCCGGAGAAAATGTATTTATTACAACGGCTGAGTGAATTGTTGGTGTAGATGATACGTGGTTTGGTTTATTACAAGCGCCTAGTGTGGTAGCCCCTAACGGGGCAAAATAAATTGGATTAATGATTGTGCTACAAATAGGTTGCCCCTAACGAGGCAAAATTTTCATTAACAAAAACAGGAATGGGACTGAAAATTTATTATGATTTTAAGTGACAGGCGGCTTAAAAGAACACATAGAAACAGCCCCGTTTAGGGGCAAAACATTTGTAGAAAATAAGGTATTTTATTCTTAGTTGCCCCGTAGGGGCTACCCTTAAATAAACGTCTTGGCAAAATAAATTAAAGCGATTGTATAACGCCCTTTTTATAAGGGGAATGAAATAATTTTCATGATTACATACAGATAAAAATAGCCCCGTTAGGGGCAAAACATTTGTAGAAAATAAGATATTGTATTTTTAGTTGCCCTGTAGGGGCTACCCTTAAATAAACTTCTTGGTAAAAGAGATTGAAGCGATTGTATAATGCGGTTTGTATAAGGGAATGAAAATAATTTTCATGATTGCATGACAGATAGGAATAGCCCCGTTAGGGCAAAACATTTGTAGAAAATAAGACATTGTATTTTTAGTTTGCCCTGTAGGGGCTACCCTTAAATAAACTTCTTAGCAAAAGAGATTGAAGCAATTGTATAATGATGTTTGTAAAAGGGGTGAAAGTAATTTTCATGATTCGCCATCATTATTATCATTGTCATGTAAGGGCTACCAAAAGCAAACGATAATGCCAAACACGTACACTCAATTGCACATCCATTGTGTATTTGCTGTTAAGTTTCGTAAAGCTGTAATTGACGTTACGTGGGAGGACCGATTACACAAATACATTACTGGTATTATTCAAAATAATAATCATAAAATGCTTGCTATAAATTCTGCCTCTGACCACCTGCATATGTTTGTTGGACTGAATCCTAATCAATCCATTTCGGAAATGATGAGGTTAGTAAAAGGAGATAGTTCGGAATTTATAAATAAAGAAAAGTTTACTAAAAGTAAATTTTCTTGGCAATCGGGTTATGGTGCATTCAGCAATAGCCATTCCCAGATTGATGGTGTGGTAAAATATATTTACAATCAAAAACAGCATCATCAAAAAAGAACATTCCGGGAAGAATATTTTCAAATGTTGAAAGATTATGAAGTTGAATATGACGCCAGATATATTTTCCAGGAGTTGTTGGATTAATAAGATGAGATGGAATTATAAAGGCAATAAAACGTTGTGAAATTACATTCAAACTAAGTGCAGACATTAGATTAATAGTAAGGGTGGAAATGTATATAAAACAGGATTTGATAATAGGACTAAAGACACAATCATGCACAGCAGATGAACGGATTGCGAAGCAACAATGATGCTATAAAAAACCAGGGTTGGTACCAAAAAACAAACAATCAGACAAGGTAAAACATTTATATGAAGCAGTTAACCATAGCAGGTAAAATATTCGAATCGCGTTTATTCTTGGGAACGGGCAAGTTTGGGTCGTCAATTGAAATGGAAGAAGCCATATTGGCTTCAGGATCTGAAATGGTTACTGTCGCTTTGAAACGCGTAGATCTTGAAACAGAAACAGATTACCTGTTGTCGCACTTGCAGCATCCGCATATCAACTTATTACCCAACACTTCTGGTGTTCGCAACGCCAAAGAAGCCATATTAGCCGCACAACTGGCAAGGGAAGCGCTGGAAACAAACTGGGTTAAACTGGAAATACACCCTGCCCCAAAATACTTAATGCCTGATCCTATAGAAACCTTGAAAGCCACTGAAGAATTGGCAAAGCTTGGTTTTATAGTGTTGCCTTACATACATGCAGATCCGGTATTATGCAAGCGTCTGGAAGATGCAGGAACAGCAGCGGTAATGCCTTTAGGCTCACCCATTGGAAGCAATAAAGGATTAAAAACATATGACTTTTTACAAATAATAATAGAGCAAACCAATGTGCCGGTAATTGTAGATGCAGGCATAGGTGCACCATCGGATGCAGTCCTGGCAATGGAAATGGGAGCCGATGCAGTATTAGTTAATACAGCAATTGCTGTAGCTGGTAACCCGGTACAAATGGCTAAGGCTTTTAAACTTGCTGTTGAAGCAGGCAAAATGGCTTTTGAAAGCAAACTGGCAAATAAAGTACATCACGCAATTGCATCAAGTCCACTAACTGAATTTTTACATGAACAGTTTTAGAGAAGTTTTTGACCAATACAATTGGGATGACATCCAACGTAGCATAGAAGCCAAAACAGCAAAAGATGTTGAGGCTGCATTAGCCTCACCGCGCAGAACACTGGAAGATTTTAAAGCCTTGATATCGCCTGCTGCAAAGCCATACTTAGAGCAAATGGCGCAGCTAAGCCATCAGCTCACACAAAAGCGTTTTGGTAAAACGATACAGCTTTTTGCACCCTTGTACCTAAGCAACGAATGCAATAACATTTGTACGTATTGTGGCTTTAGCCTCGATCATAAAATAAAGCGTAAAACTCTATCTTCTGGTGAAATATTACAGGAGATTAATGCAATTACAGAACATGGTTTTGATCATATTCTTTTAGTAACGGGCGAATCTAATCATACCGTGCATGTTGATTATTTCCTTAATGCTATGAAGCTGATCAAACCTCATTTCTCAAATGTTTCTATAGAGGTTCAGCCGTTAGACCAGGATGAATACCAACTACTGCAACAAAATGGACTGTACTCTGTTTTAGTATACCAGGAAACTTACCATAGAGAAAAATACAAGGACTATCACCCCAAGGGAAAGAAATCCAACTTTTATTATCGACTAGAAACACCAGACAGAATTGGCAGGGCAGGAATGCATAAAATTGGGTTAGGTGTTTTGCTCGGTTTGGAAGATTGGCGTACAGATACCTTCTTTTGTGCTTTGCACTTAGACTACCTGCAGAGAAAATATTGGCAGACCAAATACTCAATTTCGTTTCCAAGAATTCGCCCGGCTGAAGGAGTTGATATTTCTAACTGGCATATTACTGATAAAGAGTTGGTACAATTGATTTGTGCTTACAGGTTATTCAATGAAGATGTTGAGATATCTATCTCAACACGGGAACCAGAAAACTTCCGAAATCATTTAATAAAACTTGGAACCACCACGATGAGTGCAGGCTCAAAAACAAACCCGGGAGGATATAGTGTTGATGAAGATTCACTGGAACAATTTGAAATTGACGATGTGAGGTCTCCGGCGGAAGTAGCTTCGGTTATTGCAAAAGCTGGATACCAGCCTGTTTGGAAGGATTGGGATAAGGTGTTTTAGTAGGGATAATAGAAAAAATAATTAAAAGCCTTGGCGTTTAAGTGACACCAGGGCTTTTATGTTTTAAAGCGATAGACTAGAATACAATTCCAAAGTTTATTGAAACACCGCCTTTTCTTGCAGAACTTTTTATGCCAGATCCTGCTAACGATGCTTCATTATTGAATTCGTAGTTGGTATACCTAACTGATACAATTGGTGCAACTTTGCCTGTGCCTCTTACACCTAACCCCGTACCAAAGTAAAAGCCTCCTTTGTTTTCAACACGCTGCTCCGCATAGCCGCCACCTGGTAAGGGTACCAACGCGCTGTAAGTCTGGTTGTAGAAGCCGTAGCCTGGTTGCGCTGTAAAAAATACCTGCGATCCTTTTGCAGGTGCAAAGAAATACCTGAAGTCTCCATACACTGGTATGTAAGGGTTCTTTACATCTTTAAACTTTAAAACTTCTACACCTAAACCAATTCCTGCCATCTTACCGATTTTAACACCGGTGTTTACTGCACCTCCGGCATTGTATCCGCCTTTATAAAATCCAAATTGTGGAGTGATAGATAAATACCCATTGTTTTTGTTTCTCCTCTGCGGAAATGATGCAACGCTGATGAGGCAATAGACGAGGATCAAAATCTTTTTCATGTAGTTAGTTTTATTAGAAGCAAACATATTAATTGTAGTCAATAAAAACTTAATCAATTGCCGTTATGGGATTTCGTAAGGTCGAACCCAAATTGTGTGAACCCGAAACTTGGTGACGTCCTTAGCTGAATAACAGAATTGAGATATCACTTTTTATTTGAAGTAGAGTGAACACGAATCCCAACTTATATTACGCCCATGTAAACTAAAAAAGCCCGTCTCCCGACAGGCTTTTTTATAAATTTTTATTACTATTAGTAACTGTAAATCATGTCATAATATTCAGCCGCCATACGATTGCTGTCAAACTTAAACCGAACATCTCTCATACCGTTCTTCGTTATCTGTCTCCATGTATCATGGTTGTCATAATAAAGGGGCAGAATCTGGTTTTCAAGGATGTCGTATAGGTGGTTTAGGTCATGTTCATCTTGTTCCTGAACATGCATGTTTTGATAATCCGCCTGTGGAACAACAAAACCATTGTTGCCATGATTTACAAACTCAGGAATCCACCCGTCGTCTGTACTAAAGTTCACGGCACCATTCATGCAAGCCGTCATACCACTTGTTCCTGAAGCTTCCCGTGGAACGCGTGGATTGTTAAGCCATATGTCTGCACCTTGCTTAAGACGTTTACTCAATGCAAGCTCATAGCCAATCAGAACAGCTACATTTTTATAGCCCTTACTTAAATGTACAAGATGGTTAAAATCAGAGATCGCAGGATAATCAAGCGGATATGGTTTTCCTGCCCATATGATCTGCACAGGGTATTTTGTGTTAGATGTAAGTCGTCTGAACCTTTCTACATCTCTTGTAATTAATTCTGCTCTTTTATATCCGGCAAAGCGACGAGCCCAAACAATAGTAAGAACATTTGGATCGAAAAGTTTCCCTGTTTGGTCTGCAACAATTTCGAACGTTCTTTTTTTCAAGTATTTTTTCCTGTCATCAAAAAGCACGTCGTTGCCTTGCTCCATATAATTGTACAACTGCTTATCCGACCAGTACAACCAGTTTTGGGCATTGGTAATTGATAAAATAGGGCAGATGTTTTCATAGTTCTTCCACATGTCGCGGCTTACATGACCGTGAAGCTGGGAAACTCCATTTGCTATTTTGGCAAATCGCAGAGCAGCAAGAGAGTGATTGAAAAGATCATCATTTATTCCTGTAACCTTTCTTACTTCATCCAGGCTTAGTCCGCAGAAATAGCTCATGCTATGACAAAGATAGATGTCGTGTTTTTCGTTGCCTGCTTCCTCAGGAGTGTGAGTCGTAAATACAAGATGCTCTTTTACCTGTTCAACATTCTTAAACTTATTAAGAAGGTAGTAAGCAGCAGAGACACCATGTGCTTCGTTTAGGTGATATTTTTCAGGGCTGTAATTTAATTCATCAATCAACTTTGCTCCACCAACTCCCAACAATATAAATTGTGCAATTTTGGTAGAAACGTTACCATCATACAATCTGTGACAAATAGTTTGAGATATATAGTCGTTTTCAGGAAGATCAGTCGATAATAAAAATAAAGGGGCACTATTAAAAACGGTTGGAGCAAGGTAGTAAGCTTTAACCCAAACCGGCGAATCATGTATTAAGATCTGGTATTTAATACCAGTATCTTCAAGGTAACTATAAATCTTTTCCATCCAGGTTACCTGTAAACTTTGATCCTGGTTACGGGCCTGGTCGTAATAGCCATACTTCCACAAAATCCCGACTCCTATAAGATTTTGGCGTAATTCATATGCACTTCGCAAGTGTGAACCAGCTAAAAATCCAAGACCGCCGCTGTAAATTTTTAACGGCTGGTGGATAGCAAATTCCATCGAAAAGTAAGCTACCCTCTTAGAATATTTCTCATCCACAGGGTAAGGAACCGAATAATTTCTAAAGTTCATAGTTGTTTTTATGTAATAAGCGTTGCAATATAAACGTAAATATTGTAATTAATCTACATTATAGAGCAACAAGACTTAGGATGGGTTGTAGGGTTTGATTATTTTTTTGACTTTTATAAAAATTACTTAGAACGATATCTACTTCTTTTTTGTTGCGGTAGTCTTGGTTTCTTTCTTTTTGGTATAAGTATCGTCAAAGAAACATTTTATTCCCCGATAGTTTCCGCAACTACCTGTTTCTTTTACTTTAACCTGGTTTCCGGAAAAACTAAAGTTGAGTACGCATGGGTCTCCTGGACCAGTAAAAACTCCATCTTTCTCTGACGTCATTTTAAATTGCCCTTTCAATTCTCCACCACACAAATCTTCTTCTCTGCCATTTGTAAATTGTACAAAAAAACGATACTCATCCAGCGCGCTGCCATCACGAATGATAAGAAAGTTTTTATCCCCCTTCGCATAGTTGCCACTGTATTTATACTTTTTTGGCAAAGTATCTAAATTATTAAGCACTGCAGTTTGTGCACTTCTTTCTTCATTGGTTTCTGTAAGTACCGTGGTAAAAATGCCTACATTATTAAATGCATATATAGTTCGGTTGTAGTAACTATCATTTTTAACTGTCCATTCTTTATTAATAACAATAGTAAGTTTCGCATCAATAGATGCCGTAGTAACACTTTCATCTTCGTTACTAACTACAAGCGGCATGCTTACTTTAAACATGTTTTTATCAAACACGGATAAATAAACGGCAGACCGGGTTTTGCTATTTACAAGGGTAGCGAAATAAGCTTCTTTCTGGTTCTGAATTATTTTGCCGATAGGATGGATGGTAAACTTTCGGTCTTTGCCAAAAGGGGTATTAAAAATACTGTCAGGAACAAACTGTGTAAAAATCTGGTAACTTATGGTATTTGTGTCGGCGAACTTTGTAAAATTAGTATCAGACACAATAAAAGGTAGTTTGAGTTTTTCATAAGCTTCGTAAAACTCGTCGGTTTCAACATGTTGATCTCCTGTCAGTGACTTTTTATTGTTTTTGCAAGAAAACAGAGTTATCACTATAACAAGAGAAACTATGTATTTCATCATTTTTCATGGTTTAAAAAAAATAAAATTAGTCATTAAATAAATGCAGCCTTAATCATTTTAAAATGTAGCAGTAAAGGACATATTATAATTTTTTTTAGATTTGTCTAAAATTAATTTTAAGCAGGTATGAGTTTTTCAACAAGTGAGGAGAATTATATAAAGGCAATCTACCACTTGCAGCAGCCAGAAGGCACGGTTACAACGAATGAATTAGCTGCTGAATTACAAACTAAGCCAGCGTCTGTAACAGACATGCTTAAAAAACTTAAGACAAAAAAGCTGCTGCATTACCAGCCCTACCAGGGCTTTAAGTTGAGTGAGCAAGGAAACAAGGTAGCCTTAAACATTGTTCGTAAACATAGATTATGGGAATATTTCCTGGTGAATAAATTAGAGTTTGGTTGGGACGAAGTGCACGAGATAGCCGAAGAACTTGAGCATATAAGCAGTCCTGTTCTCATTGAAAAACTAGATGCTTTTCTAAGTTTTCCCAAATTCGATCCACATGGTGATCCCATCCCGGATGTAAACGGGAAAATGGAAGCCCGTAGACAAATAAATCTTACTGACCTGGGGCTTAACCTCGAAGCTGAAGTGAGTGCAGTGGGAAGTCAGTCAACAGAACTTTTGGAATTACTAAAGCACAAAAACATAGGTATAGGTACAGTGCTTGAAGTCGTTAGAAAATTTAGCTTCGATAATTCAATCGAAATCAGGATAAGAAAGCTTCCACCATTTTCAATTAGTCAGCAGTTGGCACAAACTTTATTCGTAAAACCTTTATATGGCTCAACATCAGTCGGAAGCATCTCTAAGTGAAGTACACGAAAGCATAGATGTAACAAAATCAAAAAAAGGCTTTAAAAGAATTTTAGCGTATTTAGGCCCTGCTTACCTGGTAAGCGTGGGCTATATGGATCCGGGAAACTGGGCTACAGACCTTGCGGGCGGTTCAAAGTTTGGTTACACACTAATCTGGGTACTGTTAATGAGCAACCTGATGGCATTACTGCTACAAGGACTTAGCGCCAGGTTAGGTATTGTAAGAAGGTTAGACCTTGCCCAGGCAAACCGCGAGGTTTATCCCACATTTGTAAACTTTGCTTTGTATGTGTTAGCAGAATTTGCCATTGCGGCTTGCGACCTTGCAGAAGTGCTTGGTATGGCTATAGGTATACAGTTACTTACAGGTTTGCCATTAATGTGGGGTGTATCTATTACTGTACTCGATACATTCCTTTTGTTCTACCTGCAAAAACTAGGAATGCGTAAAATGGAAGGGTTTATAATTACTCTTGTCGCCATTATAGCTTTATCATTTCTTGTTCAAATGTTTTTTGCAAAGCCTCAAATTGGACCATTACTTAAAGGTTTTATACCGTCTATTCCTAACAGCGATGCATTATATATTGCTATCGGTATAATAGGTGCTACTGTAATGCCTCATAACTTGTACCTGCATTCCGCACTGGTGCAAACCAGAAAAATTTCCAACACGCCCGAAGGCATAAAGCGGGCTCTTAAATTCAATCGTATTGATAGTGCCATTGCGCTTAACTCTGCATTTTTCGTTAACGCAGCTATCCTCATCCTTGCAGCTTCTGTTTTTTTCAGGTCTGGCAATACTGCTGTTGCAGAACTCAGAGAAGCTCATAAACTTCTTGCGCCACTGCTAGGTAATGGTATAGCCCCCACTTTATTTGCAATTGCGTTAATTGCAGCAGGGCAAAGTTCAACTGTTACAGGTACACTGGCCGGACAAATAGTTATGGAAGGGTACCTAAACCTGAGAATAAATCCTTTAATAAGAAGGCTGGTTACACGAGTGTTGGCTATAGCACCGGCAATATTTTGCATTCTTTATTTTGGCGAAGACAGGGTTGACCGATTATTAGTGCTTAGCCAGGTAGTGCTAAGCTTACAATTAGGATTTGCCATTATTCCGCTTATCCATTTTGTCAGCGATAAAGAGAGAATGGGAGAGTTTGCAATTAGTACGCCTATAAAAGTTTTAGCATGGTTAATAGCTGCTGTTTTAGTTTATTTGAATGTAAGAATGGTTGCAAATGAAATATCAAGCGCATTTACGTCGCATATTGGAGCTGGCTGGCAACTGCTTATAACTCTCGCAGCCCTCTTTTTTGCTATACTGTTTATTTTAATGACCGTGTTGCCAATATTTAAACGAAAAAAGAAAAGTGAGACTGCACGAATGCATACCAATGCAGCGGTTCTACAAAAGTTTGATATACCAGCACTTTCCTGTATAGCGGTATCACTCGATTTTAGTAAAAACGATGAAAAACTGATAGCGCACGCTTTATCCCAGGGTAGTGCAAATACGAAATATTTGTTGTTACATATTGTAGAGAGTGCGTCAGCAAGGGCTTTGGGCGAAGCGTCTGATGACAACGAAACAAGAGGTGATAAACTGCACTTACAATCGTATGTCGAGCAGCTAAGCGCGCGGGGATTTATGGTAGAGGGCCGGTTAGGATTTCATAGCCGAACAAAGGAAATTGTGCGCATTGTAAAGGAAGCCAATGCAGACATGCTGGTCATGGGTGCACATTTTCATACCGGTGTGTTCGATGTTTTATACGGAGAAACGGTTGATAAGGTGCGTCACCAGCTAAAGATACCGGTGTTGATTGTTAACTAAAGAGAGCCGTAATTGTAATAGTGTGTCATGAAAATGAAGGTTTGAGGAAGGAATTTTTATGTTACCGGCAGCTTAACTTTTATCGACATCGTTGCGTCGCACACTTGTACTTTAAGTAATTCATTTGGACAAGGCATATGTTCAAAATATACTATTTCTAGGCCTCGCAACATCGGTATACTCCGCGCTTTGTAAGTTTGTGCATTGCTCCTTATTGAACAAATAGTACAAGTGTGCGACGCAACGGATGTTTAATAGAAGCAATACTGCCTGGTTCCCAAAAGCCGTTGTACATTTTTACGTAGCTAAAGTATAAATTATGTTTTTCTCAACGTAAGTTGCATAGGTAGAAGGATAATAAATATAAAGACGCATTAATGTCTTGCTCTTCTTTTTAGTACGCCTCCCGCTGCTTCTTTAATAGTACTGGTAAATACAAAAGCTTTATCATCAATGGCATTTACAATATTCCTTAAGCGCCTTACTTCTAAACGTGTTACCACTGTAAACACAATGTCGACGGGTTGGCTTATGTCAAAACTATCTTTTAAAAAACCTCGTTCGCCCTTGTATACTGTAATTCCACGTCCAAGGTCCATAACCAGCTTTTGTTTAATTAACTCGCTTTGTCCCGATATAATCGTCACCCCGGTGTATTCTTCCAGACCCTCAATTACAAAATTTATGGTACGTGAGGCGGTATAATAAGTAAGTATAGAGTATAAGGCAGTTGGTAGCCCAAGTTTAAATGCAGCTATAAGAAAGATAACGATATTAATTCCAAGTATAATTTCACTAATAGTAAAGCTTATTCTTTTACCGGTGTATAGGGCCAATACCTCAATTCCATCCAAAGCACAACCTCCGCGAATAGCAAGTCCTACACCAATGCCCATAAATACTCCTCCAAAAATAGAAACCAGTAGTTTGTCGGAAGTTACTTGTGGGTAATGAACAAACAGAAGACAAAGACCTAACCCGATTATAGCAGCGGAAGTCTTAAAAGCAAACTTGCGGTTTACCTGGAACATGCCCATTATAATAAATGGAATGTTGGCAAGAATAATTACGTAGGCAATATTAAAGTGATAAAGTTCATGTATAAGCAAAGAGATACCGGTTACACCTCCATCAAAAAACTGGTTAGGAACCAAAAAACCTTGTAGGGCAAAGCCGCAAAAGAGTATGCCTAAAACAGTATAAATTGTATCTATTAACCAGCCGGGTAATTGTAGGGTTTTCATTCAGTAGACGTGTTTTTGGAACTATCGCGTACATAGTACCTTTTTTCGCTCACGCAAGTTAATAGCTGTTCCTATAAAATAGAAAAATGTTTCTGCAGAACAAGCATTATCACCCGGTGTTGCACAACTAAATTAACTACACCTACAATAAATATGTAGACTAATAATTGATACAATTACAAGCTTAATAAAACGTTTTTATGTATAGTAATTTGGGCAGCTATTTAAAAAATAAGTCAACTAAAGTGTAAGTTTATCTCATTTCTTTAAGTTCCCGACAAACATGTTGATCTGCTGCTTTAATGCTATTTAAATTTTAATAATTACATTTAGTCCCTAATCAAGCCAATTATAACTGCATGAATTTTTTTTATTTTCTTGCTGCTTTTTTGCTTTTCCGTCGTTTACATGCTTTTATAAGAACCACTCCTTCTGTTTCTAAATGGAATACTCTCTTGAGTATTGCTGCATGGAGTGTTGTTGCTATCTATTTAGCCGGGAGCGGATTGAATGATCTGATCAAAGGGTTTCTGGGAGTTTTTATTTTGGCAGGTGCTGTTTCTTATGCAGATAAAGAAGCAGATTTTAGCACCCTGGAGCCCTTTATTAAGGCCCATATTCCATTAATTATTGCAGGATTTCTGAATTGTATTGCGGAGCTTATTACATCTGAGTTCTATAATCGGTGGGAAGAATACTTTCAGTTTGCTGTCGTTGGTGCTTTCATTTGGCCATTTGCAAGATTGGCAACTTCAAAAAAGCAGCAGGAAGAGTTGAGGATGGTTAACAACAGCAAAGCAGAGCTTGAAGTTTTAGTTGCTGAACGTACTGCCGAACTTACCAGCCAGAAAAATGAGCTGGAGATAGCTTACAAAGAACTTCAGACAACACAGGCGCAACTGATTCAATCAGAAAAGTTAGCCTCTTTAGGAGAGCTGACTGCGGGAATAGCACATGAAATACAAAACCCGCTAAACTTTGTGAATAATTTTTCTGAAGTGAGTATTGAGCTGGTTGCAGAAATGGAAGAGGAACTTGCAAACGGAGATAAGGAAGAAGCTATAGCAATTGCAAATGATATTAAAATGAATCTTGAAAAGATTCGCCATCATGGTAAAAGAGCAGACGGTATTGTAAAAGGTATGCTGCAACATTCAAGGGCAAGCACCGGGCAAAAAGAGGCAACTGATATCAACGGGTTAGCTGATGAATATTTCAGACTGGCATATCATGGTTTGCGTGCCAAGGATAAAAGTTTTAATGCAGAACTGGTTAGCGAATTTGATGCAGACTTACCCTTGGTAGAAGTTGTGCCGCAGGATATCGGAAGAGTGCTTCTTAACCTTTTCACTAATGCTTTTTATGCAGTGCATCAAAAGCAAAAGTTAGGAATTGCTGGATACAAACCGCTTGTGAGAGTAAGTACCGAACTTACCGGGCAACACGTTGAAATTAAGGTTTGGGATAATGGAACCGGAATACCCGAACAGGTAAAAGACAAAATATTACAGCCTTTCTTTACCACTAAACCAACAGGTGAAGGCACAGGACTAGGCTTGTCTTTGAGTTACGATATCATTGTTAAAGCGCATGGAGGAAATATTACTATAGACAGTAAAGAAGGTGAATTTTCCCTCTTTACAATTTCGCTGCCATGCTAGTGTAAATTTTTATAATTGAGTTAATAATGAAGATCTTAGTTGTTGACGATGAAGCAGATGTTCAGCCGCTGTTTACGCAGCGTTTTAGAAAGGAAATCAGGAATCATGAAGTTGAGTTTAGCTTTGCTCTTTCGGGTGAGGAAGCTCTTAACTATTTGAATCAAAATAATAGTGAAGTTGTTCTGATCCTCTCGGACATAAACATGCCGGGCATGAGTGGTTTGGAATTGTTATCAAAGATCAGGCATCAATATGAAACCCCTCCGCCTGTTGTAATGATGATTACTGCTTATGGAGATGAAGAAAGCCGTCGAAAGGCACTGCAGGATGGAGCAGATGATTTTTTGACCAAGCCGCTTGATTTCAATTTATTAAAAGATAAACTAAAAACACTTGTAGTGTAATGGCTAAAATATTGGTGGTGGATGATGAAGCAGATCTTGAGCTTCTGGTAAAACAAAAGTTTCGTCGCAAGATCAGGGAAAATGTATATGAATTTGTTTTTGCACAAAACGGTGAAGAAGCATTAAAAAAGGTTGAGGAACATCCTGATCTTGATGTTATTTTAAGCGATATAAATATGCCTGTAATGGATGGTCTAACACTACTCAACAAGTTACCTGAAGCTAACCCGATGGTGAAGGCTGTAGTAGTTTCGGCATACGGCGACATGCAGAACATACGCACAGCAATGAACAGGGGGGCTTTTGATTTTATATGCAAGCCTGTCGACTTTGAGGATCTTGATGTTACTATTCAAAAAACGATTGAACATGTTAAACAACTGCAGCAAACAATTAAGGCGATAAAGGAAAATAACATACTTAAAATGTATGTTGACGAGAACGTTCTTAAGTTCATGACGCATAAAGAGTTTGAAAATAGCCTGCTTCAGAACGAAATGCTTAATGCTACGGTTATGTTTATTGACGTTTGCGGGTTTACAGCTATGACAGAGCACGTTCCTGCAAATACGGTTGTTAACCTATTAAATAGCTTATTTGATAAGATAGTTAAAGAGGTTATTGCCCAGGGCGGTCATGTAGACAAATTTATAGGGGATGCAGTGATGGCAGTTTTCAGATCTGATTATCACCTTGATCGTGCCATTGATGCTGCATTAGCAATAAAAGAGCAATTAAGGAACTTTGAAGAAGTTGTTGCTGGTGAAAATGTATATAAGCCAGAGATTTCAATAGGAATTAATTCGGGGGAAATGGTTTCAGGAAATATTGGCTCCGCATCTCTTAAACGGCTTGATTATACTGTTATTGGCGATGCGGTTAATCTTGCTCAACGGCTTCTGGGAACCAGGCAGTATTGCTTCTATTAAACATCCGTTGCGTCGCACACTTGTACTATTTGTTCAATAAGGAGCAATGCACAAACTTACAAAGCGCGGAGTATACCGATGTTGCGAGGCCTAGAAAT